>Ga0194052_1001043_pt1 | contig 16586 bp, 8 predicted proteins | sample SepL226m_MetaG_FD_160117 | JGI IMG/M metagenome (GOLD analysis project Ga0194052, IMG submission 160117) | Anoxic zone freshwater microbial communities from boreal shield lake in IISD Experimental Lakes Area, Ontario, Canada - Sep2016-L227-6m | ecosystem: Environmental > Aquatic > Freshwater >... | reverse complement strand
CAGCGCCGACTGGGAGGCCATGAGCCAGGCCCCCACCTGGAAGAACATGCACTGGTTTGGCACCGACGAGTCCGGGCGCGACCTGCTGGTGCGCGCGCTCATTGGCGGGCGCATCTCGCTGATGGTCGGGCTGATGGCCACCATTGCCTCGGTCAGCCTGGGCATTGCCTGGGGTGCCACGGCCGGATTTGTGGGCGGCAAGGTGGACTCGGTGATGATGCGCGTGGTCGACATCATGTACGCCGTGCCTTACCTCTTGATTGCCATTCTGATGGTGACGCTGCTGGGGCGCGCCTTCTATCTGGTGGTGATCACCATCACCGTGTTTTCGTGGATGGACATGGCGCGCGTGGTGCGCGGGCAAACGCTGTCGCTGCGCAGCAAGGAGTTTGTGGAAGCGGCGCGCGCCATGGGCGTGCCCACGCACCGCATCATCTTCCAGCACATCGTGCCCAACTTGCTGGGCGTGGTGGTGGTGTACACCACCATTACCGTGCCCGGGGTGATGATTACCGAATCGGTGCTGTCGTTTTTGGGCCTGGGCATTCAGGAGCCCATGACCAGTTGGGGCGTGCTGATCCACGACGGCGCGCAGGTGATGGAGGTGTCGCCCTGGATGCTGCTCTACCCCGGCGCGCTGTTGTCCACGGCGCTGTATTGCTTCAACTACATTGGCGACGGACTGCGCGATGCGCTCGACCCCAATGACCGCTAAGGCCGCGCCCGCCATGAGCCTTTTGCAAGTGAGCAATCTGGGCGTGCAGTTCGGCACGCAGGACGGCGTGGTGTATGCCGTCAACGGCCTGAGCTTTAACCTCGACCGGGGCCAGACCCTGGGCATTGTGGGCGAGAGCGGTTCGGGCAAGAGCCAGAGCGTGCTCGCGCTCATGGGCTTGCTTGCGCGCAACGGCAAGGCCAGCGGTGAGGCGCTGTACAAGGGCAGCAATCTGCTGGACATGCCCGCCGACGCGCTCAACACCATTCGCGGCAATCGCATGGCCATGATTTTTCAGGACCCCATGACCTCGCTCAACCCCTACCTGACGGTGGAGCGCCAGATGACCGAGGTGCTGCAGTTCCACAAGGGGCAAGACCGCGCCAGCGCGCGTGCGGCCTCGGTGCGCATGCTGGACGCCGTCAAGATCCCGGAAGCGGCGCGGCGCGTGACCATGTACCCGCACGAGTTCTCGGGCGGCATGCGCCAGCGCGTGATGATTGCCATGGCGCTGCTGTGCGAACCCGAGGTGCTGATTGCCGACGAGCCCACCACCGCGCTGGACGTGACCGTGCAGGCGCAGATTTTGACGCTGCTGCGCGAGCTGCAGCGCGACTTTGGCACCGCCATCGTGCTCATCACGCACGACCTGGGCGTGGTGGCGGGCCTGTGCGACCAGGTGATGGTGCTGTACGGCGGGCGCGTCATGGAGCAAGGCAGTGCCGCGCATATTTTTGCCAACGCCACCCACCCTTACACGCTGGGGCTGCTGCGCGCCATACCGCGCATGGACCGCGATGCCGAACACCTGCTGGCCATTCCCGGCGCGCCACCCAACATGGCGCGCCTGCCCAAAGGCTGCCCGTTTTGCGAGCGCTGCGCGCTGGCCGACGCGCATTGCCGCGACGTGATGCCGGTGTTGCAAGGCGTGGAAGGCGCTGCGGCCACCTTGCGCGCCTGCCACAAGGGCGTGCCCGTGGTGCAGGCCATGCACAGCGCGCGGGAGGGCACATGAGCACCGAGCGCCAAGCCATTTTGTCGGTGCGCGACCTGAAGATGCACTTCCAGATCAGGGACGAAAAAGCCTGGCCCTGGACGCCCACGCGGGCACTCAAGGCGGTGGACGGCATTTCGTTTGACCTGTACGCAGGTGAAACCCTGGGCGTGGTGGGCGAGTCGGGCTGCGGCAAGTCCACCCTGGCGCGCGCCATTCTCAACCTGCACCCGGCCACGGCGGGCAGCATTGTCTGGATGGGCCAGGAGATGGCGGGCGCCAGCGCCCAGCAGTGGCTGGCCGTGCGCAAAGACGTGCAAATGATTTTTCAGGACCCGCTGGCCAGCCTGAACCCGCGCATGACGGTGGCGCAAATCATTGGTGAGCCGCTGCGCACGCACCACCCGGAAATGTCGCCCGAGGCGGTGATGGACAAGGTGCGCGCCATCATGCAGCGCGTGGGCCTGACCGAGCAGCAGATCAACCGCTACCCGCATGAGTTTTCGGGCGGCCAGTGCCAGCGCATTGGCATTGCCCGCGCGCTGATCATGCAGCCCAAGCTGATCGTCTGCGACGAGCCGGTGTCGGCGCTGGACGTGTCCATCCAGGCCCAGATCATCAACCTGCTCAAGGAATTGCAGCAGGAGTTTGGCCTGGCGCTGATCTTTATTGCCCACGACCTGGCGGTGGTGCGCCACATCAGCCACCGCATCATGGTGATGTACCTCGGCCACGCCATGGAGCTGGCGCACAAGGCCGCACTCTACGCCGAGCCGCGCCACCCCTACACCCAAGCGCTGTTGTCGGCCATCCCGATCCCCGACCCCGAGCTGGAGCGCAACAAGGTGGTGCAACTGCTCCAAGGCGACCTGCCCTCGCCCATGAGCCCGCCCTCAGGCTGCGTCTTTCGCACCCGCTGCCCCGTAGCCACCGCGCGCTGCGCACACGAGGTGCCGCAGTTGCGCGAGGTGAGTGCGCAGACGCGGGTGGCGTGCTGGCGCGCCTAACCGCGCGAGCGCCAGCGCGGCTGGCAAATATCTTTTCCTCAGTCCTTTAGCGCCTGTGGCCTGGGTCCGCTCGCAGGCTTGCAATCGGTCTTTTACCTGAATGGCGATTGGTATGCAATGACAAGAATTTGCTATTGACGACCAAAATTAACTAGCAAATCCACGTATCTACAACACTTTCAGAGTGAATTCGTCAGTTTTGCGCCCGCCTGCGGCGGCGTAATCCCAATGGCAATACTCGGATTTATCCGCTTCGACCAAAGGGTTTTTGACTAAAAAGAGACGAATTTTGTTGCTGGAGTGCAACTAACTTCGCAAAGATTTACTAAGTAGAAACCCTATGTTGACTAAGTAGAAACCCTTATTCTTGGGGGTTGAAATTCATCAGGAATTGAAAATTCCCCCAGACGAAATACACGTTTACTCAATGGAAACAAGGGGTTACGTGAGTACATCGACGTTTTCGCACCCATTCGCCGCGCTTTGCAGACGTGCCATCAGCGCTTCATAAACAGGCCTCTACTGGTCAGAATGACACTTCAATCCGGGTCTGGGCAGCTCATCACTCGATGAGGCGTCGTTGGAATGGCTTTGGATTTGCCCCGGCAATCATGCCGTGGACTTTTTCGATTTTTTTGGAGAATTCATGAAACAAAAGGCTCCCCAATTCCGGCGCAGCGTTCTAGCGCGCTCGGTTCTCCTGGTTTGCAGCGCGAGCGCTGCGGTGTTGGCTGTGCAACCTGTGTTTGCGCAAGAAACATCGCTGCAAAGGGTTGAAATTACCGGTTCGGCTATCCGAAGAATTGATGCGGAAACCGCAGTTCCCGTGACTGTGTTGAAGATGGAAGACCTAAAGAAAGAAGGCGTTACGACCGTTGAGCAGGTTATGAGCCTACTCAGCTCATCCCAAATGCAGACCGGAACCAGTCAGGTAGTCGGCGCGGGTACAGGCGGAGCAGCTTTCGCCAATCTGCGCGGGATCGGGGCCAACAAGACCTTGGTGCTCTTGAACGGACGCCGCATCGCCAACAATGCGCTCGACAGCTCGGCACCCGACTTGAACATGATTCCGTTTGCTGCCATCGCACGCGTTGAAGTGCTGCGCGACGGGGCTTCTTCGCTCTACGGGACAGACGCCATCGGTGGTGTGATCAACTTCATCACGCGCAAAGACTTCACAGGCGGCACGGTCACGGTTGGCGCAGATGCACCGGCCACTCCCGGCGGCCAAAGTGCAGCGTTCAATCTGGCTTTTGGTTATGGGGATTTGGACAAGGACGGATACAACGTCTTTGGAGTTTTCGATTCACAAAAGCAAGCCGCTCTCAAGGGCACGCAGCGCCCCTTTAACGCTCGATACCCTGGTGGCATTTCGCCCACACCAAGCCCTGCCAACTACTACCAAGGCGGTGCCAGCGGCAACCCGACAGCCCCCACTTGCGCGGCTGGAACCTTCACCATTCCCGATGGGGCAACTGGCTGCTACATGAGCACCTCCAACTTTGTGGACTACACGCCGCTGGAAGAGCGCTCTTCGGCCTTGGTCAAGGGTGTGTTCAAAATCAACAGCGACACTCAGGCCGGCTTGGAGTTCTTCGCCAGCAGCAGCTTGGTGCACGCACAGATTGCACCGGTGCCTTACGGCGGCCTGTACATGAACATGAACAAGCCCGACGGCACCCCGAACCCCTACTATCCTGGCCACGTCGGCAGCTCCATTGCGGTCCCCAACATCGCCTTGGACCCCACCTACACCGAGGCAGGTCAGACTGCCAAAGGACGCCTTCCTGGTTTTATCCATGTGAAGTGGCGTGACCTGCCCAACGGCCCGCGTCAGGACGTGAGCAACAACGACCAGCAGCGCCTGGTTGCATCGCTTGAAGGCACGGTCGGTGCTTGGGACTACCAGGCTGCAGCCACCTACAACGAGAACAAGTACAGGCAAAGTCTGGTGGGCTACAGCGATGGCGGTCTGATCACGGCCGGCGTGCTCAACGGCATCATCAACCCGTTTGGCGACCAATCGCCCGCCGGTGCTACATATATCCAGAACGCTGCGCTTGACGGCGTGCTGCAAAACGCAAAGGGTACGGTCACAGGTGCTGATGTTCGCGCCAGTCGCGAATTGTCTGACTGGGTAGGCGCTGGTCGCGCCGTCGCTCTGGCCGTGGGCGCTGAAACTCGCGAGGAAAAGTTCCACCAGGAAGCCAACGCGGACTATGCCTCCAAGGTTGTTGCCAGCACCGGTTTTGACCCTGGCACTTTGACCGACGGTCAACGTCAAGTTACAGCCGGCTATGCCGAGTTGAACATCCCCATCACCAAGACCCTTGATATCACTGCGGCAGCACGTTACGACCGCTACAGCGACTTTGGTAGCACCACCAACCCCAAGTTGGGCTTCCGTTTCCAACCGAACGCCGATATGTTGGTACGAGGCTCGGTCTCGACCGGATTCCGCGCACCTTCGCTTTACGAAATCAACGCTGCACAGACCTACTCAAACACCACGAAGCAGGATGATCCTGTCAACTGCCCGGGCGGAACACCCATTGCCGGCAAATCCAAGGCAGCAAACTGCGGCGCACAGTTCCAGGCACTGTTTGGCGGCAATCCGAGCCTTGCACCTGAGAAGTCGAAGAATGCAACCGTGGGACTCGTCTTTGCGCCTGTGAAAGACTCCAGCGTAGGAGTTGATCTATGGTGGGTGCAGGTCGAGAACTCGATCGGCAGCATTGCCAGCAACACCGTGTTTGCCAACCCGACAACGTTTGGTAGCCTGTTCCACCGCAACAACCTGGGCAACCTCTCGACGGACGGCTCGGAGTGCCCGGACCCCACCGGCTGCGGCTACGTAGACCTGCGTACTCAGAACCTGGGTGGAGTCAAGACCAACGGGCTTGACTTTACCGGTAGCTACCGCATGCGCCTGGAAGGCAAGGGATCGGTGGTATTCGGCCTGCAAAGCACCTATGTTGCCAATTACGAGTACCAGGACTACACCAATGGTCCCTGGAATCAAAACGTTGGGATTTACTCGGGTGTGAGCCCGGTGTTCCGGTGGCAGCACAACGCCAACGTCACTTGGACGAACGGCGAGTACACGACGGCCTTGGCCTATCACTACAAGTCTGGCTATGTTGATGCAGATCCGACCAATATGGTTGACGCCTACACGACCTGGGATGCCTACGTATCTTGGACCCCGACGAAGGCACTGTCTTTGACCTTTGGCGTGCACAATCTGTTCGACACGGAACCTCCCCTGTCTTATCAGACCGACACATTCCAGGCTGGATATGACCCGCGCTACACAGCACCGATCGGACGCACCTATTACTTGCGTGGTACGTATAGCTTCTAATCTGGCGTGAATTGAGCGCTACGGGGCAGGTCTTAGGACCTGCCTTTTTTTTGCTTTCGACGGTCGGCGTCGGCATAGCTTCTGCCGTTCAGCCCCCGACGCCCCTATCTCCTTTGGGTCCCGCTTGCGGTAAACACCAGCAGGACTGCTTCTTTGCGATGCAGTATCCACACACCGGTGCAGTCTTGGTAGGCGCGCCTAAGCCGAACCTAGTGCTCTGTCAATAGCAAGTTCTAGCTAGGCCGGGAAGGCAAACGCCAGCGAATTAACTAGTAAATCCCTCATAAAACTAGCAAGTTTTGGTCATAGCGCCAAGGCCACTTGCGCGATAAATTGTCCACCGATGGCTCGCTGCATGAAGCCGGTTTGGCAGTTGAGCCGCACCTCAAACCCTGGTCTAGACATGGAGGATTTATGAAGCAAAGGGCTCCCAATTTTCGGTACAACTTGCTGGCGCGCTCGGCCGTGCTGGCTTGCGGCGCGAGCGCTGTGGTGTTGGCAGTGCAACCTGTGTTTGCGCAAGAAACGTCACTGCAGCGGGTTGAGATTACCGGGTCAGCCATTAAACGTGTTGCAGGTGAGACCGCATTGCCAGTTCAAACGATTACTCGCAAGGAAATTGAGCAATCGGGAGCAACCAGCACCAATGAACTATTGCAGCGCCTGCCCGCCATGCAGAATTCCACCATGGAGGGCAGCGCTGTCGGCGGAGAGACTTTTGGTTTTGGCGGTGTTTCCATTCACAACATCGGTGAGACGCGCACGCTGGTCCTGTTGAATGGTCGCCGTGTCGCCAAGTCTGGAGGCCAAGCCGTTACGGGCGCTCTGAACGCAGTTGACCTTAACACCCTTCCCATCACCGCTATCGATCGCATTGAGATCCTTACAGACGGCGCTTCAGCGTTGTACGGTGCGGATGCTGTGGCAGGGGTTGTTAACCTGATCACAAAGAAGTCGGCTACCGAGTTTACAGTTTCTGTAGGCACGTCAAACCCGACAGCCGGGGGTGCCGCCGAACAACGTTTAGACCTCTCCAAAGGATTCGGCGATTACGCGACGGATGGATTCAACGTCAGCCTGTCGTTGAGTATGGACAAGCGAGGCACATTGGCGGCAACCGATCGCGACTTTGCCAAGACGGGTCTGGTTAGTATGATTGACGAGCAAGGAAGGTTGTTGAAGATTTCTCCTGCAGTGGGCACTTCCAAGCGCTCCGTACCGGCCAACTTGAATCTTTATGACGCTGACGGTAACCAAGTAACCAGAATCAACCCCTCGGTGGATTCAACGGGTGCCTGTCCGCCCTTTCACATCAAATCTGGCTTGTCATGCCGTTACGATTTCACGAGCCAATTGGAGATATACCCCGATCGCGAGCGAACAAATGGATATTTAAGCTTTGACAAAGACTTGGGGCAAGGGACCAAGTGGTTTGGAGAGGCGTTACTTGCGCAGACAAAGAGTACTGCTCGCATCGCCCCGCCCCCTGGGGAGTTGGCCATACCTGCAATCACACCAGCGGGAGTTACTGCACTTGCGATGGCCAAAAATCAAGGGTTGGTCGCTGGCGTCGATTTTGACCCCAACACCATGGATGCCAACTTGCGTTTTACCGAGTTGGGTAAGCGCACAAACATCAACGAGCAGAAATTGGTTCACTTGGCGACAGGGCTCGAAGGCTTGATCAACGACTGGGACTACACCTCGTCCCTTATTCACTCCGAGAACACTGCGTCTGATACTTTTGGTGGTGGGTACGCTAGTGTGAGTGGGGTTGCCGCGGCGGTTTTGAGGGGCTTCAATCCGTTCTTGCCTTTGGGAAGTCAAAACGCAGCGGGCCAAGCAGCAATCAACGCCGCCAAGATTGATGGATATTGGAATGGCGGCGTGACAACTTTAGACGCCCTGAATTTCCAAGCTTCCCGTGAGGTGGGCAGTCTGAGTGGCGGTGCAGTTCAATTGGCGCTTGGCGGCTCCTTTCAGCGCGAAAGGCTTGACGCGCGTACCGGTGATATCCTGGGAGGGCGATCAACTTATGCAGTGGATGTAAATGGCAATCCATGCAGCGCAACCGGGCTAGCATGCGTAGGCACAGGTATTGACCAGCGTTTTGGTGACACCGGAATTCAGCCTGCCTACACTGCGGATCGCAACACCATTGGATTGTTTGCTGAGTTGGGGCTGCCTGTTTCCAAACAACTCGAGTTCACTACCTCGGCGCGATTCGACAAGACCTCCGATTTCGGCAATTCCTTGACCGGCAAAGTCGCCATGCGCTTCCAACCAAGCAAGCAGTTCCTAATTCGTGGGTCACTCGGTACAGGGTACATCGCGCCGTCGTTGGCGCAGGTCAATGCGCCTAAACAGAACTTTGGTGTTACTCAAAATGCCTACACCTGCTCAGGTGACCCCGCATCGGACGCGTTGCAGGCGTTGGCCAAGAGTGTGGGTGTCACTTGCGACGATGGTGCCCAGTTCAACCAATACGCGAAGGGCAACATCAACTTGCAGCCCGAAAAATCAAAGCAGGCCACTCTGGGTATTTTTTGGGAGCTGACACCTTCGGCTTCTGTAAGTGCAGACTTCTGGACTGTCCAGATTTCCGACTCAATTGGACAAATCTCCGAGCAAGTCGCTTTCTCTGATCCTGCCAAGTATTCACGGTATTTCACCGACTTTACTGACCCATCAACCGGAAAAAAACTGTTGGCGTTCCTTGCGCCGAATGAGAACTTGGGCAATGCCATCTACACAGGCGTTGACCTTGCCGCAAGTACGCGCACCAAGGTCGGTGAAGGAAAATGGACTTCGAATGCGATTGCGACCGTCATGCTGCGGTCTGTAAAGCAACAGGAGAAAAATGGCGCCTACTTCTCTGATCTTGGCAATGACGACCAGATAGATACGATCGCGTTTAGATGGCAAGGAAAATGGATCAACACGTATGAATACGGAAAGTGGGGCCACACACTGACTACGAACTTCAAGTCAGGCTATCTTGATTCAGCAGCGGGGCCGACGGTTGCAGCAACAGGCCAAGCAGACAACAATTACCGGGTCCCTGTTGATGCCTTCTGGACTCTTGATTGGCAAACAACTTATGCCCCAAGCAAGCAAATATCGATTACCGCTGGTGTTCTGAATTTGACCGACAAGAATCCGCCCTTTGTGTTCTCGCAGGGTGGACTCAACCGTGGACAAGAGGTGGGCTGGGATGGCCGTTACTATGATCCTCGCGGGCGCACGGTGTATTTGAACGGGACCATGAAGTTCTAGTGTGGCACCAACCGGGGCACCGCCGCCAGCAGCGTCCTGGTGTAGTCCTGCTGCGGGCGGTTCAGGATGTCGTCGGCCGGTCCTGCCTCGACCAATTGCCCGTTCTTCATCACGGCAATGTCGTGCGCCAGGTATTCCACCACGCCAAAATTGTGCGTGATGAATAGAAAGGCTACGCCAAGCTCCTGCTGCAATTCCTTGAGCAGGTTGAGAATTTGAGCCTGTACCGAGACATCAAGCGCCGAGGTCGGCTCGTCGGCCACGATCAGTTTGGGTTCCACCGCCAGTGCGCGGGCAATGGCCAGGCGCTGGCGCTGACCGCCGGAAAATTCATGCGGATAGCGCGTGAGCACGTCGCGGCGCAGCCCCACGCGCTCGAGCAACGCGGCAACGCGCGCGCTGCGCTGCGTCCGGTCGATTTCGGGGCACAGTGACGCAACCCCTTCTTCCAGAATTTCGTTCACACGCATACGCGGGTTGAGCGAGGCAAACGGATCCTGAAACACGATTTGCGCCGCCCGGCGTGCTTGGCGCAGGGGCTCGCCTTGCAACCGGTCAAGCGCCTGCCCTTGCAGCAGCGCCGTGCCGCTGATGCGGGCCGTGTTGCGCAGCAGTTGCATCACGGCTTTGCCGACTGTGGTCTTACCGCTGCCCGACTCGCCCACCAGCGCGAGTGTGCGCCCGGCCGCAATGCTGAACGACACGCCGTCCACCGCCTTGACGTAGCCCGCAGTTCTTTGCAGCAAACCTTTGCGGATCGGGAACCAGACGCGGTAGTCGCGCACTTCCAACAAGGTATCGCCGGCGGCGCGCTCGGGCGTCAGCTCGGCAGCTTGTGCGGCAACGGCTCCAGTGTTCGATGCCCCGCTGGCTCCTTTTTGAAACAGTACGCAACGCACGGCGTGGTCGCTGTGCCAGTTGTGCAGCGCGGGTGGCGCGGCGCGGCAGGCATCATGCACCTGGCTGCAGCGGTCGGCAAAGCGGCAGCCGCCAAAGCTTTGGTTGAGCAGTGGCACCGTGCCCGCAATCGATGCCAATTTGCGCCCGCGCTTGCTGGTGTCGGGCAGGGCCTGAAACAGGTTGGCTGCATAGGGGTGCAGCGGGCGCGCAAAGAACTCGCTTGCAGTGGCTACCTCGATCACCTGCCCGGCGTACATCAGGGCAACGCGGTGCGCCATCTGCGACACCACCGCCAGGTCGTGGGTGATGAGCAGCAGCGCCATCTTCTGCGCGGCTTGCAGCTCTTTGAGCAGATCAAGAATTTGCGCCTGAATCGTGACGTCCAGCGCCGTGGTGGGTTCATCGGCGATAACAATCTCCGGGTCCGCCGCCAGGGCAATGGCAATCATGACGCGCTGCTTTTGCCCGCCCGACATCTGGAACGGGTAGTCGTCAATGCGCCGCTCAGGCTCGGGGATGCCGACACGCCTGAGCCAGTCGAGCGCCTTGGTCCGCGCTGCATCGCCGCGCAAAGGTGTGTGACGCTCGATCACTTCGGTGATCTGTCGCCCTACCGTCATTACCGGGTTGAGACTGGTGCTGGGCTCCTGGAAGATGATGCTGATGCGGTGCCCGCGCACGTCACGCATGCGGGCTTCGGGCAACTGCGTGATGTCGGTGCCGTCCAGGTCCACACGCCCGGCGCTGACGCGCCCGCTCTCGGGCAACAGCCGCAAAATGGACAGTGCCGTCATCGACTTGCCGCAACCCGATTCGCCCACCAGGGCAAAGGTTTCGCCGCGCTCGATGGTCAGGTTGAGCGCATCGACGGCGCGCACCAGGCCGCTGTCGGAATCCAGGTCGGTAGTGAGGTTTTCAATCTGCAACATGGCCGGTCCTAGGAATTGGGTGCCATGGTGGCGTTGCGCTCACCCGCCTTGGCGCGCTGTGGGCGGAAGGCGCGGGCACGGGGGTCGAAGGCTTCCTGCACCGCACCGGCAAACAGTTGCATCGACAGCACCAGGGTGACCATCAGGCTGAAGCCAGCCAGCAGGTTCCACCACACCGTGGGGTCGCGGGCCAACTCGGTACGGGCGCTGTTGATCATGGTGCCAAAGCTGTTGGTGGTGGGATCTACGCCCACGCCCACATAGGACAGCACCGCCTCCAGCAGCACCAAGCCGGAAAAATCGAGCACGGCAACGATCAGCACCACGTGCATCACGTTGGGCAGAATGTGGCGGCGCATGATGCCGATGTGCGATACGCCAAAGGCACGCGCCGCCTGCACATACTCCAACTCGCCCAGTTTGAGCGTTTCGGCGCGCAGCAGTCGCGCCAGCGAAGCCCAGCCGGTCAGGCCGAGAATCACCGACAGCAGGAACAAGCGGATGTCGGCGCGCTCCAGCCCGGTTTCAAACAGGGTCGGGTTTTTGTCAATGAACACCTGGATCATCAGCACGAAAGCAGCGATCAGCAGCACCGAAGGTATCGACGACAGCACGGTGTAGAGGTACTGGATGGCATCATCGACGCGGCCCTTGAAGTAGCCCGCCAGAATGCCCAGCATGATGGCTAGTGGCAGGGTGGCCAGCGTGGCCAGCGAACCGATCACAACCGCGGTGCGGATTGACTTGATGCCCTGATAGAGCACATCGTTGCCGGTTTGGTCGGTGCCCAGCACATGGTAATAAGGCCACAGGGCGGCAAGCCAGGCACCCAGCAACACCAGCACCGAGGCCGTCAACAGGATGGCGCGCCAGGGAATGTCGGTATGGCCCTGCCACATGGTACGCAATGCAGTATAGGTGTCGCCGCCAACGCTGCGCGCACGCAGCGCCGCCACCAGTAGCCACAAGGCTGCAGCCAGCAGCAGGCCCGCACCACAGCCGGCCAGTGTTCGTACGGCAACGTCTGTTGCCCACTGGGCTTGCGGGTCTTGCAGGTGTGCGCCGCCAAACTTCAGGCGCGGGTAGTCGCGCACGCTCTTGCCATCGACCAGCATGGTTTCCTTGGAGAACTGGTGTGTGCCCAGCGGTACTGAGTAGGTCTTTTCGTTCGACTCGCGTCGGCCCTTGAGCAGTTGGTCCAGCACCGAAAGCGTACGGGTTGAATAAGCCGCCTCGGCCGTGGGCGGCGCATCGGACGCGGGCGGAAGCAGGGGACGAAAGTGCATGGAGTCGAGCACGGCTATCAGCAGAAACACCGCCAGAATGACCGCCGCGGACATGGCCGAAGCATCGCGCACCACGATGCGCCACGTCTGGCGCAGGGTGGCCGTGCGCAGGGCGTGCCGCACATACAGCGCCATGGCCACCAGCAACGTGTACAGAACAATATCCGTGGCGAGGAAGACAAGTTTCGGCATAGTTTGTTCAACCCAGACGGATGCGGGGGTCAGCCAGGGTATACGAGATGTCAGTCAGGATCAGCCCCAGGATGTAGAGTGCCGAACCGACAAACACCATCGAGCGCACCACGGCAAAGTCCTGCGCGTTGATGGCGTCTATGGTGTAGCTTCCCAACCCCGGAATGCCGAAGAACGACTCCATGATCAGCGCACCCATAAAGAGCAGGGGCAGCACTGCAACCGTACTCGTCAGGATCGGCAGCAAGGCGTTGCGCAACACGTGGCGAAACAACACCACGGGCTCGGACAAGCCCTTGGATCGGGCGGTGCGGACATAGTCCTTGCCGATCTCCTCCAGAAACATGGTGCGGTAAAAAATGGACTCGCCGCCCAGGCGCGACACCATGCCAATGATCACCGGCAGTGCCAGAAATATCACCATGTCAGCCCCGTTGGAAAAACCCGAGATCGGAACCAGCTTGAGCAGCTTGCTGAAGAAGAATTGCCCCATCAGGATGTAAAACAGCGACGAGATCGACATCAGGAACACCGCAAGCGAGAAGCCCCAAAACTCCAAATACGTACTTCGGAAAAAAACCAGGAGCAGGGCAAATACAATGACCACGAAGGTTCCCAGAATGAAGGTCGGTATGGCCAGCGCCACCGACGGCCCCATGCGCTTCTTCAACTCATAGGCAATGTCTCGGCCACTGTCGGACGGGCCAAAGTTGAGCGCGAACAACTGCACCGAGCGCTCAAAGAAAATGGTGTTGGTGGCTTTCTCCACCCCCGGCTTGGCGTCGTTCCACAGCAGGGGCTTGTTGTAGCCGCGCTCTACTTTCCACTTTTCGATGGCGTCTTGCGAGACGCGCTTGCCACCGATGTTCATGCGCGCCATGTCGTCGGGCGTGTTCAGGGCAAAGAACAGGATGAAGGTGAAGAAGTTGACGCCGATGAGGATCAGCAGACCATAAATGAGTCGGCGGATGATGTAGTTGATCATGCCTGTTCCCCTTGCTTTGCACGTGTGCGTCCTGCCGTCTCTTGCTCGCGGCGGCGATAAGCAAACCATGCCGGCACCACTGCCCCCACCAGCACCAGAACGATCAGCGGAAGGGGCCACCACATTGGCTGGTTCCACTCCTTGAGCTTGGCCGCACGCAGTTGCGGGTTGAGGTTGAGGTAACTGATGTGGTTGCGCACGATCTGCGTGGGTTTGCCATTGCCAATCCACTGGTGGTAGGCCGCTGCCGAAGTGGGAAAGTAGCCAAAACTCCACACTGCATCCTGCTGTACGATGCCAATCATTTGGTCGATCAGTTTCTGCTTTTCAGGCCCGTCGTCGAGAAACTTCATCTGTTCAAACAGTTTGTCAAAAGTAGCGCTCTGGTAGTTGGAATTGTTCTCGCCATTGCCGTTGGTCAGCGCCTTGGAGTTGGGACCGTAGAGCATGAACAGGAAGTTCTCGGCATCGGGATAGTCGGCCAGCCAGCCCCAGAAGAAGATCTGCACCGAGCCCTTGCTCATCTTGTCCTGAAAACGGTTGTAGTCGGTGGCGCGCACTTCCAGTTGCACACCAATCTTGGCAAACTGCTTGACGTACCAGTCCAGTAGCGACTTGTTGCCCGGAGTGGCTGAACTTTGGTAATCGAAATTGAGCACCAGCGGTTTGCCGGTCTTGGCGTCGCGGCCCTCGGGGTAACCTGCCTGCGCTAGCAGCATCTTGGCTTCGTCGATGGAGCGGCGCACGGCGCTGCCGTCGGCATTGCGTTTGAACACCACCGGGTTGAACGCCGAGGGGCCGTCATCGCGGTAGCCAAACAGCGAGGGCGGCAGTGGGCCATGGGCTGAAACACCCTGGCCTTTTTCAAAGATGGCAATGTGCTCTTCCCAGTCGATGGCAATCGAGAGCGCCTGGCGCAACTTGCGGTTGCGCTCGATCTGCTCCGGCGTACTGCCCTTACCTACGACCGGGTCGAGCCAGTTGAAACCGATGTACCAGTTGTTGGCCTCGATGGTGGTGGGCAGCTTGATGCCTTTCTCGCGGAATTCACGCTCTTTCTCCGCAGAGTCGCCCATGGACACGATCATGCCGGTGCCATAGTCCAGCCGCTCGATCGCGGGTGAATCGTAGTAGCCCTGCATGAACTTGGACATCAGCGGCACGCCCTCTTTCTCGATGTCAAAGACGATCTTGTCGGTAAAGGGCAGGGACTTGCCGCAATCGGCCAGGTAGCCTTTTTCCTGGTCGCCCGCCTCGCCTTCGCATGGATAGGTTTCGCCATGAAAGTTGGGGTTGCGTTCAAGCACATGGCGGCGGTTTTCGACGTAGTCCGTGAGCATGTAGGGGCCGGTGCCCACCGGCCAGTAGTTGAGCGTCAGGTTCTTCTGCGCCATGCCGGGCTGGGCGTAAAAGCTCTCAGCCTCCCACGGCACTGGCGCAAAAAAGGTCATCGCCAGCCAGTATTTGAACTGTGGGTACTTGCCGATGACGCGAATGCGCAAAGTGGTTTTGTCCAGCGCCTGAACGCCGTCAAAGGCGTATTGGCGAAAATCCAGAAACGGCAGGTCGCGGTCGGCAGGTGCCATGCCCTTGCGCAAGTCGCGGTCGATGGCGGCAATCTTTTCCCCGTACTCCTTGAGACCGATGATGTAGTCGGCCATGGTGGAAAACGAAGGCGACTTGATGCGCGGCGTGGCCAGGCGCCGGATCGAATACACAAAGTCATCGGCAGTCAGTTCGCGGGTGCCAGTCTCCTTGAAGTCGGTCACCTTGTATTTGTCGGCCACGTCCTCCTTGCGCATGTGGTGGTACAGGTAGCCGCCCTGGGCGTCTTTGGCGAAGGCGGGGTGCGGCGCAAAGCGGATGCCGGGCTTGATCTGAATATCGAAGACGGTTTGCGCCACCTGCTCACCAGGCGCATCGGCGGCCAACGGTTTGCCGTTCTTGTCCAGGTACTGCGGCGCCGCGACAGTCTGGGCAGAGCGGCCTACAAGTTCGTAGGGACGCTTGAGGTAGTGGTAACCATAGGGCGGCTCATAGACCTGGTAGGTGTAGGGCGTTTCGTCGTTGGAATACGAGCTGGTGGGGTCGAGGTATTTGGGCGAACGTTCACGAAATGGAACGAACAAGGTATTGGTGGCTTCCGAACCCCAGGGATGCGGGTTATTGCTGACCTCGCCGCAAGCGCTCAGGAACTGGCAGAACGCCAGAACCAAGGCCCAGCACCACAGCTTTGCCAGGTGCACGCCGAGTGTCGCGCTGCCGTTGCCAAAATACTTCATGTCGCGTCTTCCATTTCATGTCTGCGATGGCCTTATCCACGCCCGCGCAAACCCATGACGATTAAGCCGCCTCGGGCTTCAAGGCCCGTTAATCCTGAATCTTGAACGCAAACTCCTGAGTAGCCAGTACCTCGCCTGGGCCTGATTGGCACTTGTACTGCATCATCGCGGCTTTGACGGCGGCATGGAATACACGCGGGCCGGAGAGGATGGTGACTTCGTGCACCACGCCGTCCTTGATCAGCACCTGGGCCTTGACCACGCCTTCGGTGCCGTCCTGCAACGCCTTGCGTGGCATCTCCGGGGGCACCTGGGTTGGGCAGGCCACGCGAATATCGGAGCGCGACGGGCCGGTATGCACTGGTGCCGGAGGCGGTGGGGGCGCGATTACCGCCGGTGTCGGCGGCGGTGTGGCTACCGAAGCGATGGTGTGGGTCGAGGTGGTTTGCGGCGCTACATCCGGCGGGGGAATATAGGGCGGTGGTGGCGCCTCCAACTTGGGCGTCTCCACCGGCTTGATCTCTTTGGGCGGCGGCGGTGGCGGCGGCGGGGGAATGATGACTTCCTGAATCACCACCGCTTCGAGCGACTTCTTGGTCATCAGCAGCGCGTTCCTGGCCGTGCCCGAGACAATGCCCCAGCCGATCAGGATGTGC
>Ga0194052_1001042_pt1 | contig 16590 bp, 4 predicted proteins | sample SepL226m_MetaG_FD_160117 | JGI IMG/M metagenome (GOLD analysis project Ga0194052, IMG submission 160117) | Anoxic zone freshwater microbial communities from boreal shield lake in IISD Experimental Lakes Area, Ontario, Canada - Sep2016-L227-6m | ecosystem: Environmental > Aquatic > Freshwater >... | reverse complement strand
TACCTTTATCTAAGAAGTATTACTGGAGAATAGGGACAGAAGATTCAACTAACGAATCTAAAGCATCTCCAACATATTCAAGTATAGTTTCACTTCTACCAAAAGGATCTTACACAGAAGCATCTTTATTAACATCCGATCCAAGTGTAAGTGGAATAACTACAAAGAGAGCAACTATTAATTGGACTACAGATAGACAATCGGATTCAAAAGTGTCTATTGGAATTACATCGAATGAATATTTTAAAGGAGAAACAGCTAACTCTACACAAGTAACGGATCATGAAGTTGAACTTAACAGTTTGACTCCATCTACAACTTACTATTACAAAGCCCGTTTTACAGATGAAGATGGAAATACAGGGCAGTCTAGTGAGTTATCTTTCACTACAGATAGTGCTCCAACTGTTAAGAACGTAAACGTAAAGTATGTAAGTATAGATACAGCTAGAGTAGACTTCACTTCAATCAAAGCTACTAAGGTGAAGCTATATTATGGTAAGTCTACTTCATTTGGAGGAATGAAAGAGTTAAGTACTTCATTGAATGAAACAGCTTATACAATAAACCTAGAAGGGTTAGATAGTGGTTCTAAGTATTTCTATAGACTTAACCCAGTAGATAGTGAAGGAGTAGAATATGAAGGAACTATTCTAGATTTCACTACACTTCCAAAACCAATTGTTTCAGATGTTAAGATCCAACAAATTAAAAATACAGCAGATACAACAATACTTGTAACATGGAAGAGTAATACTGAATTATCTTCTATTCTTAGTTATTTCCCAGATGGCTCTCCTAATAGCAGTAAAGATATTGTGGACTTAAAGTTAACAAGTGGAGAGCATAAAGCTAATTTACCGGGATTATTCCCAGATAAGTCTTATATTTTAATTGTTAAGGGAAGAGATAAACAAGGTAATGAAGCAGTAAGTAGTGAGCTAAAATTTACTACCGCAACAGATACAAGACCTCCATCTATTACAGATATGGTCATAGAGAATATTCCAAATGGAATTGCATCGGAGAATCAGAATAAGGCACAAGTAGTGATTACTTGGAACACAGATGAGCCTGGAACTTCTTTCGTAGAGTATGGAGAAGGGTATTCAGATATTTATCCACTAAAAAGTGTTACTGACTTTAATCTTACATCTAACCATATGGTAGTAATATCTGGTTTAGAACCATCTAAGGTGTACCACTTCAGAGCTCTAAGTAAGGATAAGGCTGATAATCTTGGGACATCTTCTAATATGGTATCTATTACCCTTAAAGGTATTAGTAGTTCTTCAGATTTAATACTAAGTAGTCTTAAGAATTTGTTTAACTTCTAAATGGTTAATAGTCTATATTTTTCTCTTTCTATCTTTCTCAATTGCTAAAGTTTATAGAATAATATAGATTATATATATCTTAAAATATATATTTAATTGCCCAAACTCTATGAATCCTTCAGATACAAATGCAACAAATCCTGTAAATGTAGGCACAACAAGCCCAGATAAATTTATTTATTGGTTTGATGAAATCTCTCGAGGAGATATACCTCTTGTTGGTGGAAAGAATGCTAATCTTGGAGAGATGTATAAGAACTTATCTAGTGCAGGTATAAAAGTACCATATGGATTTGCAGTTTCTGCTTATGCATATCGAGAGTTTATAAAGGCAAATAATCTGGATCAAAAGATAAGAGATATACTTTCAGATTTGAATACATCTGACTTATCTGCACTTGAAAAGAAAGGTGAAGAAATTAGAATGTTAATACTTTCATCTAAGTTTCCAGAACAAATGGAAACTGAAATTATGGCAGCCTATGACAAACTTGCGGAAAACCAAAAGATTGGTGTAAGTCAGTTGGATGTTGCAGTAAGATCTTCTGCTACTGCTGAAGATTTACCAGATGCTTCATTTGCAGGCCAACAAGAATCATATTTGAATGTAAAAGGTTATTACAACCTTATTGAATCCATTAAAAAATGTTTTGCTTCACTATTTACTAACAGAGCTATTTCTTACAGAGTAGATAAGAAATTTGATCACTTTAAAGTTGCCTTATCTGTTGCAGTTCAAAGAATGGTTAGATCCGATTTAGGTGCTAGTGGAGTTATGTTCACAATAGATACAGAAAGTGGATTTAAAAATGCAGTAGTTATTAATGCTATTTATGGTCTTGGAGATTATATAGTTCAAGGAGTAGTTACTCCAGATGAATTTATTGTATTCAAACCAACACTTAAGAATGGATATAACGCAATAATTAACAAACAATTAGGTGCTAAAGAAAAGAAATTGATATATGGAACTGAAGGAAACAAGAACCTTAAAGATGCACCTGTAACTGAAACTGAAAGAAATACATTTGTACTTACAGATGAACAAATCTTAACTCTTGCTAAATGGGGAGTTGCTATTGAAGAACATTATCAACATGCGATGGATATTGAATGGGCAATGGATGGGAAAACTCAAGAACTATTTATTGTTCAAGCAAGGCCTGAAACGGTGGAATCTAAACTAGACGTAAATGTAATAAAGACATATGTACTTAAAGAAAAAGGTAGTGTAATTGTTGAAGGAAGTGCCGTTGGAAGTAAGATTGGACAAGGTAAAGCTCACTTCATTAAAGATGCGTCTCAAATATCTGAATTTAAGCCTGGTGAAGTTCTAGTAACAGAAATTACAGATCCAGATTGGGAACCTATTATGAAGATGGCTTCCGCAATTATTACAGACAAAGGTGGAAGAACATCTCATGCTGCAATTGTTTCAAGAGAAATTGGAATACCAGCAATAGTTGGAACTATTACAGCAACACAGAAAATACAAACGGGTACAGATATTACGGTGTCATGTTCCGAAGGAGAAATAGGCAAGGTATATGAAGGTATTCTAAAGTTTGAAATTGAAGAAACAAATCTTACAAACTTTGAAGCTCCAAAGACTCAAATAAAGATGATAGTAGCTGAACCAGATAGCGCATTTAAGTTCTCATGCCTTCCTAATAAAGGTGTCGGGTTAGCTCGTGAAGAGTTCATTATTAATAGCTTTATTAAGATTCATCCCAATGCACTTCTTAATTATGATAAGTTAACAGACTTAGCTGTTAAAGCTAAAATAGATGAAGTAACAAAAGGATATACAGATAAAGTTCAATTCTATGTGGATAAGTTAACATATGGTATCGCCATGATAGCTGGGGCATTCTACCCAAATGAAGTTATTTTAAGATTTTCAGACTTCAAAACTAATGAATACGCAAATCTAATAGGTGGAAAAGAGTATGAACCTAAAGAAGAAAATCCCATGATAGGATGGCGTGGTGCATCCAGATACTATGATCCCAAATTTAAAGATGCTTTTGCACTAGAGTGTAAAGCAGTTAAAAGAGTTAGAGAAGAACTCGGATTATTTAATCTTAAGGTCATGATTCCATTTTGTAGAACTCCAGAAGAGGGGAAACTTGTAATTGAAGAAATGAAGAAGAATGGTCTTATTCAAAAAGAACCCAATGTAGATACTAAGAATTCAGATGTTCCCTCTGGTCTTGAGGTGTATGTCATGGCAGAAATACCATCTAACATAATATTAGCTGAAGAGTTTGCGCAAATCTTTGATGGTTTCTCAATTGGATCTAATGATTTAACTCAATTAACTCTTGGAATAGATCGAGATTCAAATATTGTGTCACATATTGCCAATGAGAAAAATAATTCAGTTAAAAGCCTTATTAGAGTCTTAATTAAAGCAGCTCATAAGTACAATAGGAAGGTTGGTATTTGTGGTCAAGGTCCTTCAGATTATCCAGACTTTGCTGAATTTGTAGTAAGAGAAGGAATAGATTCAATATCTCTTCAACCAGATACAGTAGTTAAGACATCTGAGGCTGTAAAGAAAGTTGAAGTAGAACTTGGTAAATAGTTACTGAAAAATTTGTTAAACAAAACAGTTAAGCCTAAAAACACTACCATAGTTATTTTACTACTTTCATTAAGCTTCATTATCCTTGTTGGTATTATTACAGTGTATTTCTTCTTTGGTAATACATTAAAGAAACTCTCCAATGTTCCTCTTACTACCACTAGTATACAAAAAGATATATTAATCCAAGACGAAGGTGTAACAAAACTGGATATTAAGTCACTAGATATATTCCCAAGTAACTATGAGGAGTTTTTGAAAAACAACAATATATCTCTTACTTCTCACGAAAGAACATCTCTTCTTCGAGATGGATTTGTAAGATTCGCTGATGATAGTTCAATGAAATCTAACATCTATATCCCAGATGAATTACTTAAAAAAGCATATGATGAGAAGATATCCGATATCCAAAGCAAACTTATGAATACTGATCTTAAACAAATAGCAGATACATATTTGGATACTCTCTTAATTCAAATACGATCAGAAAAAACTCTTGATTCAAAGTACAAATCTATTCTTGATACACTAAACCAGAAACTTACAACATTAAAATCTGATTTTGATACCACACCATCTACAACCCTTGAAGCTCTTTCAAGTAATCCGAAGTTTACAGAAACAGAGCTTGGAATACTGGTATATTTTACTAAGCAAACTAACTCTAGTAAAAACTGGGCAACTATATATGGATTATCTAATTATCTTGGCCATACACTTAAATATTTTGATTTGTATTCAACAGATAAAAATATATCTGATTCTAATATAGAGGATCTAGATAGATTACTAAATATAGATGGAAAATATCCTTTAAAAAGTTCAAGTTCATCTGTTTCAAGTAAGACAGTGCTTGGAGAATCTACAGAAATGTTAGTTCTAGCTCCTTGCATAGCAAAGTATGTAGGTAAGACCTACATATATGATAGTAACGAAACATTAAAGAAAAACCTTGATGCAAGAGCACAAATACTAATAGGTAATCTAAAGCTTCTTGATTTACCTAATGCAGGAATATATACCCACGATTTAAAAGATACACCTTCAGTTATCTCTGACTACTTTTGCTCTAAAGATTTAACGAATATCTCCACTTCGAATATAGGGATATATACAAAACCTAATTCATCTGAATTAATTATGGGTATATTACCCAAAGAATTAAAACAAACAGAAGTGTCAGATAATAACTTTTCTGAATCTTATGATATTGAGCCATCCAGTCAATCTAAAGGATCTGTTAGAGTTCCAATACTGATGTACCATCAGATTGAAGATGCACCGACAGGACTTAGTACCTTTGGTAGAAATCTTTATGTATCTCCAGATAGTTTTGAAAAACATCTTGCATACCTTGTTAAGAAAAACTATACAACAATTACTCCAAAGAATTTCTATGAACTTCTTAAAACAGGAAAGAATCCAACTCAAAAGACTATAATGCTAACTTTTGATGATGGTACTAAGAATCACTATACAAATGCATATAGGTTACTTAAGAAGTATGGTTTATCTGGAGTATTCTATGTACCATCAAATAAAAGGGGGCTTACAAATGCTGAATTAAAAGAAATGTCAGATAATGGAATGAATATAGATTCACATTCTACAACACATATGGATCTTCAAAAAGAAAAGAACTATTCAACCCTATATTCTGAAGTTTATGACAGCAAAGCAAATCTTCAAAGTATTACTGGTAAAGAAGTCGAGTCTCTTGCCTATCCATACTGTGTAGCTAACTCTACAAGCATATCTTTAGTAGCATCTGCTGGTTACTACATTGCTACTTCATGTGGTAATTCAATAGATCACTATAGAAACAACAGATTAACTCTTTCTAGAGTTCACGCTAATGAATCTATGGATGAATTTAAGAATATATTATCTGGAAAAAGATAGACTAGATTAATCCTATATACTTTCCTTCCACTGTAAACCCTTCTTTGTAATCTTTTAATAACATAGGAGTAAGCTTATCTGGTAATAGATTCTTAGGTAAAGAATTCATATCTAACCATGTTATCCAATGTGAATTATCCTCATGTTGTTGGTCTAGAAGATGTTCTAGTTCATTATCTTTGTCTATATCTCCAAGAATAAATAGTTCTAAACTATGTTCATTTTCTTCTGCGAGAATAAAGTCTCTAATGTATAGAATTTTCTTAAAAGTAAACTTAGCACCATCACATTCTTCAGCTATTTCTCTATTACAAGCTTCACCGACAGTTTCACCATACTCAACATGTCCTCCAACATAGAAGTACATATCCTGATTCTTATTGTATTCCGTTAGAAGTTTTTCATTCTTAATAATCACAATTCGTACACGAACATTAATTCGATTATCCATAGAGATATCTATTATGAATTAAAATAATAAAGGCTTATGAAAAATACTACTCTGAAATGGTCATGTTAAATGTTTTTACTATCTTACCTTCCTTCTCAGCTCTTTCTGAATCTACTGAATAACTAAATCCACCAGAAGAACTTGGTTCCTTAACCATGTATGGTAAACCGTCTACAACCTCTAATACATTGTCAGTAAGCATGGCATTATATCTATCCATACTAAAGTTTCCCATTCTTTCATAACTCCAGTAAAAGTTATTTGATGTTCCATTTGAATAATCTGTTGGATTTCTATAGAACTCGGCTACTTTTGTAGAAGTACTAAATGGATCAGGTAATTGCATAAAGTTTTGTTTTGCAATACTTAAAACACCAACACCATAATGTCCTCTTTCTGTTTGTGATGCATTATGCAGGTTATTCTCGTAAGTATACTGAGCCCCTCCAGGAAAATCTGTGATAGGGTTAGTAGCAAGTACTGCATTAAATGTAATGATATATCTTGCTGTATATTTGCAATCGCTATCTATCTTTATCCCAATGCTTCCTTTTAAGTTGTTATCCGTTATCGTCAGTACCTTGTTATTGTATTTATCAATTAGTGGTTTGCATTCCTCTGCACTTAGTTGCTTTGTACTAGCATTATATGATGAAGTATTAACTTTTCTAGGACTAAATATGAAATTAATGCTCAAAGAAAGAAATAGAATCACGAAGAAAAAGATAATTAGCAGATTAAATCCAAATCTTTTAAAGATTATATTGAAAGTTATTAAAAATATTGCAATTACTAATCCACTTATTACTAACCAGAAGCTGAATCCTAAAAATATAAACAATAGGATAAGAAAAATAACAGAAATGATTATTGGGAACAACATTAATTTCTTACTATCACTTTTGAGTTTATTAATCATAGAAATATATAAAGAAATAATTGAGATAATGATATGACAATAGTATCAAATTAACAATATACTAAAGTATACCCATGCTATAGGTATTCTCAAGACTATTTGCGAACACTTCCTAATTTATATATATTATTAATGTCTAGATTTGTATTTACTAGATGATTAAAACACGTGTAAATGCTTGATAAAAGCGAAAAACTTAAAACTAAGTTAAGAAGGTATATATATACCTTCAAATATAAGTTCTTTACTAAGAAAGTAACCATTCTTAAGTGGCAATTTAATGTCTTCACAATTTTTGTTCTCGGTCTAGGTGTATTCATAGGTGGAGCAGGTGTTATTCCAAAGATACTTGCACTTAACGAAACAAACTACACTATATCTCAGTCAGGAGATTCAAACTTTACCTTAGGCTCAACAATTAATACTACTGCTACTGCAAATAACCTTACTCTAGGAAAGGACGCAAATTGGTTAAGCGTAAATTGGAACTACAAGAAGCCAATTACAATTAAGAACACATCAGCAGCAACACTTAATGCAAACACTTCAATAAGTATTACCGTGGATACATCTTCTCTTGAAAGTGTACTTACGAATTGTAATGATATAAGAGTTACATATCAGAACAATACAGAACTACCACTCACCATTAAAAGAGATCTAAGCTCAACTGGATGTAATGACTCCAAGAACACTACTTTAACGTTTCCAATTCAAACAAATTTAACAGCAGGTTCATCCGATTCTTCTAACTATGCTCTTTACTATGGAAATACTTCTGCAGTAGCACAAGGTACTAATGGATATTCTATTCCGGGAGGTCCAGTAGCAACAGCTGTGTGTTCTTTTGACGGAACGACAAACTGTCAAACAGGCCAAACGCCAGCATCTGTTCAAGGTCCAATTAAATATACAACTAAAGGTGCTCTTAATTTTGATGGAAAGAATGATTACGTAAGCTATTCGAATCAGAATAACTTTTCATCCCAGGTAACTTTATCTGTTTGGTTTAATGCAAGTAACGTTACTTCTGCTAGTAATACCTATCAAAATATATTTTCAACATCAACTCAAGGAGGGACGTATCTTGCTTTGGTAAAAAGATCTCCTGCAAATCCTTTTATTTCTCTTAACATAGGGGGAGTTCAAAGAACTCTTGAGTACAGTTTAGTACTAGTTCCAGGTCAGTGGTATTACCTGGTTGCGACTTACGATGGTAGTTACATTAAACTTTATCTTAATGGAGTTCTAAGAAACACAAGTGTGCAGTATTCAGGAGCATTATCAGGATTTGGATCTGGTGGAACTCAATATGTAGGAAAGTATTACACTGCAGGTTCAGAATTTGCTGGCCAATTAGATGAATTTGCTATCTTTGATAGAGCTATATCTCAATCTGAAATTACAGACTTATATAATAACGGAAACGGAAAATCCATTACCCCAGATTCTAGTACAAAAGTACTTTATCATTTTGACGAAAATGGAGATGACCCCAAAAACAGTTCTAAAGAACTAGATGTCTCAGGGAATGGAAATACAGGTACAATAAGTGGGGCAAAATATGCAGATGGCATAGTACCTGTAACTCAGTATGCATCTCATCAGGGAGTTTCGATTGAAGAATCGACAACAAATCTTGTACCGAATCCTTCATTTGAATCTGACATATCAACATCTTGGAATGGAAAGAATGCAGTAAATTTCACATCTTCCCAATTAGATGCAGATGGGAATACTCTAGTAGGATCTAATAACATTAAAGATGTATTTTACTATGATACTACTAAGGATTCTGATGGTGGAGCATGGAGAAATAACGTGTCGGCACAAACAAAGAGTTGGTACACTGAATCATTCTCAACAACACGTGGTAAAAAAGCTGAATTTCCTGAAAAATCATATATTGTAGCAACCGATACAGATATTTCTATTATTGATGCTGTAGAAAATAAATTGTGGATGAGAATTTTATGTAACAGCGGTAATGAATTTTGTTATACAGGTTCTGGAACATATCAAACAGTTGTTTTTGCTTTAAATTCAAGACTGTATATTGGAAGAAATAACACAGTTAGTGGAAGTTCTGGTCTTACTTCAATTAATTTTATACTCGATACTGCTCAATTAAAACAAAGTTCAGGTTCTTCAGATAAACAGCAAAGAGATGGTGGTAGGACAATATCTCAAAGGAATACTTGGGGCACAACTTGGACGAATAACGGACCATATTCAGGACCGCTAATAAATAACTTAGTAAATGATGTAAGTGCTTTAGTAATTTCAGGTAAAACTTACATAGCAGTTGCAACAGATGGAGGTGTTAGTCTGCTTAATGAGACAGATTCAACAGTTGTGAATTTTACATCTTCTAATGTAAATCAAAACAAGGTTGTAAAAGTTCAGCTAATTGGGAATACAATGTACTTTGCACATAATGATAATTTCTCTGGTGCAAATCGTATTAATACTCTTCAATCAATTAAGAATATTTCATCATATTCTACCAACCAGAGTTGGAGTTGGAATTTTGCTATTACCACAAATGGAGCTTACTATAACGGATTTGGTTATGATCAACCATTATCTACACCTAATTTTCAAATTTCGTTAGGTAATTCATCGATTCAAAATATGTTTGTTACTTCTGGAACATCAAGTGCAGATGGAACATCAAATACAATATATATAGGCACATTAGGTGGTTTAGTTGTTTTGCAAGAAAATCAAACAGATTCTACAAAGGGATCCGTTAAATACTATGACAAAAACCATATAACAGAAGAAATGATGGGGGCAATTAAAGGGCAGTGGGGATTCTGGGAAACAACGGCAACAGAAGCTAATCAATTTAAACCTTCCGGATATTTAGATACTGGAAGGATGAGTCAAGCAGTCTCAATGTATGGAAAAGCTGATGGTACAGCAGGATCTACGTTAACTGTAAATAGAGGGTTACAAATTAGTGGAAATAACTACGAACACATTAATACCAATCAAGGAACAATAAGTTTCTGGGTAAAGCCAAGTTGGGATGGAAACGATGGTAAGGATCACTATTTCTTTAGCCATTATTTAAATGGGTATGGAATTCAAATAAGAAAAATTACTTCAAACCAAATATCTGCATATATGCAATTTGATAACAGCACCGTAAGAGCAGCTCCAGGTTTTGATGTTTCAGGTTGGACTGCAAATTCTTGGCATCAAATAACAGTGAGATGGGATGCAGATACTCCTGTTTCAAGCTCTAACTATATCGAGCTATATACTGATGGAGCGTACCGAACAGCATACACTAGTAGCTATGTTCCAATTTCTGTAAGTTCAACTCCTATGTATATAGGTTCCCTATACGATGGCACATTACAGGCGCAGTCACTCATAGATGACTTTGCAATTTTCGATAGAGTTTTATCTTCAACTGAAATATCTAGTCTATATAACTCAGGAACTGGAAACGAAGCCGGGTACGTAGCAGATTCATCTCTTAAGTTCTATGCAAAGATGGATGGAACAGGAACACTAAACCCTGTTACATATAACGGAGGAGTAAGTAGCAGTAAAATGACAGCTAAGTCAACAGAACTAACTGGAGGGACAAACTTACTTGCTGATGGGAATATGGAAGTTGCTGGAATTGTAAATTGGCCAGCTCAAGGTGCTGCAATTACAGTAACAAAAAATACTGACAACTTATTGTTTGACACTCAAAATCTAAAAGTATTGAAGGTCAGTGTAGGTGGTCAAGCTGCAATCCAGGTTATTACTGTTTCTCCAAATACAAATTATTATTTCTCAGCTTGGAAAAAGGACGCAACTGGAAATTCAGCTTTCGGTCGATTAATGGTCTATGATGGAACCAATAGCATTGGAATAGTTACAGTTGGAAATGAAATGAGTTCAAACTGGAAAAAATATGATTCATCGTTTAAAACTGCTTCTAATACTACAGTTATAACTGTATATCTGTATCCATCTGGTACTAATGGTGAGTCAACATATTTTGATAATGTAATGCTGATTCCTAATCTTCTTGACAATGGAGGAATGGAAGGACAATATGCAGTAACAGGTTCTGCACTATATACTTCAACAACTGCTCAAACTAGATTTGGATCAGGACCATACGTGTACACTGAAAACGGGAAATTTGCCACTGGTCTAATTGGACTTATTGCAACAGATGGAACAAACTTTGGATATATCACAGGATCAGATGCAAATTCTGTTACTGTCGACTTTAGTGGTGGAAGTGGAGTTATTCCTGCTTCAACTGTTTTGTATGTAAAAAGTGCGATTGCACCAGGATGGACAGTTGCAAGTCTACCAAGTGGAGATAGCGTTAGACGAGAATCCTCTGTTATTCATTCTGGAACATATAGCAATAAATATATTAGGACATCTGTATCTGGAGGAACCTTAGGACTTACTCAACAATTTAGTTCAGGAATTACAATTGGAAATAGTTATCTTGTGTCGGTCTGGGTATATTTGGTCTCTGGAAACAATCCTGCAATTCAAGTAAAAAATCTTGCATTTTCTTCGCAACTCGCGGTTGTTTATCCGACTCTCTCTGCAGGTGTCTGGACAAAAATATCTGTTATTGCAACTGCAACAGATGGCGGAATAGGGGTCGGTTTGTGGTTTCCATATAATTCAGCAGGAACTGGATATTTTGATGATATTTCAATCACGCCTTTAGATAATATTACAACAGTATTTAAATACTGGGCTCCAATATCAGATTCCTCATCAATAGGATCATCTCTTTCAGTTCAAGGATCATTAACAGGAGTTCAATCATTAGCCTCTGGTGTAAGAAATACTGGAATTACATTAGATGGATCGACTGGATTCTTAAGACAACAAACAATTGCAGTGAATCTTGGAAATTTAACTTATGCAACAGGAAATGATTCAACAACTGCACAGTTTGAAGACGATGGAATGAACTTTTCAACATATCAAACAACATCAGGAAATGCAGCATACATGATAGTCGTCACCAATTCAGATAATACAACAACATGGGGATATCTAGGAACTGCTAGTGGATCAGCTAATAGAGATATAACTATATATACAACAAAAGCTAGAGCAACGAGAGGATGGAATGCAGTTCTCCCAATTTCTGGATCAAAAGTTCCAGTAGGTTACGAGATAAGAAAGACGGATTACCAAATTGTAAGTAATTTGACGCTGGGGGCATGGGTTAATTTGAATAATGATACTGTTTCATATCTTATTGTCAAAAGAGATCTACCAGGTACAGTATCAGGGGGAGATTCTTCTTATGCGCTTACCTATAGCGGAGGTAAGTTTTCATTTTCCGATAGAGCTGGAGAAGCTGGAGCCAACATTACTATGGCAACTGATGCAAACTGGCATTATGTTGTCGGAACTTATGATGGTACAACAACGAAAATATACTTAGATGGCGTGAAAGGCACTGATGCAAATCAAACTGCAATGATTGATTCTATGGGGCCTCTTGTAATTGGCAAAGATTTAGCATATACGGCTGACAGTACGAGAAATTTAAACGGCTCAATTGATGAACCATTTATTACCGCAGATGCATTATCTGCTTCTCAAATCTTGGATATGTATAATAAAGGACTTGGGGCACTAAATCATTCAACTAAAACAGATCAAAAATTACAAGGAGGATCAAATACAGTTCAAAGTGTGTGGGGGAGTTCAGATGGAACAACTGTGTATGCTGGAACAGATGCAGCACTAAGTATTATTAAACAAGGAAAGATTGGTAATTATACAGATTCAGATTCAACTATTACATCACTTACAACTTCAACTACACCTGCATTGTTATCTAATAACTCTGTAGTTATGGATATTGTTGGAAGTTCTCTAACAACTCCTACTATGATTGTGGGTTCTTCTGCCTCAGGTGCTACTGCATTAAATACAGATAGAATAGCTAAAACAAGAAACACAACACTACCCGGATTTAAATATGGAAGCGCTTCAGTTAAATTAGATAATTCATTAAGTTCACTAGATAGTGTCTTTTCAGCTCCATTATCTCTTAGTGCTAGTACATATACTATTTCAGCTTACGTATATAAAGATGGGACAAGTGTATCTTCGTCAGATGCTCAACTTTATGCAAATTCAATGCCTCTAATACCAACATATACAGACATGGGAGGAGGATGGTGGAGACTTACGGGGACATTTACTGGAGTTACTACTTCACAAAACTTTGGAATACAAGTTAAACCATCAGTAACAATATATGCAGATGCATTCCAAGTTGAGAATAAACCATATCTAACTACATATACAGATGGTTCATTAGGATCAGGATATTCATGGACTGGAACTTCTAATAATTCATCGTCAAATAGAACAGATGGATATCTGCAATATTCTACAAATATGTTAAATGTAAATTCAGGAACCATTAATATTTGGTATAAGGTAGATACTTGGGCAGCTAATAGATATATCTTTATGCATTACAATGCGGGGAATAGAATATATTTAAGAACTAATGCAACTTCTGGAAAGATAGATTATTGGATTGGAGATACTGGAATGACAACAGATGCTGCATGTACACTTAGTCAGTGGTGCCACATAGTTGGAAACTGGAATAATGGAAATTATAAAATTTGGATTAATGGAGTCGAAAAATCTGGAACATATGTTAACCTAACTACATTAGGTTCTTCATTCTCATTAGGAATTCCGATAGATGCAACACATTTTTCTCCAGGTGGAGTATTTTCAGACTTAAGAATATACAACCAAGCTCTAACAGATAGCCAAGTGTCTGATATATATAACTCGGGGTTAGCATTACATAGTCTAAGTACAACTGACCAAAAGAAATATTCAACAACTGGTACTTGGGATTCTCCTATTATGAATTTTAATTCAAATGCTGCATGGGGATTATCTCCAAACTTCTTGCCTTCAGAAACATTAAATGGAAATACCATAACTTATGAGGTTAAAACCTCTCCAGATGGATTATCTTGGGGAAGCTATACTTCAAATACTGGAGCAGATCCTAACTATTCTATTAATGCATTAGCACAAAAGTATGTGCAAGTAAGAGCTACACTTAATTCACCATCTCAACTTACAACCCCGATACTATCTGGTATCAGTATTCACTATGTCCAAGACACAACAGCACCAACTCTAAATGCTCAAAATACTGTAATGAAGACAAGTACAAATGGAAGAACAGTTTCCGAAACCGGATGGAGTAATGGTACATCCCCGTACTTCCAATGGGATTTAGCAGAAGATAATATTGGAGGATCTGGAATTAAGGGATATTGTTTATCTTTAAGCCAAACATTAAGTGACAACCCTGCATCTCAAAAAGGGTTACTTGGAACTTCACCTATAAGTACATCAGGATATTCTTGTCAGTTCATTGTTGGAACCAATCAGATAGATTTTTCAGATAGCTCACTTAAGGGTAATACATGGCTTTCTGCATCGAATAATCCATATTACTTAAACATTAAGGCAATAGATAATACTGGAAATGTATATCCGACTTCTGAAACATTTGAATTTCTTTATGATGATATCCCTCCTACAAATGTCACATCTTTTTCAACACCACAAAATTCATTCTCAAATGTAACAGATATATATTTTTACTGGCCAGCTGTAGGAAGTAGTAAAGCAACAGATTCAAATTCGAATATACTTGGTTACCAGTATTCTATTAATTCAGAATCTAATTGGATAGGAAGTGCAAATAGTAGTGTACTTGGTGTTAAATATATTCCGGATGGTACTACACAACCTTTCTATCTAACAAGTGAAGATGCAAGTCGAATTCAAAAGGGTAATAACACAATATACTTTAAAGCATTAGATGTAGCTGGGAATCAGTCAACAATAAGTAGAACAGCAAGTGTGTCATATGGAGGAGATGCTCCTAATTTTGCAGATGGATCATCTGTAACAATTACTCCTGAAATTTCAAACACAAATATGTATGAAGTAAGTTGGCCAAGTGCTATTCCTTCAGATGGTAGAACAATAAAGTCGTATTACTATATGGTAAATACAACTCCACCAAATCTATTCGATACAATTAATAGTAATTCTTCTATATACATTCCTACAACTAATACAAGTATTCCAAGTGGTAAATTGAATGGAGTAATTAAAGGTTCTAATACAATTTATGTAGTAGCAATAGATGATCAGAATAACTACTCAGGTGCTAATTCAATTTCCAAATCTTTTACTTTAAATTCAACTCTTCCAGATCCAGCTATTAATCTTAGAGCTTCAGATGCCTCTATTAAGAGTGTAAGTTTGTGGAGCGTTTCTCTTGCTTGGGAAGAACCAATATATAAAGGGACAGCTTCACTTGGATATATAGTTCAAAGATCTGAGAATGGAACTGACTGGACTAAAATTACAGAAACTACTGGTCTTGCTTACGTAGATACACTTCCTACTTCAAAAAAATATTACTATAGAGTTGGAAGTATAGATAATACAGATGAGTCTAGATTATCTCCAAACTATACATTACCGGTAAGTATTACACCAAAAGGATCATATACAGTTGCCGCACCATTAGTTAATGCTCCGGTAACTTCAAATATTACTACAAGAAGAGCAACTGTTTCTTGGATTACTGGAAGGTCAGCAGACAGCAAAATTGCATATGGAGTAGAATCAGGTAAATATTTTGAAGCAGAAACCTCTATTTCTTCTCAAGTGATATCTCATACAATCTCTCTAACTAACCTCTTACCTTCAACCACATACTATTACAAAGCTAGATGGACTGATGAAGATGGGAACACAGGAGAATCTGTTGAGCAAAACTTTATGACTTCACCTGCTCCTGAAGTTAAAGATTTACAAGTAAAGTATGTAAATACCAATTCAGCTCAAATACAATTCACTGCTAAGGGTGCATCAAAAGTTAAAGTGTATTATGGAAAATCTACTCAGTTTGGATTTATTCAAGAAATACCAACTTCTACAAATGAATCTAAGTACATTGTACTTTTAGACAATCTTGATGATGGTACAAAGTATTACTATAGATTTAATCCATATGACAATGAAGATACAGAGTATGAGGGAACTGTTCTAGACATATCTACACTTCCTAAACCAAAAGTATCCGATGTTAACTTACAACAAATCAAGAATTCAGCTGAGACAAGTATTTTAGTAAATTGGGTTTCAAATACAGATGTAAGCTCAATAATTACATATTATCCAGAACTTAATATCTCTCAAAGTAGGGACTCAATTAATCTAAATCTTTTATCTGGTAAGCATACTATGACTTTATCTGGTCTACTTCCAGATAAATCTTACAATCTAGTTGTAAGAGGTTTAGATAAATTAGGAAATGAAGCTAGAT
>Ga0194052_1001039_pt1 | contig 16615 bp, 10 predicted proteins | sample SepL226m_MetaG_FD_160117 | JGI IMG/M metagenome (GOLD analysis project Ga0194052, IMG submission 160117) | Anoxic zone freshwater microbial communities from boreal shield lake in IISD Experimental Lakes Area, Ontario, Canada - Sep2016-L227-6m | ecosystem: Environmental > Aquatic > Freshwater >... | reverse complement strand
ATAATAGTGCTACTATAAATAGTTAATGGAATTTATATATACTTTGAGTTACGGGAATACCCTAATCTGATATGTGATTCCAGGCAAAAGGAGTACAATGATGAAAAAATTTATCATTATAACTATTCTAACAATTCTGGGTCTATTCAGTCTTGTTCAGCCGGCAACGGCTCAGACTATTCCAAGCACTCGGGGAATGACAGCGTTCACCCTGCAAACAAGGTTTTTATCCATGCCTGGCTACCTTCGGTGGCAGTATTTTGTTGAAAACAATAAATGGATTAGTACTGAAGAGGCTCGTGAATTAGTCGAAAAGTAATATCTGTTACTTTTCGCGTTCAATTTGTTTAATCATAAAAGGTGCGGTATAGGATTTATTAATTATAATTCTTATTTACCGTGCCTTTTGTGGTAAAGTTTGTATTATAAAAAACGGTATAAAGGTGATAGATGTTACGATTTTGGTGGCTTTTTTTATGTTGTATATTGACAACCATATTGTGGGCAACTCCTGTAAGATTAGGATTATCAGCAGATGCCGACCCGGCAGCGGTGGCGGCATGCGCAACCCATGGGGTAAAATTAGTACGAATTCGGGCAGATTGGACTCAACTGCAGCCAAATGCAAAAACATGGTCATTCAACAAATTGGATGCAGCAATTAATGAGGCAACTAACCAAAAAGTAGATGTTGTATTGGTGTTAGGCCCAACCCCGGTATGGGCAATTACCTACCTGACAAATCCCACCCCGGAACAGGCGCAGCGCGCAAAGCCTGACTTGCCTGCATATAATGCATATATAACCACACTTGCCAAACGTTACAAAGAAAAGGTGACATATTACCAGTTATGGGAACGTCCCAGTGCTACAACACTGCTTGCTACTCACAAGTTTGTACAAAAGATGTATTGTACCGGTACCCAGGCGCTGCATAGCGTAAATCCTAAATTGCAGGCAATTGCCGCGGAACCGGGCAATGTTAATATAGGCTGGATAGATGAATACCTATCCCAGGCAAAAGGTTCTGCCTGGCCGGATGTTTTACTGCTTAACCCTACTACCTTCGCACTTGCTCCCGAGACTTTTAACTGGCGCATGCAATCGTTGCGAGCTATGGTATTGCCAAGTAAAGACGCACCCGCACTGTGGGCAGATTTACCGCTTGGCGGTCAGGATTCCGGTCCAAAATCTGTTATCGCGGCAGCATTTTTATTAGACATACCCACGTTATTATTTCACCCGATGCAGGAAGATGCCAATCTGATTGCAGATAAAGATGCTGAAAAGACATTGCATTTGCTGGAACGAGTACAGGGTGCCGAATATGTCGGTTATACAACTTCAGATGCCGGCATAGATATTCCCCTGTTTCGCAATGATATAGCAACCACAGCATTACTGGTAACCACAAAACCGGTAGTATTACCATTAAAAACCTATGCTAATACCTTGGCAGAGGTGGAATTGGTTCCACTGGATGGCGAGGTAAAGAAGGTAAAGGTTCAGGACGATACGACCCTTGATATAAATACCCCATTGGCATTATTGATAGGTGTCGCTCCAGTCACTAAAGGTAAATCTCCCTGCTATACACCACCCAAATTAAATGGCGACACGGTAGGATTTGACCCGACCGGCAAAGACCCCCTTGCTATCAACCCATTACCCGATTTGCCTGGCGGCAAATTTACTGTAACGCAGAATGGCGACAAAATAGTTCTCTCTACCATACGTAATGAACAGCCATGGATTCATTTAAATATCCCGGATGGTTTTCTGTTTTATAATAAAGCCGGATTCCCTGTTGAAGTTACCATAAAGGTTTATGGCATGCGCGAAGCAAATAAAAGCGGTTTCTGCTTTTATTATGATGCTATCGGCGGCATGAATCATTCCCCCTGGCAGTGGATTGATGAAGGAACAGATAAAATATACACCTACACACTTCGAATTGATGACGGGCTTTTTGCAAATCGCGAAGGTTATGATATCCGAATAGAAATGGGCGGCAGCAGAGAAAATATCCGCCTGGCAGATGTATCTATGAAGAAAATTGCTAAATAAAAAAGCCATCGCACTACAAATAAGAGAGCGATGACTTTTTAAAGATTTAATTAATCTTTGAACCTTAATGCGATATTGTTTAAATCAAGCTTTATTGAATCCCAAGCTGTATCCACATCTTTCTTGATAGCACTAACAGCGTCTTCGCTTGCCAATGCAAGCTTGGAAAGTTTTGCCTGAGAATCTGCGATAGCACGTTCGAGTTTATCAACATCTTTCTTGAGTTCAATTTGCACGTCAGCCTTGGCTCCTGATACCTGGGCTTTCAATTTAGCGATTTCCGCTTTCCATTCATCAAGCTGTGCCTGATATTTCTGGCTGTACAACTCTTGTTCGTTCATAGTGTGCTCCTTTTTTGATTACACTTTCTTTATCTTATTTTTAAGATATAAGAACTTGATAATTGGGAAGGCGGATATTCTCTCACCTTCCCAAATTGATTAAATTAGACTACGGTTTAGTTACTGTATTAGTATCTAACGTAACAGCAGCATTCCTTGCCAAAGCTCTCCCATTAAGGGTTGCATCAGTCATTAATGTTACCGATGCTAAAGCCATAATATTTCCTTCAACAGTTGATGTAGTTCCCAGTGTCGCAGAACTGCCAACCTGCCAAAAGATGTTATTGGCATTTGCATTGCCAGCCAGAGTTACTGTGCGGGCATTTCCAACAGTTAATGTCGATGACGGCATCTGGAAAATCCAAACAGCATTCGCATCTCCCTGCGCATCAAGAATAAGATCAACTGACGTAATCGCAAACGAGGAGATACCTGACCGATAAAGGCCTGGTATAAGTGTTCTTCCACCAAGTTCCCCGTCGGCAATAATAATAACATTCTCTGAACGTCCAGCAGCATCATTATAAGCAGCTGTTAAATCATCTTTAGCTGCTACAACAGTCGGGTCCGAAGATGTTAACATTGTTCCAGTAACTACTCCGGGAGGGAATCCATCAACTGCTGCACCAGGACTTAATCCAAGATTACCATTAATTGTGGTAGGTCCGGTATTTGTTACAGTAGAACCCGCAACCCCTACATAATTCTAAGTATTCGTCCCCTCATTCTACCATTTCTTCCTTTTTACACCATAAATGTAAAATTAAGAGATTTCTTTTATTGAATATTTTAAAACTGACGAGTCTGAATAGTTAAAACTCTTGCTTATATTTAATTTATTTTTTTTACATTTTTTGTAAATTTGTGTTATAATAAAGTGTTGGATATCGTACAACAATCCGTCCTCACCAATAGGCGAGGCAGATAGATATGATGAAACGGAAAATTATACTTAAAGTCGAGGTCGTTTCACCGCAACAATCCGTCCTCACCAATAGGCGGGGAAAAGGATATCATGAAAAGAAAAATTATATTTAGAACCGAGGTTGTTTCACCAGAAAAAGTGAAGGTCTATCTGGTTGTATTTGACCCGTGGTTTTCGGTAACCAGCAGATTTTTGGGTCCTGATGATAAAGGCATCCAGAAATGGCTGATTGATAATAAAATTGTTCACCGCGATGCACAATTTATCTTTAAAGATATTACGATGATAGATGACAAAAATGAAGTTGTCGTATTTTTACTTTCCCGTACTTTTTGTAAAAACAAGATTGACAAAGAATATGAGCTGAAGTTGATTGAAAAATTAATTTGGGATTGGGATGTTGAAGAAGTAGTAAAATTTCAGACAATTTTGAAAGATATAGTTGAAATGAAAAAAGCTGGAGGTGTGAATACTGTTGAAGCCAAAAGCAAATATTACGTAATCGACCCCGATGGTATAAAAAGAATCGTCAAAGGCAATAGACTAACCAACATGGCAATGGTAAAAAAGGAATCCGGTTGGAGATTCTCCGGCGGTGATAGCATCCCCGATTCCATAGAAGAAGAAAAACGTCATGAATGGGCACTGGTAGACGTGAAGACTGACGATTAAAAAGGTATAAGGTTTTCAGTTTTCAGTTTTCAGATTCGGTAGTTAGCAATCAAATTCGAACAAAAGATGTTATGATTTTAAGTTAGGAAATTTTAACATAAGTAACCAATTTCTTGTATTAACGCGAAATCATGGTTTCGTTATAACTCCAGAGTCAAAAATTTATAGAAAATGTCAAAAAGATAAAAAATCTCCATTTGCCATTTGCCATTTTAAATTCTCAATTCTATTTCCCCTTGCCTGCTTTCTTCTGCAGCCTTGCAATCGCGTCCAGTGCCTGGCGCGGGGTCATGTCGTCTACGTCTATGTCCATCAATTCATCTACTATCGGATGTTCTTTTACTTCAAACAGCGTCAGTTGCGTGCGCGGGGTTGGCGGAGGTATGGTGACGTGGCGGTCAGCGAGGCCGCGAGCCTTTTCGGTTATTTCATCATTTTCTTCCAGCGATTGCAGCACTTGACCGGCGCGCTGAATTACCTCTGCGGGCAGGCCGGCGAGGCGGGCGACGTGAATCCCATAGCTTCTATCGGTACCGCCGGGAACTATTTTGCGCATAAAGAGGATGGTTCCATTGGTTTCCTTCACCGCGATGCGGAAGTTTTTTATTCGTTTCAGAGTATTTTCCAGTTCATTCAATTGGTGGTAATGGGTAGCGAACAGCGTTTTGCAGCCCAGTTTTGGCGATTCATGGAGATGTTCCGCCACTGCCCAGGCGAGGGAAAGCCCATCAAATGTTGAGGTGCCGCGACCGATTTCATCGAGAATAACCAAACTTTTACGGGTGGCGTTGTTAAGAATATTTGCCGTTTCTGTCATCTCCATCATGAATGTTGATTGCCCGGTGGCAAGGTCGTCACTGGCACCGACGCGGGTGAATATGCGGTCGCAAACACCAATCCGCACTTCGTCAGCGGGAACAAAAGAGCCAATTTGCGCCATCAGGGTGATTAATGCCACCTGCCGAAGCCAGGTGGATTTTCCCGCCATATTCGGACCAGTGAGAATTATCAATTGCTGGCTGTCAGTATTCAGATACGCGTCGTTGGAGATAAAACGTTCACCGGAACTGGTTTGCTCCACCACCGGGTGGCGGCCGCCGGTGATGACTATCTCCTCGGTGTCGTCGACTGTCGGACGCACATAGCGATTGCGCGCTGCCGTCTCGGCAAAACTCGCCAGCACATCGGTCTTGGCGATGACCCGCGCCAACTTTTGTATTCGGTCGGCTTCGCGGGCAGTGGCTTCGCGCAATTGATTCAATATGCTGTATTCCAGGTCTTTTATCTTGTCTTCCGCACCCAGCACCAGCGCCTCGTATTCCTTCAACGCGGGGGTGATGTACCTTTCTGCGTTCGCCAGTGTCTGTTTGCGAATGTAATCTTCAGGTACGCTGTCCAGATTGTTGCGGGTTATCTCGATATAATAGCCAAATACGTTGTTGTAGCCAACCTTGAGAGTCTTTATTCCGCTGCGTTCTTTCTCTTCATTCTCCAGCGCCGCTATCCAGTCTTTGCCTTCCGTTGACGCGCTGCGCAATATATCGAGTTCCTTATTGTAACCTTTGCGCACCATGCCGCCATCGCGAACAGATAATGGCGGGTTGTCGATAATCGCCTCTGCCAGTAATTGCCGCAGATCATCAATGCGGTCGGCGTCCTCGGCAATCTCGCGCAATACCGGCGCACCGGTCTGCAAAATATCAAGAATAGTCGGAACCACGGTAAGGGTATCGCGAAGCTGCGCCAGGTCGCGGGCATTGCCGCTGCCGGCAGAACAACGCGCCAGCAAGCGCTCTACATCATTCACGCTGCGCAGGGTGTCGCGCAGTTTCTCGCGTAATATATCATCTTTCCTGAACGCTTCCACCGCGTCAAGGCGTTTTAAAATTGAATTGATATCCAACAGCGGCGCCAACAGCCATTTCCGCAGCAGGCGCGCGCCCATGGCGGTGCGAGTCTGGTCAAGCAGCCACAGCAGCGAATGAGTGCGTCCCCCATCGCGCAGGGAATTGGTTAATTCAAGATTGCGCCGGGTGGATGAGTCCAGCAGCATGTAATCTTCAATTGAATACGCGGTGAGAGAGCGAATCTGGCTGACGGTATTTTTCTGGGTATCCTGCAGGTATTTCAACAGCAATCCTGCCGCCTCGATGGCTATCGGCATTTCCTCGCAGCCGAACCCGCGCAAGGTGGTGACGCCGAAATGCTTGGTCAGTGTCTCCGACGCGCTGGTCCAGTTGTAACCACCGGAATCCGGTACTGAAATCGTCGCCCCGGTGCGCGCCTTCAACGTTTCAATAAAATCAGCATCCTCGGCAATATTCGCTGGCAGCACGATTTCCGATGGCATCAGCCGCGATGCCTCTTCCATTATCTTTTCGCGGGCATTCTCGGCAGTAACCTCGGTAACGGCAAACTCGCCGGTGCTGCAATCCGCCACCGCCAGTCCGTATCCCTTATTAGTATGAATCGCGATGAGGTAGTTATTGCTGCGTTCGTCCAGCAGGTTGTCTTCTATCAGTGTGCCCGGGGTGATGATGCGGGCAACATCGCGCTTGACCAATCCCTTCGTCAGCTTGGGGTCTTCCATCTGTTCGGCAATAGCCGCCTTGTGCCCCGCCGCCAGTAATCGTCCCAGGTAACGGTCTATCGCGTGATAAGGAACCCCCGCCATTGGCATTTTTTGACCCCGCACCTCGCGCGCAGTCAGCGAAATATCCATCGCCGCCGCCCCGGTGACAGCATCTTCCCCGTACATTTCATAAAAATCGCCGCAACGAAACAGCAATATCACATCTGGATACTGCTTCTTTAAGTCCTGGTATTGCCGAAACATCGGGGTCAAGCCATCTGAAGTCAAATAATGCTCCCTTGTCCATCTCATTTTATGAAATCAAAGAGATTTAGTCAAAGGGGATGTAATTAATTAAAAATTGATAATTAAAGAGGCTCTTGCAAAACCTATTTTTTCAAATGTTTAAGTTGGAGGTTTGTAGTAGGCGAAAACCACCCCGACCTTCGGTCACCCCTCCTTGGCAAGGAGGGGAGTTTAAAACAAAGGTTTTGATTATTAAAACAACCATTATTTTATCAAGTAACTATCATAACTCCCCTCCTTGACAAGGAGGGGGTAGGGGGTGGTTGGGTTGATTATATATATAGCATGGTTTTGCAAAAGCCTGAAAAATTAAAAATTATCAGCGAGTTTTTACTGTTCTATTTGTATGTTAATTTGATAATACAAATAAGTATGAATCAAATCCACATCTACCACTTTTAATTTTTAATTTTTAATTTTTAATTAAAGTGTCTCCTCTGTGTATCTCTGTGTAACCCCAAAAAATAAATCTCAATTATTTAGCAGGTAATCAATGAATAATGGTAAAATACCTTTAGTAAAATAATTAACTATGGGGGCTTTGTAATGACATTATCATTTTTAGAAGAGTTTGCAAAACCAGGTTCACAATATCGCGGGAAACCTTTCTGGGCATGGAATGGCAAGTTGGAACCGGAAGAATTGCGGCGGCAGATTCGTGTGATGCATCAGATGGGTCTGGGCGGCTTTTTCATGCATTCCCGCGTTGGGTTAGACACCGCGTACCTGTCTGACGAGTGGTTTGAGTGCATTAACGCCTGTATTGACGAGGCGAAAAAGCTGAACATGGAAGCATGGCTGTACGACGAAGACCGCTGGCCCAGCGGTGCGGCAGGTGCATTAGTAACCAAAAACCCGAAATTCCGCATGCGCCATTTATCAATGTATAAATATGATAGCGCGGCAGAATTTAACTGGGAAGGCCAAGTGATGGGTGTATTCACTGCCCGCATTGACGGCAGCAATGCCACCGACGTGAAAGCGGTATCACACGGCGCGCATATTACCTTGCCAGCCGGATATTCTGTTGTAAAATTTGTCGTAGAAATCGACGACACCAGCGCATGGTTTAACAATGGAACATATCTTGACACCATGAACCATGAAGCAGTACAGGAATTTATAAAAATTACCCACCAGAAATATACTGAAAAATGCAAAAAATTCCTCGGTAATGTCGTCCCCGGCATCTTCACCGATGAACCAAATTACGGCCATCAAAATGAAAACAGCCATCCGTGGACAGAGAAATTGCCGAAGATATTCAAAAAACGCTACCACTATGACCTGCTGCCCCACTTGATGGAACTTTTCTACGATGTCGATAACGCAACTATTTCAAAAGTAAGATACAATTTCCTTGATTGCACCACGTTTTTATTCGTAGATGCTTTCGCCCGCCAGATTTTTGAATGGGCAGAGAAAAACAACATGAAGTTCACCGGCCACGTGCTGGAAGAAGATACCCTGTCATCACAGACTCACGTGGTCGGCGACGCCATGCGGTTTTACGAATATATGCAGGCACCCGGCATGGACCTGCTTACCGAACACTGGCGCATTTATAACGTCGCGAAACAGGTTTCATCCGCGGCTCACCAGTTCGGCGCGAAATGGCGTTTGACCGAAACCTATGGCTGCACCGGTTGGGATTTCCCGTTCCTTGGACATAAAGCACTCGGTGATTGGCAGGCTGCCCTGGGCATCAACCTGCGCTGCCAGCATCTGGCATATTACACCATGAAAGGGCAGGCAAAACGCGACTACCCGGCGTCAATATCGTACCAGTCACCCTGGTGCCGGTACTACGCAAAGGTAGAGGATTACTTTGCCCGCATTGGCGCCGTCACCACCCGGGGCCAGGAAGTGCGCGATATTCTGGTGATTCACCCGGTAGAAAGCATGTGGACAAAGGTGAAAGTCGGCTGGCATAGCGACCCGGGAAAAGATAAACTGAACAACCAGTTCATCGCACTCACCGACACCCTTTATTCAAATCAACTCGATTTTGACTTTGGCAATGAAGAGATCATATCGCGTCACGCGAAAATTAAAAAGACCCGGGAAGGCACAACCTTGATAATTGGCAAAGCTGTCTATAAAGTTGTGGTGCTGCCGCCAATGATTACCATACGCCACAGCACATTTGAACTGCTGAAGAAATTCAGCAAAGCCGGCGGAAAGGTCATCTTTGCCGGTGACGCAGCCGGAGCAATTGATGCGGTTATCACCCATGAAGTGCAAGATTTCGCCGCCAAATGTGTAAAAACTTCACATGTTGGTGAAGAATTATCCGGTGCGCTGGAGTCATACCGCCGCGTCAGCGTTAACACCAGCGAGTTGATAACCTCGGCATTATACATGCTGCGCGAGGATGAAGAAGCGGAATACCTGTTTGTGGTGAATACCGGCCACGACCTGACCCCGGGAATTATTGAAAATATCATGAGCGAGGCTATGGCGCGCGACCGCAAACTTGGATATGACGAAGTAACCATCACCGCCTTCGCCGGCTGTGCTGGCCAACCGTTGTTAATGAATGCCGAAACCGGCGAGACTGCCCTTGCCGACGCCACTAAGAAAGGCGATCAGTGGGTGGTCAGAACTCCGCTGCCGGCACTTGGCAGCATCATGCTGATCTGCCCAAAAAAGGCAACCGCAATCGACGCTGTCCAATTAAAAAAACTGGCAGTGGTAAAAGAAGACGTTATTGATAATAAAAGCTGGCATTTCCGGCTGGACGAGTCAAATGTGCTGGTGCTGGATAAAGCGAAATACCGCATTAACGGCTGCGAGTGGCATTCAGAACTTGAAGTGCTGAAATTAGACCGCGCGGTACGCGATGCCCTGGGAATCCAGCATCGCGGCGGCAGCATGGTGCAGCCATGGGCGCGGGTGAAAAACAAAAGCCCGAAATCATTGGAACTGGAACTCTCTTATGAGTTTGACGCCGATTATCTGCCCAGCGGCGACATTTTCTTCGCTGTAGAAAACCCGCAGAATTACCAGATTACCCTGAATGGCAGCCAGGTCAGCGCCGATGCTGATTGCGGCTGGTGGGCCGACAAGTCGCTGCGCCGCCTGCCAATCAACGGCGCCGTGCTGAAAAAAGGCAAAAACGAACTGCTGCTGAAAAGCATTTATGACGAAAATAACAGCGGTTTGGAAATAGCCTACCTGCTGGGCAATTTCGGCGTGAAAGTAACCGGTGCAACCGCCGAATTAACCGCACCGCCAAAATCCCTGAAACTCGGTGATTGCGTGCCACAGGGATTAGCCTTCTATTCTGGCTCGATATCCTACACCGAAGAAATCAACATCGCGCTGGCAAAGGGTGAACGCCTGTACGTAAACATACCCGAATATGCCGGCGTAGGCGTGCGAATACTGGTAGACGGCATCGAAGCCGGCGTCATCGGATGGCAGCCCAACGAAATAGAAATCACCGCACTGGTGAAAGGCAAATCCACCGCCGACCTGACCATAGAACTGTTAGGCCACCGCCGCAACAGCCACGGCCCATTCCACCTCAACGAGAAATGGCCAAGCTGGACCGGCCCCGAACAATACCAGGTAGGCGACGACCGCTGGCAAAACGAATACCAATTAGTACCCTTCGGCCTAATGGAAAGCCCGAAACTGGTGATTAAGAAGTAAGTTAATAAAATAAGTTAAATAAAACACCGTCTTTCAGAACCTTTGGTTGTGGAAGGCGGTGATTTTTAGTTATTCTGAAAAAGAATAAGCATTTATAAAATTCAGTCACAGTTTGGAACTGGGCGGGAGCCCGGCTAAATCCGGTAGTAGTAAGAAATATCAGATAGCAATCTATTAAATTGAATGATTTAATCTTGATTTGCCGGGCTCCCGCCCAGTTCCAAACTGTGACTAAACTTTTTACATTTCATGAAATTTTTGCAAAAAACAGCCTTCCAAACAATAATCTGGAAGGCTGTTTTATATTATCTATTTATTTCACCAATCCATTACGTCGTCTTAGTTCCACGAACCAGTACTACCTTTCCTGTTCTTACCATTTCTTTAATGCCATAACTTTCCAGCATGCGTTCGAGGGCGTCTATTTTGTCGGCGCTGCCGGTGGCTTCTATGGTGATGGTTTTTTCGCACAGGTCTACTATGTTGGCGCGAAATATGCTTACTACCTGCATCAACTCGGCGCGTTTGCTGCTTTCAGATGCGTGAACTTTTATCAGTGCCAGTTCGCGGGCTACTACCGAGTCGTCGGTGTGGTCGAGTACCTTTATGACGTCTATCAGTTTATATAACTGTTTGCTTATCTGTTCCAGGATGTCGGCGGGACCCATTACCACGATGGTCATGCGGGATACGTTGGGGTCTTCGGTGGTGCTAACCGCCAGCGAGTCGATATTGAAACCGCGCCGCGCAAACAGGGAAGCGGTGCGCGCCAGTACCCCGGGTTTATTCTCCACCAGTACTGATATAGTGTGTTTCATTCCGGTATTTTCATTTGTCATCGCACGCCTCCTCTTTTTCCTTGATAATCATTTCCGCAACGCTTTGCCCGGCGGGAATCATCGGGAATACTTTTTCGTCCATATCGCAAAGGAACTCTATCAGCACCGGACGGTCATTGATTTGCCGCGCCTGGTCGATAGCCTCGTGGATACCCGCGGGGTCTACCACACGGATACCTACACAACCGTAAGCCTCTGCCAGTTTAACGAAGTCGGGGGTGCCAACCTTCAGGCCGATTTGCGAATATCGCTGTTCGTAAAACATGGTTTGCCACTGGCGAACCATGCCGAGGGTGCCGTTATTAAGGAGCATGATTTTAATCGGCAGTTTATGGATAAACGCCGTCGCCAACTCCTGGATATTCATCTGCAGGCTGCCGTCGCCGGTGATGCACCAAACCTCGCGGTCGGGATTGCCAAACTGCGCACCAATGGCGGCGGGCAAACCGTAACCCATGGTACCCAAACCGGCGGATGAGGCGAATTGATGCGAATCTTTAACCAGGTAATACTGCATCGCCCACATCTGGTGCTGGCCAACGTCAGTAGTAACAATCGCGTTATTTTCGGTAATGCGGCTGAGTTCCTGAATAATCATCGGCGCCTTCAGAATTCCCTGACGGCCGGCGCAGGTGGTGGAACCACAGCGCTTTGACCCGCAGGATTCAAGCGACGGACGCTGCAGGCAGGTGCGGTCGCAATTCAGATTCCACATTAATGGATATTTTTCTTTCCATTCATTTACAGTAGCGCGCCATGCTGAATAATCGGCTACTGGCGTATCATTTTTAGCCAATTCATCCAACAGTTCTTCCAATACCGCTTTCGCGTCGCCAACGATGGGAACATCAGCATTTTTAACTTTGCCGATTTCCGCCGGGTCAACGTCGGCGTGAATAATTTTCGCGTTAACAGCAAACTTGCTCACGTTTCCGGTTACGCGGTCATCAAATCTGGCGCCGATACAGAATATTACATCTGCCTGATCCATTGCCAGGTTGGCATAGGCTGTTCCGTGCATGCCGGGAGTGCCCATATATAAATCGTCGAGTTCCGGGAACGCGCCTTTACCCATCAGGGTGGCAGTAACAGGAATCTGCATTGCGCGGGCAAATAACGTCAGCGCCTCTGCCGCGTTGGCGCGAATGATACCGCCGCCAACATATAAAACAGGACGTTTGGCAGTGCTAAGCATTTCCAGCGCGCGGCGAATCATCTTGGTGTTGCCCTTAACCGTGGGACGATATCCGTGCAGGTCCATCTCTACCTTGTCCCAGTCAACGGTAATTTTTGCAATCGCCACGTCGCGGGGAAGGTCGATTAAAACCGGGCCGGGCCGACCGGTGCTGGCGATGTAAAACGCCTCGCGAATGATTCGCGGCAGGTCGTTGGCATCTTTCACCAGGTAGTTGTGTTTGGTAATCGGCATGGTTATGCCGGTGATATCCGCTTCCTGGAACGCGTCTTTACCGATGGAATTGGTCGGAACTTGACCGGTAATAGCAATCATTGGGATTGAATCCATGAATGCGGTGGCGATGCCAGTCACAAGATTAGTAGCGCCCGGGCCGGATGTGGCGATACACACCCCGGTCTTGCCGGTGGTACGCGAGTAAGCGTCTGCCATGTGGGCGGCGCCTTGCTCGTGACGTACTAAAATGTGGCGGATGGGAGAATCATACAATGCATCGTAGATAGGCAACGCCTGACCGCCCGGGTAACCGAAGACGATATCAACGCCTTCCATCTGTAAACCCTCAAGCAAAGCTTGTGCGCCGGTCATCACCTTCGATGTCCGATTAGAAGTATTCATATTTTCCTTTCCTCCGAGATGTCTCCTCGGTGCGACCCGGACGCGAGCAAACGCCAAGCCGCCGAAGCTGAGTCAATTATACCCACTTAAAAAGGGTTTTACAACATTTTGAGATTTTTATTTAATCAGTGTTTATATTGCTTTATCCGTCGGATCAGTCGTATCGGACCGATCAGTCCGATAAAAGTAATAAAAAATTCCAAAACTGCATAAGTAAAATTGTCCATTGTCAATCGTCAATTGTCAATTTTTCCTCACTCTTCCCATCTTCTTCAACCGCTTCCTTCGTCCGTTTTGACAACAAATAGGTCGCGCCAACTAATATCATAATGCCAACGATGCCGATTATTAACCATTTTGGTATGGCTAAAATTTGGATTCTGCATTGATACAGAATATTAATGATGAGAAATGTAATTGACCAGCGCAGGATTAATTTATAATTTATCCCGATGGCGACCAGTATCAATGCTATACTTTCCAACCCGAGGGCAAGAGCGTAAATAAGTTTACTCTCATAAAAAATTGACTGGTAAAAAGTTGGTATAGTAAGAAATGCAAGTCCTAATATTGCTGTCGCATCCCCGCCACCTTTATCCCCGGACCGATGCCGCAGGTATGACAGTATGCCAAAGAATACAGCCCATGAAGTCGTGTAGTATTGCATTTCTTTGATATCATTATAACTCAGCAGCCAGTTCAATGCAATTACAAATATGCCATAAGAGAAGTATTTTGCAATGGTGTTATTCTCGTCATAAGACATTTTCAGGCACATTGCCCCGGCAACAGAAAGAGCAAATACCGGGACAAGGCTATGTTCTGAAATGCCATACAGTGCTCCGATGAATGGGCCGATCATGCCGCCATACGAAAATATTTTTGACCGTCTGCCTGGCAGTATTCCCCATAAAAATAAAACAGCACCTTCAATAATTAAAAACCAGATAACATTAATGGTACTAAAATCCTTGAAATGACAGAACTCCATACCTGTTAAATAAAGCAGAATAACAGTTATACATTCAAATAGGTTCTTATCTTCAAGATAACTGAGGCTGTAGGCAAACGCTAAATTTGCCAGCATCAGATAAATGCCACCTGCGCCATAATGACTGAATACAACATCGAAGACAGATATTAACGGCCCAACCATGCCAAGATAGGCAAAAGCCTTTGATTTTCGCCCGGGCAGCCTGGATAATGCGTATAGAAATAAACCGGCGATAAAATGTGCCCACATAACATTTATATCTTGCAATTCTAAATACACACTGAACTTTGCAATGGCAATGTAAAAAAGAACACCGGCGAAAAACTCGCAGATATTTTTATCTTCAACATAACTAAGCCAATATATGAAAGCAGCATTTCCCATGAATAATAATGCTGCTAACAGAAAATTATGACTATCTAAAACCACGCCGGCAGAAATAATAACAGGTATTATATAGGCAACCAGGGATATTATTTCTTCATTACGGCCTAATTTGCTCGCAAAGATTTTAAACCTGAAAATGGCAATACTGAGAAGTAAATAAATCAAAGAAAACAGCTCCGCTGAATCTTTATTTAAATGAAGCAATACTATTTTTGGAAGAAACAGCATCGCTATAAAAGACAACACCATGTTATATGGCAACCGGGCACGATAATAACAATAGGCATTAATTAACATGGCATAACAAGCAGTCAGTATCATGCCAGTATCATTTATTTTAAACAACAAACACATAAACACTGGCGTTAAACTGCTGAGAGTAAGTAAAATCATCGGCCTTTTGTCTTCCAGACGGTTTTTGAGCTTTTCATAACCAATTAAATACAGCAAAGCGACCACGCCGAAAACCAGGGCAATACTTAAAGAAGAAAAATCTTTGTCCTGCAATATTAACAGAATGCCAACAGGAAATAAAATAAAAGTAAAGGTGAATAGTAACTCTTTTTGCAATTTTTCCAGTGTCAGGAAATTGGAAATAAGATAGAATGTTCCCGCCAGCAGAAGGTTGACTCCCACCCCGGTGAGACCATCTTTAATGGTAAATAGCGACATGATGAGGGATATCGGAAGGAAGTAATTCGCCGACATTTTAAATGAACTTGTAAAAGCGGGATCTTTCAGATTTGCCTTGCTGACCAGGATGAAAATAATCGATGACAGCGCCATGCCCCAGGCAAAATAATAAATCGGTACATCAAACAGCGATATGAATGATTCGAACAACGATAGTGAAACAAAGGTGATAAAGTAGGAAAGATAACTGTTTTTTACTAATTTAAGCGATAACGCATAGAAAAACGCGGTGACTATAGAGGTGATAAACCAGATGTTATTTCCACCGCCATGACTGACGAACTTATAATATGCCAACCCAACCAGTGGGAATAATATTAATCCTATGGTGAGAAAAGTCAATCCAGCTTCCTTGATATTCGTTGATTTAAGATACAAAGCAAGGCCGGTGAGATAAAAAATAAGAGCGAAAATTGTCAGGAAAATGGTTTTAAAGTTGCCGGTTAAACTCTGATAGTTAAAACCTACAAATATACCGGCAGAGACCACAATCATAAATGCCCCGAGGTAGAGCAGTATATTGATATTTTGCAGAGATTTAAAACGATCTGCTGCTGATTCTTTTTTATTGGGAACTGGCGGTATAATAGAGGTGAACAGTTCTGTATTTTGAGGAGTCGGTGTTGAAGTAGCCGCGCCTGGTTCTACATTATGCAGTTCCGACAACTTTGTACGCCTTGATACATCAAAAGCCGATACATAGGGAACTTGGATTTTTACTTCACTGGAATCGCCATCATTAATTGTAACTCCTCCTGCCTCGGGCGCTGCATAATTAAGATCTGACAGGCATTTTGCCGCTTGCTGATAAGCTTTTTTCTTGTCCGGGTCGTTTTCTGTATAACTTAACTCCCACAATTCCTGAGCAATTCTTTTTCTTTTATCACCGGCAGTTATCAGCTTTATAATATAAATAAAGCCCATTATCCACGGAACGACAACAATGATACCAATAAATAAATATTCCATAATTCTCCTCTAAGGAACACCGCATTGGATTTATTAAAAACGATTTTATCAGATTGTATAATGAAAGTAAAATATAGGGTGGAATTGTAAGAACTTCAACTTTTAAAGAGAACTTGAAGTTATATGATAATACCTTTCTACCAAGCGAGCCGGGCTGCGACCCATAGTATTCTACATATCTTTTCATCAGTAATAATTATATGTTTTTTGTGTAAATTGAAAATAATTCCATAGCCCACAGCAACGCTCTTATCCTTATACACATTTTTTCAAAAATATATAGAAAAAGTCATGGATGGTACATGTTTCAGATTTTTTCATTGAAAAATATCCGGTAAATGGTAGGGGAGATGTCCTCATCTCCCGCGACAGTGTTATTT
>Ga0194052_1001036_pt1 | contig 16666 bp, 15 predicted proteins | sample SepL226m_MetaG_FD_160117 | JGI IMG/M metagenome (GOLD analysis project Ga0194052, IMG submission 160117) | Anoxic zone freshwater microbial communities from boreal shield lake in IISD Experimental Lakes Area, Ontario, Canada - Sep2016-L227-6m | ecosystem: Environmental > Aquatic > Freshwater >... | reverse complement strand
GGGGGGTGGAATGGATAAATGGGGGGGTGTCAGGAGGGAAGGTAGCATGGGAAGGGGCCCATATCAGCCAAAATTGCGGTCACAACACCTCCCTCATCCCTACGAGAAAGCCCCTATGTCCATTATTTACGACTCACCTATCAGCTATGACCTCCACCCCGGCGTGGCCCATGTGCAGGCCATCCTGACGAACCTCAAGCCCAAGACCGGGCTCGATCTGGAGGCGTGGGTCGCTCGTGTGAAGGCCGAGGGCCCCGCCGAGGAAAAGGCCCGCCGGACATGGTTCAAGACCCAGGGCCTCGGAGGCAACCAGGCTTGGTTCCTCGCCGAGCGCAGCATGGGGGTCTCGGCCCATGCCTTCGATGACACTCCGGAGGGCTATCTGGCGGCGGCGCCTGGCTATGTCACGCAGCAGTACACCGGGAAGAAGGCTGCTTTCGCTCCGCTGTATCGGCAACTCGTCAGCCTTGTCCGCAGCCTTGGCCCCGACATCAGGATCTGTCCCTGCCAGACCATGGTCCCCTTCTACCGCCAGCACGTCTTCGCGGAGGTGAAGCCATTTGCCTCTCGGCTGGATCTGGGCCTCGCCCTGGGCGATCCCGCCGCTTTGACCGACGCCAGTGGCCGCCTCCGCGAAACCGGCGGCTTCGCCCGTAAGGACCGGCTCACCCACAAGCTGGAACTCAGGACGGAAGCGGACCTCGATGCCGCCGCTCTGGCCTGGCTGAAGCTGGCCTATGAGCGGGACAGGTCCGCCTAGGACTTGGGCACCGCGGCCTGCACCCGATTAATCGCCAGGACCCGCTCGAGGTCCCCGGGAGCCAGACCCACCAGGAATCCTCGGCTGCCGCCATTGAGGTAGATGCGCTCCAGCTCAAAGAGGGTCGCTTCGGCATAGATGGGCAGGGGCTTCTTCGTACCCAGTGGGCTGGTACCACCCACCAGGTAGCCGCTGTGCCGGTTGGCCACCTCGGGCTTGCAGGGGTGGATGGCTTTCGCACCAACCTGGCGGGCCAGCTCGCGGGTGCTCACCTCGCGGTCGCCATGCATGAGGATGATCAGGGGCGCGCCCTTCTCGTCCTCCATCACCAGGGTCTTGATGACGGCCTGTTCCGGCACGCCGAGTTCCCGAGCGCTGACGGCGGTCCCACCGTGCTCCTCGTAGCGGTAGAGGTGCTCCGTAAAGGCCACGCCAGCCTGTCGGAGCAGCCGCGTGGCGTTGGTAGAGGGGGCCTTGGACATGCCCTCATGATTCCACAACCCGCTCAGCCGCCGGAAGCCTCAGCCGACAGGCTCGCTGTCCGGCTGAGCCTCTCCGGGCTCGGCCATGGCCAGCTTCCGGAAGGCCGAGGCCTTGATCGCGGCGTAGAGCTGGCTCCCGGGCACGATGTTCAGATCCTGGGCCGCAGCAGGGACGATCTCGGCAATGAGGCGGCCCTGCCCTAAAGCCAGCTCAACACCCATCCGGCTGCCGCTCTCGAAGAGGGAGACGACCGTGCACGCCAGCAGGTTGCGGGCGCTGATCGCCTCCGGATGCCGCTTGAACAGGATGATGTCCTTCGAGGAAAGCTCGAAGAGCCCTCCGGAGGTCTCCCGCTCCCCCCTCGGGAGCACCAGCTCCCCGCCCTCCCAGCGATAGACCGAGGCCCCGCCCTCGAGGCGCATGTCCTCAAGGCGGAGGAGGTTGATGTAGCCCACGGGACTCAGGCCCATGCGCTCGCGGGCCAGGTGCTCCGTGGTCGTCTGCGCGGCCACCCGACCCCCGGCCAGGGCAATCACCTGCTCGGTCATGAGCCGCATCTCCAGCATGGAGTGCGAGATAAACAGGAAGGGGATGCGGAACTCCCGGCACACCGCCTTCAGGTGGCTGATGATCTGGAACCGCAGGTGGTCATCCAGGGCCGAGAGAGGTTCGTCCATCAGCAGCAGGCGCGGATTCGAGAGCACAGCCCGGCCGATAGCCACCCGCTGGCGCTCGCCACCCGAGAGGTTGTTCACGCCCCGGCCGAGCAGCGGCTCGAGCTGCAGCACGCGGACCAGGCTGTCCAGCTCGATGCGCCGATGCTCGGGCGCGCAGCGCTTGAGCCCGTAGAGCAGGTTCCCACGCACGCTGAGGTGGGGAAACAGGCTGGGCTGCTGGAAGACGATGCCGATGCGTCGGCGGTCGGGCGGCATATCGATCCGGCTTCCACTGTCGAAGAGCGGGCTGCCGTCGAGGAGGATGCGGCCTCGGTCGGGCCTCAGCAGCCCCGCGACCAGGCTCACCAGGGTGGACTTGCCGCTCCCGGAGGGGCCGAAGATCCCGCATGCCTCTCCCTGGATCACCAGATCCAGGTTCAGCGAGAAGGCGCCGAACTGCTTGTGGGTGACCAGCCGCAGTTCCATGTCAGTCCAGCCTCGACATGCGACGCCCGAGCTGCTCGTGGATGAGCAGGACCGCCACGGAGAGGGCGATCGACACGAGGCAGAGGGCCAGGGCCATGGGATCGCCCCCCGGCGAGCTCGCGTAATCGTAGATGGCAAGGGGGATGGTCTGGGTCACCCCGGGGATGTTGCCGGCCACGATGATGGTTGCGCCGAACTCGCCCAGGCCCCGGGCGAACATGAGCACCGAGCCCGCCACCAGGCCCCGGACGGACAGGGGCAGGATCACCGTGAGCAGGCAGTCCACCGGACCCGCACCCAGAGCCCGCGAGGCCTGGATGAGACGCGGGTCAATGGCCTCCATGCCCACGCGGATGGCCCGGACCATCAGCGGGAAGCCCACCACCGCAGTGGCGATGACGGCCGCCCTCCACGTGAAGAGCACTGGCACGCCCAGGGAGGCCAGGGCCCGTCCGAGCCAGCCGTGCCTCCCCAGCAGAATCAGCAGCAGGTAGCCGATCACCACCGGCGGCAAGGTCAGGGGCAGGTTCACCAGGACATCCAGGGCCAGCTTGCCCCGGAAGCGGCCGTAGCTCAGGAGGTAGGCAGCCAGGAAGCCGAACGGGAGCGAGATTACAGTGGCCGCCAGGGACACCTTGAGGGAGATCAGGATGGCTGAGTAGTCAGCAGGGCTGAACGTGGGCATGGCAGCCTATTGTACTGAGAAGCCGTACTTCGCCAGCACGACCTTGGCTTCGGCCGACCGGAGGTGATTGAAGAAGGCGACAGCCTCGGGTTTCGCAGCTCCGGAAGGCGTCAGCGCCAAGGGATAGACCACGCGCGGATACAGCTCCTGGGGCACGCGGAAGAGGAGCCGGGACCGGGTGGCCTGGAGCGCATCGGTGGCATAGACGAAGGCCCCGTCCACCTCACCCCGCTCGGCGTACATCAGACACTCCCGGACGTCCTTGGCCATGACCAGCTTCTTCTCGAGCAGCCGGTCCAGCCCGGCCCGTTTGAGCGCCTCCATGGCGTACCCCCCGGCCGGGACACTCTTCGGACTGCCGATGGCGACCCTCTCTAGCCTCGCCAGGTCCTGCAGGGAAGTGGCCTTGCCTGGCGCCCCCACGAAGACCAGCGCGTTGAAGGCCAGGGTCGCGATGCTGGCGGCCTGGACCAGATTCCGATCCCGGAGGTAGTCCATCCAGGCTTGGTCGGCAGAGATGAAGAGGTCGGCGGGTGCGCCCGCTTCCAGTTGCTTGGCCAGGGTCCCCGAAGCCCCATGATTCTTGTGGATGGTCACACCGGGATGGGTCTTGGTGAATCCACTGCTCAGCTCGCCGAGGCTCTCCCGAAAACTCGCGGCCGCGGAAACGCTGACCTCACCGGCCCGGACCTGAACCCCCACCAGCAGCAGGAGCGCCATCAGCAACCGGGTGGCGAGCGTCCGCATCTCAGATCCTCCTAAACCCATGGTGACAACAGGCGGCACCTTCCCCGCCTCGAATCTTGGAGAGGATCAGGGCGGGTCACCGGGACCGCGCCTGAGCCAGTCCAGCAAGGGTGCTTCCTGCAAGTCCAACCCGAAGGCTTCGTGCAGGAGGGGGATCAGTTCCTCCAGCGCCGCCTCGCGGCCGACCACCTCCTCTCCCCGGAACTCGGCGTAGGCCTGATTGCGCAGCAGGCGGCGGACCTCGGGACCGGGCTGCTGGACGATGAGGTTTCTGCGGAAGCGGGAGTCTGGGTGGGTGCTGGTGAAGTGGTTGCCCACCTCGAAGTCGATGGGGAGCCGCGCCTCCGGAACGAAGGCATAGAGATCCTCCCAGGCATCCCGATGGCGGCTCTGCAGCACCTCGAGCCCACCCTCGGGTATGACCCGATAGCTGTTCTGGAACTGCGCATGAGCTTCGCCATCCAGGGGCACCGGGTGCAGCAGCCCTTCGAGCCCGAAACCCACATCGCAGAGCCAGGCCGCGCCCTCCATCTGCACCAGCAGGAGCATGTGGGTCCGCGGCAGGACCCCGGTCACACCGAGCCGAACCCGCGCCTCGCAGGCAGTGACCTCAAAGCCGAGGGCTGCCAGCACGGCCTGGAACAGCGTGTTGTGCTCGAAGCAGTAGCCGCCGCGCCGCCGCCCCACCAGCTTCTCCTGCAGGGAGGCAAGATCCAGCCGGATCGGCAGGCCCAGCAGCACGTCCAGGTTCTCGAAGGGGATTGTCCGGGCATGGGCGAGGTGCAGGGCGCGGAGGCCCACCAGGTCCGCAGCGGGCCGGTTGGCAAGTCCGACGCGCCGGAGGTAGGCGTCTAGATCCAGGTCAGCGGACATGATGCGCAGTCCCGCTGCGGTGGGAGATTCGGCTAAAGGGCATACGACCTCCTTGGTTAGGCGGACCAGGTCTGCCAGGCCACGAGGTTTCGCCGGATCTGGCTGGCGTGAAGCTCCAGATGTTCGCCGTAGCTGCGCAGCCAGTCGTCGGTGCCGTAGGAACCGCTGTGGCTGTGGCGGCCCATGCGGCCCCAGGCCTCGTCGGGCAGGCGGGCCAGCAGGGTCGAGGTGTGGGCCCGCACCGTCTCCACTAGATGCAGGGAAGTCTCCGGGTCGCTGCCTTGGTAGTCGAAGCGCCGCGCCCATGCGTCTTCGTCGTAGCCAACGATCAGTGGTTCCGCTTCGGCAAGCAGGAGTCGGATGCGGATGGCCGCGTAGGTCTCGGAGTCGGCGCAGTGGGCTACCACTTCCAGAGCGCTCCAGACCCCAGCCGCAGGCCGCCAGAGCCGCATCTCCGCCGAGGTCTCGTCCCAGGCCCGCCGCAGCAGGCTCGGCCCAGAGCGGTACCGCTCCAACCAGGAGGTTCGGGTTGCGGCATCCATCGCCATGCTTCACCTCTCCTCCAGGATGGACGGATTGGTCCCAAATTGAACCCTCATCTTGCGATGCAGGCATGCTTTCATGGAAGTTCAGAACCCACCCGGAGCCTGCCGTGACCTCTCGCCGCCTCACCAGCCTCACCTTGGCCCTGGCCGCCAGCCTCCTGGCTGCCCAGCGCACCCCTCCGCAGGCGCCCCCGGCCGGGGCGCCAAGCACCCCACCCCGCACCAATAGCACCCCCACTCCGGCGCCGGACACCAGCGAGCCCAAGCCCTACGACAAAGTCATCACCGCCGAAGCCAAGTCCCAGGAGGGCTTCATCAAGGTTCACCAGCTCAAGGGCAAGACCTACTTCGAGATCCCCAAGGGCCGCTTGGGCCAGGAGCTGCTGCTGGTGGTCTCCGCCAACCAGACTCCCGCAAACATCGACCACGCCGGACGGGTGGTGGACTCCGCCGTGGTGCGCTGGGTGGTCAAGGAGAACCGTGTGCTGCTGCAGGAGGTCTCCCACGCCCTGGTGGCGGACCCCTCCATGCCCGTGGCCAAGGCCGTGGCCGCCTCCACCCGGGACACCATCCTGATGAGCTTTCCCGTGGAGGCCTTCGCCAAGGACGGCGCCCCGGTCATCGAGGCGACGCGCCTGTTCACCACGGAAGTGCCGGAGCTCAGTGCCCGCCAGCTCCTGGGCGCCCAGTCCTTCGATGCCGCGCGAAGCTACCTCGACAAGGTCAAGGCCTTCCCCGCGAACCTGAATGTCGAGGCGGTGCAGACCTACAGCGTGCCCTTCAGCATGGGAACCGCGCCCGGCAGCTCCAGCCCCTTCGGCGCGCCCGGCCTGCGGCCCGGCACCAGCGGCTCGGTGACCATGTTCTATTCCTTCGTTCAGCTGCCGGAGAAGCCGATGCTGCCCCGGGTCTCAGACGAGCGCCTGGGCTTCTTCAGCGTGCGGACCACCGACTATGGACGGCCGGACCATGAGGCCAGCCGCCGCTCCTACATCACCCGCTGGCGCCTGGAGAAGAAGGACCCTGCCGCGGCCCTCAGCGAACCCGTGAAGCCCATCACCTTCTACATCGACCGCGCCACGCCCGCGACCTGGGTCCCCTTCGTGAAGAAGGGCGTGGAAGCCTGGCAGGCCGCCTTCGAGGCCGCCGGCTTCAAGCAGGCCATCGTGGCGAAGCTCGCCCCCACTCCCGAGGAGGACCCGGACTTCGATGCCGGCGATGCCCGCTACTCCGTCATCCGCTGGGTACCCTCCCCCGTGGCCAACGCCTACGGTCCCCACATCAGCGACCCCCGCACCGGAGAGATCCTGGAGGCGGACATCGTGCTCTACCACAACATCCTGCAGCTCCAGCGGGACTGGTACTTCACCCAGGTCGCCCCGCTGGACAAGCGGGCCCAGGGGCTCCGGCTGCCCGATGACCTCATGGGCGACCTCCTGGCCTATGTGGTGACCCATGAGGTGGGCCACTCCCTGGGCTTCCCCCACAACTTCAAGGCCAGCTCGCAGTATCCCTTCGAGAAGATCCGGGACAAGGCCTGGGTGAAGAAGATGGGCCATGTGTCCACCCTCATGGACTACTGCCGCTTCAACTACGTGGCCCAGCCCGAGGACGGCTTCGAGCCGGCGGACCTGGTGCCCAAGCTTGGCCCCTACGATATTTTCGCGGTGAAGTGGGGCTATACGCCCATTCCCGAGGCCAAGACCTCGGATGACGAGAAGGCCACCCTCAATGCCTGGCTGAAGCCCCAGGAGTCGGAGCCCTGGCTCCGCTTCTCCACACCGGGCACGTCGGGCATCGATCCCGGCGATCAGACCGAGGCTGTGGGGGATGCGGACCCCGTGAAGGCCACCACCCTCGGCACCCGCAACCTGCAGAGGGTCCTGGGCCTGCTGCCGAAAGCGGCCCTGCAGGACGGCCAGGACTTCAAGGAGCTCTCCCACCTCTATGACGCCACCTGGGGTCAGTGGCGGCGCGAGCTCGGTCACGTGGCCGTGCTGGTGGGCGGCTACGACACCGAGAACAAGCACGGCGGTCAGGCTGGGGGACGCTTCACACCGGTGGCTGCGGCCCGCCAGGCCGAGGCGGTGAAGTTCCTCAGTGGCGCCCTGCTCAAGACACCTGCCTGGATCCTGGATCCGGCCCTGCTCGCCAAGCTCGAGCCCGGCAGCGGCCAGATGCGGCTGCTTGCCGCGCAGCGCGGAATCCTCGGAGCCCTTCTGGACCGGGCCCGGCTCAGCCGCCTGGAGGACCAGGAGGCCCAGCTCGGCGAGAAGTCCTATGCCATCGGCCAGCTGCTGTCGGACCTGCGGTCCGGCATCTTCACCGAGCTCACTGGGGCGGCACCCAAGGTCGATCCCTACCGCCGCAACCTCCAGCGGGCCTATGTCGAGCTGCTCGGGAACCTGCTCAACCAGTCGGCGATGCCGACCATGGCCGCCGGAGGGCTGGGCATGACCGTCCTCTCGGTGAACACCAGCGACGACTGCCGGGGCGCGGTCCGCGCCGAGCTGAAGACCCTCCAAGCCCTCGTGACCAAGCCCGCAGCTCCCAAGGCCACCCGGGCCCACCTGGAGGACCTGAAGGATCAGATCGCCCGGGTGCTGGATCCCAAGTTCCAGGCCGCCCAGCCCTCGGCCGCCGCCACTACCCCATCCCGCCGCTTAGAAGAGACCTGCTGGCCCCCTGTGGCCAGCCTCGAGAACTGACGTCACGCCAGCCTGATCGGCACGCCCCCAGGGAGGCCCCATGCCCACTGCCAGGATCATTCTCGCGCTAGCCCTTGGGCTCGCGGTCAGCCTGCCCCTCGGGGCGGGCGACCGCGTCACAGGCCGGGCCTTCGCCACCCGCTCCGAAGTGGCAGCCCAGCACGGCATGGCCTGCACCAGCCAGGCCCTGGTCACCCAGATTGCCCTGGACATCCTCAAGCAGGGTGGCTCTGCCGTGGATGCGGCCATCGCCGCGGACGCGGCCCTGGGCCTCATGGAGCCCACGGGGAGCGGCATGGGCGGCGACCTCTACGCCATGGTCTGGGAGGCCAAGGGGAAGAAGCTCCACGGCCTGAATGGCAGCGGCCGCTCGCCGAAGAGCCTCAGCCTTGAACACTTCAAGAAGCTGGGCCTGAAGCACATCCCGCCCCAGGGGCCCCTGCCCGTCAGCGTGCCCGGCTGCGTGGACGCCTGGTTCGAGCTGCACCGGAAGTTCGGCAAGCTCCCCATGGCCCAGGTGCTGGCACCGGCCATCCGCTATGCCCGGGAAGGGTTCCCGGTCTCCGAGCTGGTCGCCTACTACTGGGATCGCAGCGTGCCCGCCCTGGGCCGCTTCCCCGGCTTCCTGGAGACCTTCACCGTGGACGGGAAGCGGGCCCCTCGCAGTGGCGAGGTCTTCCGCAATCCCCGCCTGGCCCGCACCCTGGAGCTCCTGGCCAAAGAGGGGCGCGACGCCTTTTACAAGGGGGAGGTCGCTCGCAAGATTGACGCCTACATGAAGGCCCAGGGCGGGTTCCTGAGCTATGAGGACTTCGCCGCCCACCGCTCGGACTGGGTAGAGCCGGTCGCCGTGAGCTACCGAGGCTTTGACGTCTGGGAGCTGCCCCCCAACGGCCAGGGCATCGCGGCCCTGCAGATGCTGAACATCCTCGAGGGCTACGACTTCGCCAAGATCCCCTTCGGCAGTCCCCGCCATGTCCACCTGTTCACTGAGGCCAAGAAGCTGGCTTTCGAGGACCGGGCCAAGTTCTATGCGGATGCCAGCTACATGAAGGTGCCCCTGACCTGGCTCCTCTCCAAGGACTATGCCGCCCAGCGACGCGCCCTCATCGACGAGGGCCGCGCCGCCCGCCGCCTTGAGGCGGGCCACCCCCCCCTGAAGGAGGGCGACACTGTCTACCTCACGACTGCGGATGGCGACGGCAACATGGTGAGCCTGATCCAGAGCAACTATCGGGGCATGGGCAGCGGCATGACCCCTGGCGACCTGGGCTTCTGCCTCCAGGACAGGGGGGAGCTGTTCAACCTGGAAGAAGGCAATGCCAATACCTACGCCCCGGGCAAGCGCCCCTTCCACACCATCATCCCGGGCTTCATCACCAAGGGCGGCGAGCCCTTCCTGAGCTACGGCGTCATGGGCGGCGAGTTCCAGCCCATCGGCCACACGCAGATCGTCATGAACATGATCGACTTCGGCATGAACGCCCAGGAGGCCGGAGACGCCCCGCGCATCAGCCATGACGGCTCACCGGAGCCCACGGGCGAGAAGGGCAAGCTGCCGGGCACCATCCAGCTGGAGAGCGGGTTTCCCTACGAAACGGTCCGGGAGCTCATGAACCGCGGCCATGGCGTGGCCTGGCTGCTCGGGGGCTACGGCGGCTACCAGGCCATCCGCTGGGATCCCAAGCAGAAGGTATTCTTCGGGGCCTCGGAATCGCGCAAGGATGGCCAAGCCGCGGGGTATTAAGAGTGCCTGACAAAACCCCACGGAGCCGCGCGAGGGGTGCCGGGCGAGCGAGGCAAGGAAGGCGAGTCGAGGCGTAGCAGGGACTACGGGAGACGAGCGTGGCGCGGCCTCGGGAAGCCCGCCACCCCACGCCCGGAGGGAGGAAGCCAGGCACTCTAAAGAAACACCAGCGGATCCAGGTCCCACTCATCGGGCTCCTCATAGTCTTCGATCTCCTCGGCGGCATGGAGCAGGTGCAGGTCCCGGACGGGCAGCCGCAGGCCCAGCTTGGTGTCGAACACCAGGCGCACGGTGGGGCGCAGGAGGTCCTCACTCTGTTCGACGACCACCGCCAGGCGCCCACTGGAGAGGCGGACCAGCGCGCCCACCGGATAGATGCCCAGGGTGCGGATGAACTGCTGGACCAGGTCGCCGTCCAGGTGGGAACCGCTCCACTCCAGCAGCTTCTTCAGCACCTCGGAGGGCTCCATCCCCTTGTGGTAGACCCGGTTGGAAGTGAGGGCGTCGTAGACATCGACGATGGCGGCCATGCGCCCGATCTGGGAGATGCCCTCCCCGGGAATGCCCGCCGGATAGCCCCCACCACCCATGCGCTCGTGGTGCTCGCCAGCGATCTGAATGACCATGTCGGAGATCCCGGGGACTCCCGAGAGGAGATCCCGGCTGAAGGCGGCGTGGGACTTCATGATGGTGAATTCCTGTTCCGTGAGCTTCCCGGGCTTGTTCAGGATCTCGTTGGGGATCTTCATCTTCCCGATGTCATGGAGGAGCCCGCCGAGCCCCGCTTCATGCACCAGGTCGGCGGGCATGCCCAGGGCATTCGTGAAGGACACCAGCAGTGCGCAGATGCTCACACTGTGCTGGAAGGTATAGGTATCCGCCTCCTTGATCCGGCAGAGGCTGAGCAGGGCGCCAGGGTTCCGCAGCACCGAGGCGTTGATCTCCTTCACCAGGGGAGCGGCCTTGGCGGTGTCCACCTGCTTCCCGAGCCGCACGTCCTGGAGCAGGCCGTCGACCATGACCGAGGCCTCGCCCAGAATCCGCTTGGCCTGGACCGACTCCTCCTTCTGGGAGACCCGGGCCGTCGGCAGTGCTGCCCCAGCGGCGGCCGACTGCTTCAGCTGCTGGTCGAGCACCAGGTCGATCTCGGCTTTGGTCGGGGCCCCGGCAACATCGTCCCCGCGCTCGGTATCGATATAGAGCTCATGCATGCCCTGGTCCCGCATCTTCTGGATCTGGTCGGGATGCCGCAGCATGAAGCGTTGCCGCAGGAAGCCGTGCTGCAACCAGCCGCAGTTCAGGTCGTGGATGTACATCCCCGTCCTGAGATCCTCGACCCGCACCCGCTTGATCGTCATGGCCCCTGTCCACCGCCTGCCTCTGGATCGGTCCGAAAGCACCCGAGGTTGAAAGCTGATCTGCCCAGACTCGTTTCAGCGCCCCCCCCTTGGCTGGCCCGGGGGCAGCCCTGGCAGAGCATCTGGCACCCAGGGGCGGGGGTGGATGTAGAATGGGGGTTCGTACCGCGCCCAGCGGCGCTCTCAGGGGAGTTGACCGTGCTCGAAGCCTACCGCCTCCATGTCGCTGAACGCGCCGCCATGGGCATCCCGCCCCTGCCCCTCACGGAAGCCCAGACCTCCGGACTGGCAGCCCTGCTCGCCGCCCCCCCCGCGGGCGAAGAGAAGGCGCTGCTGGACCTGCTCACCCACCGCGTGCCTGCCGGCGTGGATGATGCCGCCCGGGTGAAGGCGGCCTTCCTGGCCAGCATCGCCAAGGGGCAGGAGAAGGTGGCCCTGGTCTCTCCCGAGAAGGCCACGGAGCTGCTCGGCACCATGCTGGGCGGCTTCAACGTCAAGCCTCTCATCGACCTGCTGGACGATGCCAAGGTAGGCGCCCTCGCTGCCAAGGGCTTGAAGAAGACCCTGCTGGTCTTCGACGCCTTTGCGGAGGTGAAGGCCAAGGCCGACGCCGGCAATGCCAACGCCAAGTCCGTGCTCCTTTCCTGGGCCGAGGCCGAGTGGTTCACCAGCCGCCCCGAGGTGCCCCAGAGCTTGACCCTGACCGTCTTCAAGGTCACGGGGGAGACCAACACCGATGACCTGTCCCCGGCTCCGGACGCCTGGAGCCGCCCCGACATCCCGCTCCATGCCCTGGCCATGCTGAAGAATGCCCGGCCCGGCATCGACCCCGACGATGCGGGCAAGGTTGGTCCCCTCAAGCAGCTCGAAGCCCTGAGGGCCAAGGGCCACCTGATCGCCTACGTGGGCGACGTGGTGGGCACCGGCTCTTCGCGCAAGTCCGCCACCAACTCAGTGCTGTGGTTCACAGGCGAGGACATCCCCTTCGTACCCAACAAGCGCTTTGGTGGTGTCTGCCTGGGCTCCAAGATTGCACCCATTTTCTACAACACCATGGAGGACGCCGGCGCCCTGCCCATCGAGCTGGATGTCAACAGCATGGACATGGGCGATGTCATCGAGCTGCGCCCCTACGAGGGCAAGGCCCTGAAGAACGGCCAGGTCATCTCCGAGTTCAAGGTCAAGTCCGAGGTCATCTTCGATGAAGTCCGCGCTGGGGGCCGCATTCCCCTGATCGTCGGCCGGGGCCTCACCGCCAAGGCCCGGCAAGCGCTCGGCCTGCCCGAGTCCACGATCTTCCGGTTCCCCGCGATCCCAACGGACACCGGGAAGGGCTTCTCCCTGGCCCAGAAGATGGTGGGCAAGGCCTGCGGCGTGAAGGGCATCCGTCCCGGGACCTACTGTGAGCCCCGCATGACGACGGTGGGTTCCCAGGACACCACGGGTCCCATGACCCGGGATGAGCTGAAGGACCTGGCCTGCCTGCAGTTCTCAGCGGACATGGTGATGCAGTCCTTCTGCCACACCGCGCCCTATCCCAAGCCCGTGGATGTGAAGACCCACCGGGAGCTGCCCCCCTTCATCACCAACCGCGGCGGCGTCTCCCTGAAACCCGGCGACGGCGTCATTCACTCGTGGCTGAACCGTCTGCTGCTGCCCGACACCGTCGGCACTGGCGGCGACTCCCACACCCGCTTCCCCATCGGCATCTCCTTCCCCGCGGGCTCGGGCCTGGTGGCCTTCGCTGCCGCCACGGGCGTGATGCCCCTGGACATGCCCGAGTCCGTGTTGGTGCGCTTCAAGGGTGAGATGCAGCCCGGCATCACCCTGCGGGACCTGGTGAACGCCATCCCCTACTACGCCATCAAGCAGGGCCTCCTCACCGTGGAGAAGAAGGGCAAGAAGAACCTCTTCAGCGGCAAGATCCTGGAGATCGAGGGGCTGCCCAAGCTGAAGGTGGAGCAGGCCTTCGAGCTGTCCGACGCCTCGGCCGAGCGGTCTGCCGCCGGCTGCACCGTGCACCTGGACAAGGAACCGATCATCGAATACATGACGTCCAACATCACGCTCATGAAGTGGATGATCGCGAACGGCTACGAGCACCGGGAGACCCTGGAGAACCGCATCAAGGCCATGCGCGCCTGGATTGCCAACCCCGAGTTGCTGGCCCCGGATGCCGATGCCGACTACGCGGCAGTCATCGAGATCAACTTGGCCGACGTGAAAGAACCCATCGTGGCCTGCCCCAACGATCCCGATGACGTCAAGCTGCTCTCCACGGTGGCTGGCGACAAGATCGACGAGGTGTTCATCGGCTCCTGCATGACCAACATCGGCCACTTCCGCGCCGCCGGGAAGTTGCTGGACGGCAAGTCCGACCTGGCAACGCGCCTCTGGATCGCCCCTCCCACCAAGATGGACGCCTACGTGCTCACCCAGGAGGGCTACTACGGCATCCTGGGCCGCACCGGCGCCCGCATGGAGATGCCCGGCTGCTCCCTGTGCATGGGCAACCAGGCCCAGGTCCGCAAGGGCAGCACCGCCATGTCCACCTCCACCCGCAACTTCCCCAATCGCCTGGGGCTCGACACCCGGGTCTACCTGGGTTCGGCGGAGCTGGCCTCCATCTGCGCCCTGCTGGGGAAGATCCCCACAGTGGCCGAGTACACGGAGCTGGTGGGCGTCATCGCCCAGAAGTCCGCCGACATCTACCGCTACATGAACTTCGATCAGATCCCCGATTTCCGCGAGGTCGCCGATACGGTGACGGTCTAGGAAGCCGTCTCCGCCACTCGGCTCACGCTCAGGTAGTTCAGGATGTCCTTCAGGAAGGCTTCGGCCGTAGGTCCGTTCGCCAACCAAGGGTAGAAGGTCTGGCCTTGGCTGGAGCCGGCGCCGCTGAGGGGCACCCCGAACAGGGCTCTGGGGCAGCTGAGATCACAGGCGAGGAACCGCACCGCGGCAGGGACCTTGAGCAGCGACAGAATCCGCTGCTGGGCCCCTGCCCGGTCCTCGATGGTGGTCCCCATCCAGACGTTCCGGGGTGGCTCGCCTGCCAGCCAGCACTCGAGCCAAGCGACGAACAGATCCCCCTCGCCGTCATTCGGTTCGGACCGGGCCAGCTCGAGCACGGCCTGCAGCTGAGAGGGGATGACCTTGGGCTGGCGGGTTAGCAGCATCCAGATCAAGTTGGGGGTCTGCTGCATGGTCTCCAGCGCCACCCGCCGGGCCTGATCCAGAGCCCTGTCATCGACCCAGAAATCCCCCATGGAGTTGGTGAAGATCTTCAGGTTTCGCCCTCCCTCCAGCGCACCCTGGTCGTAGCAACGGGCGGCTTCCCGGGCGGACTCCAGAGTGAGGCAGTGCTTTGGGTGGGAGGCATCCTCCCCGCCTGGGGGGAAGCAACTGTTGGCCTCGGTCGAAGCCGGGTCTGTCGAGTTTCGGGATTTCCCGGCCCTGGATTCCGCATAGCAGATGGCACAGACCTGGGAGACCTCGTTCCGGGCCCTCCAGAAATCCAGGGAGTAGCCATCGCTAAAGGTGGAGATGACTTGAGTCATGCGACCCCTCTGGGAACCTGCTGTGATTGCTTCCACGCTCGAGCTTTTAACTTCGCGCGGCCCCAGAGGCTGTCAAGCGGTTCGAGGGGATCACCTGCTGATCTCCGAACCAGCCCTTCCTGCCGCAAATCGAGGCCTGTCCTGGATCAAGGCGATGTCAGGGCTCGCTTGAGGTCCCTCTGGGAAAATTCTCGACATCAGCAGCGAAGGTCGAAAAGCCGCCTCGGAGCACGATTCGAGTGCCTCGGAATCCACCCCTTCAGAGGCTCGGAGCCCCACCCCAAGGAGGCTGCTTTTCGATTTCCATAACTTGAGTTCATGCTAGACTTTTTCCTCTTTCAACCACCTTTCGGGGGGTTCCCATGGGGATCTTTGAAGGCCACATCCGCGTTCATGAAGGCGATCGTTTCGCCTTGGTCGCATCGCGCTGGAATGACTTCATTGTCGAGCGGCTGATCCAGGGCGCACAGGACTGCATCCTCCGCCACGGTGGCAAGGAGGAACAGCTGGACCTCATCCGGGTTCCCGGGAGCTTTGAGTTGCCCCAGGTGGCCAAGCTGGCGGCCCAGAGCGGTCGCTATGCGGGTGTCATCGTGCTTGGCACGGTGATCCGGGGCGGCACCCCCCACTTCGACATGATCGCGGCAGAGGTCACCAAGGGTGTCGCCCAGGTGGCTCTGGACACGGGACTGCCCATGAGCTTCGGCGTTCTGACGACGGACAGCGTGGAGCAGGCCATCGACCGCGCTGGCGCCAAGATGGGCAACAAGGGCTGGGAGGCCGCCATGAGCGTCCTCGAGATGGTGGACCTGACCCGCACCCTCGGTGCCAAGAAAGGGCGCAACTAGATGGGTGTTCGCCGCCGGGGGCGGGAATACGCCCTGCAGATGCTCTACGCCATGGATCTCACTGGCTACCAGCCGGACCAGGTCTTTGCGGGCTTCTACACCATCCAGGACCTGAACCGGGACGCTTTCTATTACGCCCGCCGGCTGGTGGATGGGGTGCACGGCCACCTGGAGGAGATCGACGGGGCCCTGACCAAGTATGCGGAGCACTGGAAGATCCACCGCATGGCTGCCGTGGACCGGAATCTCCTCCGGCTAGGCCTCTATGAGCTGATGTTCGTGCGGGAGGTGCCCTTCCCCATCGTCATCAACGAGGCCCTTGAAATCGTGAAAGAGTTCAGCGACCAAGAGGGCACGCAATTCCTGAATGGCATTCTTGATGCGGCAAGGAAAGAGTTCCGTCCAGAAGAAACCGGCCCACGAGTCAAAAAGAAGGCCCCTGCGGCAGAACCTGCCGAAGATTCCTGACCTGACCGGCCTGCCTCGGTTTGCTATGCTCGATCCCTTCCCCCGACTGACCTGATCGTTGGAGCCTCGATGAGCACCCCCCGCAAGAAGTCCCCTGCTGTGAAACAATCTCCAGCCCCTGCTCGGCCGGCGGCACTCCCCGCCAAAACGGCCTCGAGCCCCCTGGGCCTCGAGGAGATCAAGGCCCTGATCGCCCTGGTGGGCCGCGAGCCCTTCCAGGAGTTCGAGTTCGAGGCAGGCGACATGCGCTTCCGCATCCGCAAGGACGGCCCCGCCCCTGTGATGCAGGCCCCGGTGGCAGCCCCCATGATGATGGCGGCCCCTGCGGCCCCCATGATGCAAGCCCTGGCCGCGCCGATGGCTGCTCCTGCAGCTCAGCCTGTCGAAGACCCCAACATCCACTACGTCACGAGTCCCATCGTGGGGACCTTCTACCGGGCCTCCACACCCACGGCCACGCCCTATACCTCCCCCGGAGACTACGTCAAACCCGGCCAGACCCTCTGCATCATCGAGGCCATGAAGCTCATGAACGAGATCGAGAGCGACGTGGCGGGCGAGGTCATCAAGGTGCTGGTGGAGAACGGCACCCCCGTCGAGTACGGCGAACGGCTCTTCGCCGTGAGAATCGGCTAGCCATGGGCTCTGCCATCAAGCGCAAGCCATCGGCCGCCATCGCGACCCCCATCGATGCGCCCCCCTTCAAGAAGGTGCTCATCGCCAACCGCGGCGAGATCGCCCT
>Ga0194052_1001035_pt1 | contig 16676 bp, 6 predicted proteins | sample SepL226m_MetaG_FD_160117 | JGI IMG/M metagenome (GOLD analysis project Ga0194052, IMG submission 160117) | Anoxic zone freshwater microbial communities from boreal shield lake in IISD Experimental Lakes Area, Ontario, Canada - Sep2016-L227-6m | ecosystem: Environmental > Aquatic > Freshwater >... | reverse complement strand
CACTACTATAGTGCCAGCAAATATCGAAGAATTTCCTTACACAATTTCACAAACTCCCGCAGCACACGCTAACTCTTTCTTCATATCCGTCTCATTTTGTTTCTCATAGGAAATGATCTTGGAGTAGTCGACGTGTTCGAGCCTCTTCGACAACTCCTTGAAAGTTTTCTCATCTATGGCTTCATACGGCGCTAGTTTGTACACGTGATCTTCGCGAGGTAGGAATGATAGACCACCGACGATGTCCCAATTCTCATAGACCCAATTGGCGACCGTGATCCACTCATCATTACCTACTGAGATCGTCACTGAAGGATTGTGTTCGGTATAATTCACCTTGACCATCTTCCAATATTCTAGTTGCTCCAACGCTGACTGGTCATTCTTGAAGACCGTCGTTCCTTGTGGAGCCTTGACTGGGAATTCTAGAACGAATGTCGTAGCATTCTCCAATGTCTGACCTACCTCTGGTGAGAACGGCACGCCTTGATCGCGAAGCATTTTGAATAGTGAATCAGTCGAAGCGATGCGTGCGCGGCGGATGTAGAACTTCGAGTGTCGTGGGTGCATACCAGATGAACAGTCGAACGTCTGTGAACCATTACCTGAGGGCTTCACGCAAGTCACCGCGGTTGATTCGGAAATACCAAACCTCTTGGCAAACTCCTTATTTACCTTCACAGCTTCATCACGCAACCTCTTCATCACCTCTGGCTTCCTCACGGCTGGGCAGTCCCATTGACCTGTGATAGAAACTCCTAGTAGACGCTCTTTCTCACAATTTTCCTTCCATTCCTTGGACAAATATTCGAAATGTGTGAGCATCGACTGATATGTCCCCAGGAGAGAAGCGATACGGATCTTCTTCATCAATGTCTTCTCAGTGTCCTCGGCGCGAGCGACGACTTCGGAAAGATTACAGAACTGTTTTGACTGTAGAATGATCTCTCCGCAAGGATTTACCCCGATCATACCGACGATATGCTTGCCTGTTGGGTCAAAATATCCTTTGTATCCACGCAATGCCTTTATACGTCTCTCTGGTAAACTCGTCGCCAACGAACCTCTGTTGAATATTCCTCTCTCTCCAGAACGGCTCTCTATGAGCGCCATCCACTCCTTTAGAAACTGTTCATTGGTAGGCTTGGTGGTATATACAGCAGAATTGTTAGCTAGTGATCGGTGTGGGTGCGTCACGTAAAATGCACCTTTCTTGGCATCTCGGATCTCTGGATCATCTAGATCTGATAGAGATATGAGCGCACTCCTCCTCACACCACCAGAAACGATACATTCTCCCATCATACAAGTGATATCGTGAACATCGATATTCCTCATGCGTCTCCCCTGACGTTCCATGATGATATCTCTGGTAAAGCTGAGTAATCTCCTCAATGGTTCTGGACCTGATGCCTTGCCTCCGCCGACCTTCAGTCTCGCACCCAATGGTCTCACCTCCGAAAAATCAAAGTCTACATCCTTGCCTGCCGCCCAAGCTGTCGCTCCGACGACGAATGACTGGCACCAGCCTTCCTTGGAGTCTGCTACGACGTGTGTTTTCAATTTCTCACCTGTTTGCATCAGGATCTGTGGAAACTTCTGTACGTTGGCGCTCTCAGCAGAGAATCCTACCCCTGTTCCATTCATGGAGATATACATGATCTCTGACATGTCCTGGAATGACTCTGGGGCGATGTATGAGCAGTTATATCCGCATACATTCGTCCTGCGTGCCGCTGGTCCGGAGAATTGGAGCAATCTCATAGACGGTATCGCGCTCTGCGTCAATATAGACTCGCGTACCTCACCATATTCCGCGTCCTTGAGCTTGTTTCCGAGATTCTCCTTCATGAAGCCCATGTATCGATCCACCGTCTCTATCCATGTCTCTCGTCGGCTCTCTGTATCTATCCAACGTGAATATGTCCTGTAATATACGAACTCTCCCAGCGCGTTGCGGAAGTATTTCTTGGAATCTATCGCTAGTTTGCGCACATGCTCTGGTATCTCCACCCCCTTTGCACGCAGCTTCGCACGCTCTTCGCGGTAGATAACGTAGTGCTTGGCGGTCTTTACGAAATCTGAACGCATGAGTTCCGTCTCTACGATGTCCTGACATCCTTCGACGGTCGGTAGGAAGTTCGAAAACTTCTTCTTGATGCGTATGAGCTCAGAAAACACACTGTTCGCGACCATTCGTGCCTCCTCCAGTGAACCTTCATTCACTGTATTCATGCCCTTCATGATGGCATTTACGATCTTTTCGAGGTCAAACTGTACTATTCGACCGTCTCTCTTGATAATTGTAGGGATGGAAGGTGCCTTACCCGCACTTCCAGTTGCGGACTTTTTCTTCTTGGGCATATTTATGCGCAGGCGGACTGCGAAATTATGTCTACGAATTGTTAATAAATAAATGTTCTCTCTTGTACGTGCATTGTAACGCCTGCCGTTGAAAAATAATAGATGTGGATAATTATTTACAGCATAAATATTTCATCAGAACAAGGTAAGGTAGTGTAGGTGACACACTCACAGCTCTTTTCAGGGTCCAGACGACACGATTCTTCTGAATCGCCTGCGGCTTTGTTTCCATTATGCCAGCATTTTCACCCAGTCATCATGTCCCTCACGCACCTGCGGAACTCGCTTCATGAAATTTCTATGTAAAAGACAGGGTCTTTTACTGAGAAATTTCTACTGCGCTCAGACAGGTCCTCGGTGCGCTCTGAACATGATGACTGGGTGAAATGGAGAGAATGTCCAGAGTGGCGCCACCGCCCTATCCGCCGCGAGACCCCCCTATTTAAAAAAGTTGTCATGACAACCTTTGGTGTGATTTTACGAAAAAAAGGTGAGCATTTGAGCCGTGGTATAGGAAATCGAAACGTCCGAGGTTGCTATAGCAACTTTTTTTTCGGGGGGGTCCAGCCGAAAAACCTGTAGGAGCGGGCATGAATAGAATCGCACCTTCTGAACTCGAATACCCTACTCTCCTGGTAACCTCTCCTCACTCCCTACTACCTAATACCTACTTAAAAGACCAACCCCACCCCTTTCTCTATCCCAAAATTCTTCGCAGCACCGGCGTTCATTTCTAATACGTAAGAAATATTCATTGGAGGGAAATACGAGTTCGGATATGTCGACGGAGCGACGTTCGAGTCGATGGCAACTACCTTGTGAGCGGCATCCATCCAGATCATGTCCAGAGGGAATCTCATATCCTTCATCCAGAAACCATAAATACCCGGTCGGTCGAATATGAACAACATACCTTGACTCGCTTCCAATAATGGTCGACCACTCAACCCCTGTTCTCTCATGGCCGGTCTATCAGATATCTGTGCCGTGATGACACCGCGCGGTGATGTGATGCGCACAACTCTCTGAGTCGCGCCAGATCCTATCTCAGAATTCTCATGCACGGCCGCCCTCGTATTTCCCGCCGCGGCATTCGAGGCAGTAGCATTCGATATCGATGGTGTATTTCTGGCAGACAAGATCACAACGCCCCAGATGACAGCAATGATGGCCACTACTATGATGAAACTATTTGAAACTGATATTTTTTTCTTCGACATTTCTCGTGTGTAGTATCGGAAACATATTAGTGGCGCCTTGGAATCATTATGCTAGTATAGCATCAGCAGTGACAGTAGCATTATAGCAGTATTTATTAATATATATGACTGGAGTAGTAGTTAAGAGCGGGTGATTGGTCGCTAGTGGCTAGTGTCTAGTGTTTAGTGACTAGTGGCTAGTAGTCACAATAACTAATCACTAATCACTAATCACTAATCACTAACCACTAATCACTAATCACTAGTCACTAATCACTAGTCACTAACCTCTATTCACTAATCACTAGTCACTCATAACTAACCCCCAATTTTCATGAACCCCATCAACATTTGGTCCATCTTGGTCTCCGTCCTAGTTTCATTTGGTATCGGTGCTCTGTGGTATTCCCCATTACTATTCGGCAAAGAATGGATGACTCTCATCGGCATGTCGGAAAAAGATCTAGCCGAGACACGCATGAGCCGCGTTTGGGGATCATATGTGATCCAGATCGTCGTCTCGATCATCTCCATATGTATTCTCAGTTTCGCCATCTCCGCTATCGGCACCTGGAGTTTCTCTGATGGCGCCTTCATCGGCTTCTTTGCTTGGCTCGGATTCGTCGTTCCTGTCGGCATCTCTGAACTTCTATGGAGAAAGATCCCTGGTAAACTTTTCCTCATCGATACCGTCTACTATCTACTAGCATTCACTATCAGCGGTGCGATCATCGCCGCCTGGTACTAGGGTTTTCTAATTATGGAGTTGGAGTTGGCGCAGGAGCTGGATCTGGAGCGAGCGCAGGTGCTGGTGCAGGTTCTGGTGCGGGAGCGGGCGCCGGTGTTGGCGTTGTCGTTGTCGTATCTACTGGAGCGGGCGCTGTAGCAGGTGGCGTCTCAACGACTGGCGCCGGAGCCGGTGCAGGAGTCGTTGTATCTGGAGCTGGTGTAGATGGCGTTGATGAACCTGTATCTGGCAACATCGTCGTACTCGAGGCGACTATGATCATAGGCGTAGTCGAAGCCGCTGGTGCCGTTATATCTGGCGTCGTCGTAGCCGTCGAGCTCGCAGTATCTGGAGTGATGATCGTTATCGGACTAACATCTGGCGTCGATGTTGCTGTCACCACCGGATCCGGCGTAGGCGCTGGAACAGGTGCTGGAGCTGGTGCTGGAGCCGGTGGCGTCACCGCTGGCGTAGTTACCGGAGCCGGTGCTGGTGCTGGAGCTGGTGGTGGCGTGAGGAGTGAAGGTGTCGTACTAGCTGTCTCACATGATCCGGATCTCTTGTTGAGTTCGCCGTCCAATATAGTCACGCAGTACACCGAGCCCGTTGACTGATCTGACATCTCCAGTCCTTTGGATACAGCGACCGTCTGTGCCTCCACCCTGTCTATATACGCTATGTGTGCTGTTAGTTTCTCCATGAACCAGTCAGTCGATGTCTGCAACATCCTCTGTACGGCTATAGAGATCGTCTCGATGAATGATGTCGATGATGTCACCGCCAATACTGTAGAACTAGCCTCCTCTATAGCTATCCTCGTGACCATCGCCGTATTGACTGCGAGAGTAGTCGAAGCCATATCCTCCAATGCCTGGACCTGAGTAGCTAGGTCATCGAGGTTGATCTGTAGATCAGATACCTGTATCACCATCTCAGATACTGTCGAAGAAGCGGCCATACTCGCAACATCCGCGGTCAACTGACTGAGAGATTTGCTGACACACGTCGTGGCGTCGATGCACGGAGCACCAGCCAGTTCGACTAGATTCTGTCTGAAGATATCTAGAGAATTCGTCGATGAAGCGATGTATGAGTCAGTTTTCGAATTGAGTTCCTTGATACCGGCGATAGCCATTGAGGACATTTTGGCATAGTCTAGACTGGCTGCATCGACTCCGTTGGCTTCATATTGTACGAGTTCTGGTACAACCTTTCCTACCTGCTCAGCGATGAAGCCTATGTCGTGCTTTCCACCATACTCTGCCTTCCAGTCAAAGTAAACTGGATTTAACATAGTTATCTTGTCCAATGCACTGGAGATAGGGGTAACATTTTCCTTCCAGCGTCCGGATGAGTATGTTATCCATGCATATGCACGACCTGTTCCAGCGGCACTGCTAGCATTCGGTAATTCGAGTCTATTGGCCGGATCTGTTGTACCCAAACCGAGACCTACATAACCGGTCCCAAGCATTACGAAACTACCAGTTGGTGCATTATTTTGCATCCTGAATGGCGTAGCTGTTATAGATGTCATTGTGTCATTCAGATTTTGGATAGCGAAACAGTTGGTGCAACCATTACTACCGTTTCCGAATCTCATAACCTGCTGGCCTGCTGTATTACTGGTAGCATTTACCATCACCCATGCCTCGAGTTTTCCTTGGAGGGTCATATATCCACTCGCGGTAGAACCAGAGTTTGGTCCAGGCTTGATAGTTAGCATTGCAGATCCTGTAGCGTTACCAGTCAGATAGTTATCATCAAAGTTCATCAAGCCAGTAAGCGAGCCGACCTGAAGTTTTGTCGTCGGATTCGTCGTGCCGATGCCGACGAAGTCGGACTGACTAACTGTCAGAGCAGGAGCAATAGCTTGAGCAGGACCATAACCTCTACCGATGTAGAGCTTATTACCATCTGCATCATTGTTTGCAAAATACCAGTTTGCCGTACCTGCATAATTGTATACCTCATAACCTGCTTGATATCCCGCAATTCTCATCGATCCATTTCCTGCACCCGTCAGATTGGTAATGACATCCAATTTCCTCTGTGGATTCGTCGTTCCGATGCCCACATAACCCGGACTATTGTAATAGATAGAATAACCACCAGTCGTCCACTGTGAGGAGCCACCAGAAAATGCTGTACCATTCTGACGGAGGGTGCCAGTAAAGTTGATGTCACCGCTTACGTCCAACTTATACCCAGGCGTCGTGGTCCCGATGCCGACGTTCGTGCCGTTATCATATAGCGCGCCAGTACCAATCGTATTCGCATCTGTCCAACGTGCCGAATAGTTCGCAGTTCCTGTCATGGCTGTGAATGCACTCGCTCCATTACCTTTGAGTACACCAGTCAGTGTACTTGCTCCGGTACCACCTCTTCCTACCGCTAGTTGACCAGACCAACCGACTGCTATGCTTGTTCCCCTTAACAATGCAGTTGCAGGTGTTCCTCCTAGAGTTAGAGTGACGTTCGTGTCATCTGTCTTTGTCAATGATTGACCAGTTATATCACTTCCCGCCAATGTGGCACTTATAAAATTTGTCCCATCACCTCGGAGTACGTTACCAGCAGTAGCGGCACCATTTACCTTGTAGCCTGTTACGGCATTGACCGTTCCGGTGAAGGAAGCTGCGGAGGAAATAGTCTGACCGTTGATGAGACCGGAGGTGATGGTGCCTGTGGTAATATTCGGCGAACCAGTTAAACCACTAGCGAGATCTGCCAATCTTGCCGAATCAACACGAACTCCATAAGTACTAGAACCATTCCATCCCATCAATGTTGGGTAGGATGCAGTCCAGACATTTGCTGAATTTGTGCTGTTTACAGCAGCTCCTGTTGGGGAAGTTGCATTCGAGGCATCAAATATCACGTGGCCATTTCCATAATTTTTCCAACTGAGCATGTTAGCTACGGTAGAAGATCTGTATGTAGCCCAATTCGTCTGATCTCCTATGAGAGTGTAGGCGCTACCCGTCACATTTCCTGTGAGAGGACCGGAGAATGATGCGGCTGTCACCGACCCCGTAAAGTTCGCCGCACTAGAGATCGTCTGACCGTTGATGAGACCGGAGGTGATGGTGCCGATGTTTGCAAGATTTCCACTGGCATCAATTCTGTTGGTTCCAATTCCAGCGCCAGTATTGATACCAGTTGAGCCTGTCACCGTGGCAGCACTTCTGAAGGCGCCGTCACTACTACGAATTTCAGCTACAACGGATGGCTGACCAGAGGACGACCCTGATTCAAATGTCCAACCATAATTACCAACATTCTCAACAAAGCTTCTCAATGCCCATGAAGTTACGAGGGATCCAGAAGGAGCGGTAAGATTGCCATGAGGACCTGTACTTGTCGTACCTGCAGAAGCCATATACTCAGACCATGCAGTATATGTTGGATCGTACCATGATATACCACTTCTAGCAGCGAGACTCCTTCCCATTTCAAAATTTGTTCCATTCAAAGTTGTTACTCCGGTCATCGTTCCTCCAGTAAGAGCAAGGTCTAATGACGCGTGGCCAGTAACTGCTCCTGTGAGAGGACCGGAGAATGATGTGGCTGTAAATGTTCCTCCACCAGTGATGTTGTTGCTGCCCATGGCAATAGCTCCACTCATCGTTCCTCCAGTAAGAGCAAGGTCTAATGACGCGTGGCCAGATAATGCACCCGAAAAAGTTGGAGCGTAAACCGTACCAACGAATCCCGCGTTACCAGTTTGGTGATCAATATAAGCCATAGCTAAGCCAGCACCGATGAACGCTGTTGAATTTGGAGGAACGGTAATGGCTCCAGCAACAACCAACGCTGAATCAATATTTCTATTGTAGATACCCCACGATGCCGAATCACCCCAATTCATGACCCAGGCATCATTGCTGTTGTCATTCGAACGGATAAGGGCATTGTTCACAGAAGAATTCCCGACATATGTCGTAACATTCGCACCAGTTCCAAGGTGAGATGAGTTACCACCTGACCAGGCAACCGACCCCGTAAAGTTCGCCGCACTAGAGATCGTCTGACCGTTGATGGTGCCTGTGATCACTGCGTTTCCATTGACCTGTAGACCTGTGGAACTAGCCGTTCCGTCAACCTCTAGCTTTGTTGTTGGTGCAGATATTCCCACTCCCAGATTGCCCGTAATATAAGTATTGTGAGCGAACATACCTCCGAATGTTGCCGCTCTCGCCTCCTCGTTACCCAACTGTTTTCCATCACCATCCATCAAATGTCCTGCCACGAAATTGTGCGTGCCATCTACTTCTATATCATATACTTTTTCTTCACCAACCTTCTTTATGGAGATGATCTCATCCCACATCACGTCTCCTTCACCTTTCACCAAAACATCATCATTCGGGCAATCTAGTCTGGCACCACTTTCAAAATATGGTGAAAACACATCTCCCTTTGGTACGGCGAGTTCCATGCCAACTTCGAGTTCGGAGACTTTTCGCCACTTGGCTTGATTACGTTGTTTTGTTGAATTATTGATCATATTGCGTCATGGCTCTTGTTGGCGAAGCCTCTGGCAACATCAGGCACCGGGGCGTTAAACCTAACCCACGACTTCTCCAGATGGAACATCTTCGTTCTATTGATCATATACCGACCTATTATATCATCTATGAGCTCCCCATTCACCTTTGAACCATAGACTCCTTTTATCTGTTCCAGATACACAACCATCTTGTTGCAACCAGCCATAGCTTTTTCCAGCAAACTAACACCGCCGTTGAAATCAGCGAACCTAGTGCTGTGCGCTTCTCCTATATATAGAGGAACGAACATGGAGCAATTGATCATATTTTCCATAAAATCATACCCCAATTTCAATAGTTGCGGCTTCATATCCTTGGCGATCAGAACAGCGCATTCCAATGTCTTCTGATATACATCTAGATCACGGAATGACCTAACTGGTTTCTTCGGAGCAAATGGTTTGCTATATTTATTGTTTTGATAATTTGTCATATTGGTTATTTTGCCATTATTGGTATGATTGATAATCTATTTTCTTTCGGTACCTCGGCCTTGGTACCATCCTTGAAATGGACATAACGTTTTCGCGGGCTCCTACCGGTCAAGCTTTTGGTAACGTCTGCTACGGAGCGCTGTAACTTCTTCACCACGTGTAATGGGTAAAATTCGAAATAATCCTTCTCATCGAACCATGCGCACTTGAACTCGAATAGCCTCATACCCGTGAGTCGCGACATGGCTAACGCATACCATGTGAGTTGTTCTATCGGTTTCTCTTTTGCGGCATTCGGTTTGTAATCGAGGAGATGCACCGAGCCGTTGCGTATTTGGACAAAATCTATATGTCCGGTTAGTAACTTTGGCATATCTATGCTCTTGCCACCTTTCAACTCTATTTTTCCATCTTCCCCGACAATATTAAATTTTAATATGTTCTGCATATGTACTACATCTTCTTTCCTTATATATACCGGCACCTCGGTTGCCACTGTGCAGGAATCATTGGCGATCATAAATCTCTGCAACTCCTCATGTCTCTGTTTGTTGTCCGTGACTGCTTGTAGGACGAAAGCGGCTAGTTTATTGGCATAATTGAACTTACCCTTCACGATCATATCTGTCTTGTCAAATTTACTCTTGACCTCACTCATCCTTTCTCCGTCAGCAAAATATTGGTGAGGTGTTTCGGATGAGACATTATCTAGGTATTCTTTCAGCGGTTTCAAGTTACGATTCTTGAATTCTTGGAGCATCAGAACGATCTTGGCACGGTGATATCGGAATCTATAAAGTTGGCGATGTGCCATGGTCACGACCTCTATTATATCTTTTGGAGAAAACATCTTTATGGCATACTCACGTAGTCTTCCAAAAGTACAGAGTGATTTGTACTGATTGATCCATTCAGATAACGTCGCTGGTCCCAAAGTGAGGTTAAATTTCTTTTTGATGATCTGACAGGTCGCTTCCAGAGTCAGTCCCAAATTGTAATAACTCATGCCTTCTATGATCACTCGGAGTGGAAAATGCTTGCCTTTTACATCGCTCGCTGTAAATGTCTTCCCGCATTCTGTATTTCTACAGATATACAGCTGAACGGTTTGGTTTACATTCTTGCGGGTACCTCTCTTGACGAAATCGGCAGAATTGCAATACGGGCAGAGCTCAGCACCCCTCAGCGCGAATTGGCTGATGATACTCCTACCTTCTGCCGAGGACTTATCCTCCACTCGTTGTATTTGTTCATTTGACATTATATTTTGTTTGAATAAAACTATTTTTGCTGTTGTGTCTGTAATGTTTTGTAGACTTTAACTAATAACATTTCTATTATCATCCCCCATATCATCCGAGTCAATTCGGGAAATCTGGGGAGAAACGGTGGATGAATTGGGGATAATTTCTGAATGAGAATTAGAAAGACTATTCCTTATATCACGACCTCCTGGGGTCAAAATCTCACGACTTCCGGAAATTTGATCGTTGTCATCACTATTCGTGATACGGCTGGTGGTATTTTTTGACTCGGATTTTTGACTAGTTGCGGCTTTCGTGTTCGTGATTTCTTTCATTCTGGCGAGGTAAGGATGGGTGCTGGTGGTCTTGATGACGCGTCCACTCTTGGTGCGGACTTCGAAAATTTCTCGAATGCCCATATCCATCAGGGCGTTGATCTTTTGGTATACGACCTTATTTGTAGCCTCTTCTAGGGTCATGACCTCATCTCCGGGCTGTATATCGCGAATGGCGACGAACTGGTAGTCGTACTCATCTCCGTCTACAGGTTCGGTTCCATCATCCTCACCATGAGCGTTTTTTGATTTCTTTTTTCGGCGGCGGATCGGGAGAAGGGTGTCTCCTGTCATGCAGTGACCGGCTACGTGAAGTTTTTGGAGGGGCGTCGTCGTCCCGATGCCGACGTTGCCGCCGCTTGGATTTAACAATAAACTTTTTGAAGTTTGACTATAAAGACTGATATTGCCTGTAGCAGTATTTGCCTCCATTCCACCAAGCTGAGTTGTGCCATTGTAGAGATAAAAACCGCCATAACCTGCTGCATTTGGATTGTTCACGCTCACTGCTGGATATTGACCAGTTGAACCACCGGACGAATTTTTGTTAACTTCAAGCAACCATGCGGGTCCCGTCGTCCCGATGCCGACGTTGCCGTTCATAAATGCTACCCTTTCGTCCCCTCCACCAGCAGTGGAATATACACCCAACATTTCTTTTCCCGTGGGGTCATTGTTCGCAACTAACAACGAAAATGGGTGAGTACTATCATAGGATGATGATATAGTCGTAAATGCGTTTGCCGTACCACGAGAATCCTCCAGTTTAAGCTGATTACCTGCTGAGAAAATATGCAACTTGCTCTGCGGCCCCGTCGTCCCGATGCCGACGTTGCCGCTTTTTAATACTATCCCTGTAGCACCATAATTTCCTGGAGTATCAATCCCAAAATGGTCGCTGTCGCCAAACATCTCATAACGATTTACACCATTTGACCTGAATCGTATACGCGGAGTTTGGTCGTTTGTGGTTTGTACCGTTAGTAACACATCACTGTTGCTACCTACACCTAACTTACTAATATTAAGCGGCGCATCAGGTGTCGTCGTCCCGATGCCGACGTTGCCGGTATCTCTATAAACAATGCCGCTGGAACTATCGCTATTACTTTTTATTTGTAAGCTGGGTTCGCCGGTAAAAACGGTTTGAATCACATCAAAGTAAGTTCCTGTCCATCCTGAATGCGCCAACCTCAACGATGTATAGGTGTCGGTGGACTCTGTAGAGTCAATATGTAACTTCGCCCCCGGTGCCGTCGTCCCGATGCCGACGTTGCCGAGTTTATCTATTCTCATCCTTTCACTAATTGTAGATGCTGTTTGAGAGTTTTGATTTGTGAAAAATGCTAAGTACCCAGAAGAATCAGAACCTAAACCAGATGGTGCTGTTCTTATTGATGCCATTGGACCAGTAAATCCATCACCTGAATCATTAAAATCAATACCAAGTGATGATGCCCCAGACCTATCTAAAATCAACAATGCACTTGTTGCAGCTATGTCTTTTATATGTAATTTCGCATTTGGCCCCGTCGTCCCGATGCCGACGTTGCCTCCAACTGGGTTAAGGTTCAGAGCGAATGCTGTAGCAGAATCATTGCGCATTGATTGTAAAGATACCCAGCCAGCTCCAGAAACATTTCCATAAAGTCCATACGCTTTATCGGCGCTAACAAACGAGAATGCACCATGAGCCGTTCCCAATACAGGACTATTTGTCTGTGACCCCGAGATTTCTAAATTAGTTCTTGGATTCGTCGTCCCTATACCCACATTACCTCCACCTGGTGTTATATACAGAGACGAAGCTGATCTCAGATTCCTGCTACCTGTCGTTGTATAGGACGGCACATACCCAGCCGTTCCCATCTCGATCTGATTCATCGCTGGCTGTTCCACTTCATAAACATTCGAGCTGGCTAGATACCAGGTGAATACTGCTACTGGTCCAGTCACGAAGACGTGCCCACCACTTGAGAATGTACCCGTATTCCCAGCATGAGAAACTCTGATGTACTCTTCCCACTTGCCAGTTCCGGCAGTAGGAGTTAACCAATACGATGTATTATTCGACCCTTGCGCATTCTCAGCTAATTGGAGGAAAAATCCGACTGGCAGCTTTGCTCGGAATCTCTGAACGAATGTCGTATTTGCACGAGAGCTAATAGCTTGATAGAAACCTCCATAACCCGGTGAAGTTTCAAGTCCATTGTTCACGATCTGTAAGGAATATTTCGAAGTGTTCGGTGCCGTAGAATCCGAAATTCTAGTGATAATGACCCCTGTACCACCTGAATTGTTGTAAACATTAACACCATTTGTACCAACTGAAAACTCCTCATCGTCATATACAGACTGACCGGCACTTATAGCTGTCCAGAGAGGATTCCATCGGCCAACCTCGGGATTGTTCGAAGCTGGACCAAAGTCTGGAACTGTCGTAGTGAACGTGCCACCCGCGGCAGTCAGGTTACCAGCAACATTGACTGTGCCGGTAAAGTTCGCGGCGCTGGAAATAGTCTGACCGTTGTAGGTGCCACCAGTGACGGTACCGGAGATGACCAAGTTACTCGTGCCCGTGATAACTCCACTGGTCCAAATACCCGTTCCAATAGCAGTCTTAGTTATCCCATTAGCCATAAACAGTGCCTGGTGTTCGAGACCCGCCTTAGATTCTCCGCCCACATTTGTATGAGTCCATGCTATACCATATAGGTTGCCAGGAGTAATACCACTTGCTGGCAAGCGATATGCCGCACCCATAGCAAACACATTCTGATACGCAGTAGACGAATAAAGTCCCACTAGTCCCAAACCATAATTAGCATCTGCAACAATATCTCCGGTAGTGTGGATCGTTCCAGCTACGTCGAGTTTGTAACCAGGAATCGTGGTGCCGATGCCGACGTTGCCAGTTAAACCAGAAATCATAAGTCTTGAATCAGCCAAGGTAGCGGACGCCGCGCTACTCGTAGTGTTTACAAGAAGATGGAGATTTCCTCTAGCTGCACCGTCGCCCAATCCCTCATAAGCAATCATCGTTTTTCGATAATTTGTATTCCCTGCTTCTGTATAACCAACATGAATTCCATACCAGTCTGTTGAAGCATAACCCGTATTTCCAAAAGAAGCATAAGTGCCCGTAGGCAAGGACACCTGCAATTTTGTTTGTGGGTTTGCGATACCGACACCGACGTTGCCTCCGAAATAATTTGTCCCACCTTGAGAATAAACAGCGTAGTTCGTTGATCCAGTAGATTGCGTAGCCACAAAAAGACCATAATTTGTTGTAATTGATGCACCAGACCCAAGCGCTGAATTATCAATCCTTAAACCTGCACGCTCTGTAACTGCTGTGGACGCCGCAATCGTACCTCCGGCATAAAGAACATTACTTTGCGTAGTTCCACTAAAAGTTCCATCGGATGACACACCATACTGATAAGCACCAGCTGTCACCGCTCCCGTGGACAAAATCGTGCCAGCCACAGATAATTTATTACCCGGCGCCGTCGTCCCGATGCCGACGTTGCCCGCCTTCATAACCATAGTAGAACCGGCAGCACCACTTTGTACGTTAGGATTGAAATACATCACAGTTCCAGCACCATCACTAGTAGCAGAGTATCCCATCTCAAACTTTGCTACTCCACCCTGAGCAAATGTTTGATATGCGTAATTCGCAGTAGATCCAGCATTGATGGTAAATGCCGTATTACCAGTCGATGTCAATCTAGCAGTCTGCACGGTACCACCACCTAACACAGCAACTCCACTTACATCCAAATACGACACTGGTGCCGAAGCCCCTATTCCTACATTTCCATTGCTGGCTATTCTCATTCGCTCAACTGCTGGAGAGCTAACCGCGATCGGATTTGTTAGAAAACGAATAGCACCACCACCATTGGTTCCATCAGGTGCACCTACAGATGCTATATCCAGGAATCGTGGATATGGTCCAGGATCACCGTTCGCTGCTGCAGTATAGTATGAATTGAGTATACTCTGGCCTTCAGTTCCACTTGTAGCGGCATAAGTTAGTAATGCACTTGAAATCTGATTTTTCAATGCGAGCTGCCCGGCTGGATTTGTGACCCCGATACCTATCTTCCCACCAAAAAATGATTTCGTCGTACCTGCCGTGTAGATCGCGTAATTGTCTGTTGAGCCGATAGTGTACTGAGGCAGATAAATGCCATACATTGTTCCAACTGATGTTGCTACTGGTGACTTGATATATACACCAAATACATTCGTGGCGGTTCCCGCACCAACATCAGAGAGTGCCGGTTGGATCTGTATGCCCATCGCATTTGTTACAGTCATGCCATTACGAATCAAGTTTTGCGTCGCAATACCTACGGCCGTATCAACCGTTCCTGCACCACTAGCGTTCGTGCCTCCATAATAGCCGAACAATGAACCGTAGGCATAGGACGAACCCGTATAACTAGCTGTCAGGGCATTGGTCCCCGTGTACTGTACTTGTGACTGCATCGCTATAGAGGGTGTTGTAACATTCACCGTAGATGTTAGATATGATTCTACATCCGCCGAAACGTTCGCAGAAGGATTCACCTTCGTATCATTAACTGTAAATTTATTACCCGGCAAAACTGTGCCGATACCGACGTTGCCTGCGTTGTTGACAACCAATTTTGCTCCAGTAGTTCCAGCCTCCTTCCAGAGATAGAAGTCATCCAACGAACCTGTACCACTACTTCCGGTACCTATTGACCACTTCGCGCTGGAATGATTTGCCGTGGAATCAACTGTGACCTGAGCGTCCGTTCCACCTGTACTACCAGTAGTCTTAACCAAAAGTCTATTGAATCCAGGGTTGTCAACCTCCAACTTCGTGCCAGGATTGGTCGTCCCGATGCCGACGTTGCCGCCGAGTGGATTTAGAGACAATGGATAATAGGTGGATAAAGTTCCATAATTTCTATACTGAAGCCAAGCATAAGAACCACCAGCTGTCCCTACTTCCAATATTCCAACATCTGAATTATCTCCCCGACCAATCGCTAATTTTCCGTTAAATGCCGATGATGATACTGTTGGGTCTGGACCAAGACTAGAAATATCAAGTTTCGCCCTAGGCGCCGTCGTCCCGATGCCGACGTTGCCATTGCTTAGCATTGTCATAACATCTACATCAGCAGGTAAAAAGTTAGAACTGTGCTGTAATGAAAAAGTTAGAGCAGTCCTGGCAGCATTACCTGCCTCCTCCCACCGACCTAACCAGAGCTCAGCTCCCTGTTGATATTCAGCCCCTGTTGGAAGCTCAAGCGTTAATAGTTTTTGATTTTTAATAACTACTGAACCGCTAGATACAGCAGTTCCTGCTATATGTAACTTCGCCCCCGGTGCCGTCGTCCCGATGCCGACGTTGCCGGAGCTTATTTGTAACAATAAGTTAGTAGGGACAGCATCCTTAGTAAATCCTTGAATATATCCACCGCTCGTTGAACCGCCTAATCCTACCGCACCTAAAGCATTACCCTGGAAGAAACCCGAATATGTATTACCGGCATCATACACTTGTAATTTTGAATAGGTTGGTGTCGTCGTCCCGATGCCGACGTTGCCGCTCTTTTGGAATGTGACCATAGGTGTGACTCCGTGCATATTTGTTCCTTGAGCAGAATAAGCAAATTGCAAACCGCCAGCAGCTCTAGCTGGTCCGTCATGCATTATCGCCCAAGCATCGTAACTAGAAGTAGTTGGACCATTAACCAGAACGATGCCATAATTTGGATTACTAGTTCCATTATACGTACTGGATATTTGTAATGAAACCATACCACCACTTCC
>Ga0194052_1001033_pt1 | contig 16685 bp, 23 predicted proteins | sample SepL226m_MetaG_FD_160117 | JGI IMG/M metagenome (GOLD analysis project Ga0194052, IMG submission 160117) | Anoxic zone freshwater microbial communities from boreal shield lake in IISD Experimental Lakes Area, Ontario, Canada - Sep2016-L227-6m | ecosystem: Environmental > Aquatic > Freshwater >... | reverse complement strand
ACTTGAAATCATTCACAGTGGTCAGAACATCTTTCTCCGCGGAAGGCCCTTTGGAGCATGCCAAAACCAACAACCATGCGAAAGTCCCAATCAAATAAATGCGTTTGCACTTCATTGTAATTCCCCCCTGTCAGCCATAATTTTTTGCCCGATATTCTGTGGATCGCCTTATGTTCAGAAATCATATAGGATGTCAATAAAATACCTTTCAAAAGCCATAAAATTCAGTCTTGACATTTTACAATATTTGTAACAGAAGGAGAAGGGGGTCACAGAATCACATTTGGCGTTTTGTGACAGATTGTCGATAGGCTTGATTGACTGCAGTAGGTTGGCGATCATTGATCGGTTATTTCACATAATAACGACAGGAGGTGCATCATGAATGAGAAAAACTTTACAGAAAATGAGTATTTGCAGAGGGGAGCCTGTGTTAAATTTAACGCAAAAACAGGCATCGGGAAAAAGTATTATCGTCATTTTTCCTGTTTTATGGCAATTTGTTTACTTCTAATCGGCAGTGTACTTTCTTTTCCGCTGTGTGCAGCAGAGCCGGATGCACAAAAGGCGGCGATATCCGCGGGTGTGGCGGCAGGAACTGATATTTCGATCATTATGCAGAATGCTGTTGCAGCCGGAATGACTCCAGAGCAGGCCGTAGAGGCGATTGTTATGGCTGGCGCCGATCCAGGAAGAGTCGTTTACGAGGCGATTACCGCCAAGTATTCAGACGAAGCCGTGGTCAAGGGCGCTGCTGCCGCTGTGCTGCAACTGTATGGCGCTGATTCGGCGCAGGTGTCTGCGATTGTTTCGGCAGCGATTCAGGCCGGGGCATCAGCAAGCCAGGTCAACAGCGCGCTTGCTAGCGCTGGCGTACCTCCAACCGTTATTGCCACTGCAAATACGCAATCTGCCCAAAGCCCGGCACCCGCCGAGGGATATACTGCGCCTGTGGCACCTGCTCCTTTAACGGCTGCTGTCGGTGGTGGAAGTGTACCCATTGGTGGATCAGGTGTCGGTGCACCGCCAACCAAACAGGCAAGTCCATATAAACCTTGAAAACCAACAAAAAAAGCATCGGATGAAAATTAAATGAAAAGACTCTGGACATTTATTCTTCTTGTGTTTCTCCCGGCATCGGCTATCGCAGCCGGGAATATTCACGTTGGGTCCCTGGAAATCCATCCCTTTATTTCATTGATGGAAACGTATGATGATAATATTTACGCCACTGCGACCGACACCAAGCAGGATTGGATCACAACGATAACTCCCGGTATTAAGTTGTTGATGCCCTTCAGGACGCATTCGTTTGCCGCGGAATATAAAGCGGTAATCAATAATTATCTGGATTACACTTCTGAAAATATTACGGATCAACATGCCGGTGTTCTGGCTGATTTCAAATTCGGCAGCCTGATCGGATTAAAGTTGCGTGACGCTTATGACAAAGCACATGAGGCGAGATCCTCTTCAGCTTCAGGTGAAATCGAAAAATACGACAGGAATGCGGCATCAGCCGCCCTGTCGTATGTGTTTGCCGACCGATTCAAGGTTGAAGTGGGATACACCCTGACTGGCTGGGACTTTACGCAGGATGTTAACCAGTACCGGAACAGAAAGGAGGATTTAATCGCCTCCTATCTGTATTATCGATTTCTTCCCAAGACATCTGCATTCATCGAATACGATTTTAAGAATGTCATTTTTGAACAGAAGGTAAACGGGCTGGATAACCAGGTCAATAGTCCCCTTCTTGGGGTAACCTGGGAGATTACAGAAAATACGAAGGGAACGGTAAAAGGAGGGTATCTGCAGAAAAGTTTTGAAGATCCCGACATGAGTGGTATTGACACCTGGACGGCATCCGCAGATTTGAATCACGCATTTTCAGACCGTTCTTCCATTAAAGTTGTTGCACTAAGGGATGTTAACGAGTCCAACGCCGAGGGAGCAAGATATTTTGTCACGACTGGAGCCTTTGCCGAATATACCCACAAGCTGGCTTACAAGTTATCCGCTGTAGCAAGGGCATCTTATGGCGAAGATGACTATTCCAATGCCATCGCGCCGGACCCAGATAGACATGACAAGACGATCCTGGGTGGGGTAGGCCTGAAATATCAAATGAAGGACTGGCTGGAATTCGCCCTAAATTACAACCGGCTAGATCGCAATTCCAATATCGACATCAGAGATCTCACTGACAATACCATTTCATTAGGTGTCAACTTTGCCCTGTAAACATTCATGAATCGTTTCAGCGCTATGCCCCCGGCAAAGAAAATGGGGGCTTCACCGTTTGGAATATCAAGATGTTTTCTGCCTTTTTCCCTGCTCTTTCTGATTATCTTGGAAGGTAACCTTTTTGCCGGTGATCCCTTTGTAGGCATCGTCGCACGGGTGCGGGGCCAGGTGACGGCCCGGAGAACCGGGGACGAAACGATCACGACGATGAAGGTGGGAGATCGCATCTTTGTCGGCCATATCGTGGAATCGGCAAAGGATTCCGGGGCGCAATTGGTATTTACTGATGATTCTTTTGTAAATGTTCTGCCCGGTACAACGTTGTTTGTAAAACAGTACGAGTATTCGGCGGATACTGGCAGGCGGACGGCCGTCATAAAGGTGTCCGATGGCCGTGCGCGTTTTGTCCAGTACAAGAGAATGGGCCGCGAATCCCGATTCACAGTGGAGATGGGCCATGCCTTGGTCAGCGTCGGGATATCCGATTTTTTCGTCAACGTCTCCCGGTTAGAGACCGAAATTGTCAACATCGGCCAGTCTATCAGCATAAAAAATGTTTCCTATCTTGCAGTTGGCGTGGTCCAACTGGGTTCCAACCAGAAATCCATCATCAAAGAGAAGACCCCGCCTTCTCAGCCTGCCACGGTTACACCGGAACAAAGGAGAAAGTACCTAAAAGATGCAGAGATTTAATAATCCTGCCGGGTTGCACCGGCGATTCGAAATTATGACGTGGGTTTTCGTCTGTCTTGCGGTAATGCTGTTTCTTCCGCCCATTTTTGTCCATTGCCAGGAGTATGAGGTTGGTGATGGGGATCTGCTCAAGATCACGGTATATAACAGTCCCGATTTAACTTCCGAAGTGCGCGTAAGCGGCGAGGGCATGATTACCGTGCCCCTGATCGGCGAGGTTTCCGTAAAAGCGATGACAGCAACGGAAATCGGTAAGAAACTGGCCGCTCTTTTTGCCAACGGATATATCAAAAATCCTCAGGTGGCTGTTTTCATACAGGAATACAAAAGCAAGAAGGTGACGACCCTCGGTGAATTCACAAAACCCGGACTCATTGAAATGCGAGGCAACTCCACCCTGATGGAAGTAATATCCAATGCCGGCGGTATCACCCTCAATGCCGGAGAAACGCTTTTTATCCAGCGTAATGCCGTCAAGGGCACTGCAAGCCAGAAAGACGATGTTATCATTTCGATAGACCTTACAAAGCTTCTGGAGGGTACGGACATGTCGTCGAATGTTCCGGTCCTGGATGGCGACAGCATTTATGTGCCCAAAGCCGCTTATGTCTATGTGACGGGGGAGGTCAAAAACCCTGGAGCCTTTAAAATCACCAAGGGACTGACGGTGCTGCGTTCCATAACCCTGGCCGGCGGCTTTACCCTTAAAGCGAACAAGGACAAAACGGAGATTGTCCGCAAGACCGGCAATGTCGAGAACACCATCAAGGTCAAAATGGAAGACCTGATCGCGCCGGACGACATCATCGTTGTTCCGGAGAGCTTTTTTTAATCAAGCACGAGGATTACCCGAATAATGAATATTCAGAAGGAAGAGATCCATCTCCGGGATTACTGGCGGCTACTTTCAAAAAGAAGGAGCGTGGCGCTGACCGTCTTCTTCACGGTCGTGGGTGTTGTTCTTGTCTATACATATATGGCTACACCGATCTATAAGGGTACCACGCAACTGCTTTTTGAACTGGAGAGGAACCAAACCCTGAATTTTGTGCAGGGTGGAGCGGCCGTTATCCAGATGAAGGATGCCGCCGAGTATTTCAACACCCAGAAAGGGATCATTACCAGTCGGACTTTTGCCGATCGGGTGGTGAGAAAGATGCAGCTTGATCAAAATCCTTATTTTCTTGAACTCAAGGAAAAGCGCAAAAACAGTCTCTTGTCAGTCGCCATTCAAAAGATACAAAGTGTTTTCCCGGAAAAGGCGAAACCCGACACTGTCAATCCGTTCCCCGATCCACGGTTTAAACCGGAGCTTGACCCAGGTCTGACCGATATGATCCTGGCCAATGTCGAGCTGGAAACCGGAAGAATGACCAACCTGATGAAGATCAATTATCTGGCGGATAATCCTGCCGTGGCGGCTTCGATGGCAAACGGTATCGCCGATACGTTCATCGAACATAACCTTGACATCCGGGTTAAACCTTACCGCGATGCGGCTGAATGGCTGTCAGCAAGGCTTGTTGAAGCCAAGGAAAGCGTGGCGAATACGGAAAAGACGCTTCAGCAGTACCGGGAAGGCAAGGGGATTGTCTCCTTCGATACACAGGGAAATGTCATTACCCAACAGCTCCAGGAGCTTATCACCCAACTGGTCCAGACAGAGGGCAAGCGGCAGGAAGCAGAAATAAAATACAAGCAGATAGCCAGCGTCATCAATTCCCCCGAGCATCTGGCCACCGTCCCCGATATCATGAATAACCTGGTGATCCAGGGGCTGCGAAACGAAGAGCTTGGCATAAAGAAACAGCTCTCTGAATTGTCCGAAAAATTCGGACCCAAGCATCCTCAGGTTATCAATGCGTATTCCCAGCTTTCCATGGTGCAGAAGAACATTATTTCCGAAGCCAGAAAAATGCTGAACGCAGCCAAGACGGAGTTTGAGATTGCCGGCAGTCGTGAAGTGTCGCTTCGAAGGAGCATCGAAGCACAGAAACAGGAAGTGATGGCTCTCACCCAAAAAGCCATTAATTTCAATGTTCTGGCCGGAGAATCCGGCAGCAACAAAAAGTTTTATGAACTGCTCCTTACAAAATATCAGGAGGCATCGCTTTCCAGCGGCATCAGCATCTCAAACATCCAGATTGTGGACAGCGCTGTGATACCGGGATCTCCCGTAAAACCAAAGCGAGGGCAGAACTTACTTCTGGCCTTGATGGTGGGGCTTTTCGGCGGTGTAGCTGTTGCTTTTTTTATAGATTATATGGACGACACCATCAAGACAGCCGAAGATGTGGATAAAAAGCTTGGCCTTGCCTTTCTGGATGTCGTTCCCCTGACTGCGGAAAAGCTTGGCCCTGTTTTCATGACTACCGACCCCAAGTCCGCCACGGCTGAGGCATATCGAACGATACGAACGGGTTTGATGCTCTCCTCCGCCGTCAATCAGCTTAAAGTCTTTCTGATGACCAGCGCCACACCCAACGAGGGAAAAACGACCACCGCGGTGAACCTGGCGGTGGCCATGGCCCAGATGGGAGAAAAGGTGCTGATCGTTGATTGCGATATGCGGCGGAGGAATCTCCATAACTTGTTCGACATTAGCAATGAATCGGGTATCAGCGATGTGCTCGTTGACCCTGCCAAACTTTCCCAGGCAATCCAGCAATTGGAAGCGTATCCCAATCTTGATATCATCACTGGCGGAACAATGGCTCCGAACCCTTCCGAACTGCTTGGTTCCGAGAGGATGAAGGCATTCATCGCCAAAACGAGGGAAAACTACGACCGGGTGATCATTGATTCTCCGCCGCTTCTGGCTTTTTCAGACCCCCTTGTTTTGGCTAATCTGGCGGATGGTGTCATCATGGTGATATGGGGCGGAAAAACCCCCCGCGATCTTATCCATAAAGCGATTCAGCCCTTGAAAGGAATTGACGCCAGGATACTTGGCGTTGTGCTGAACAAGATTGATACGACAAAAAAGTCCTACTATTACTATCCCTATTATTCCTATTACTATTCGGACCGTAAAGGCAAGAAGAAGCGAAAGAAATGATAGACCTTCATTGCCATATTCTGCCCGGCATAGACGACGGGCCAGAGTCTCTTGACGAGGCCATTGATATGTGCCGGGCCGCCGCCGCTGATGGGGTGAAATGCATCGTCGCAACACCCCATTTCAAACCCGGAACTTATGAATTCACCGGCCCCAGGATTGCTGAAGTGGTAAATGCCCTGATGGCGGCAGTCCAAAACAGCAGGCTCGATATCAGCATCCTGCCTGGCGCCGAAGTTACCGTTTCTCCGGAAATGTCCGCAAATCTGAAAGTTGGGGGGCATCTTACTCTTAATCATGGCAGGTATTTCCTTGCTGAATTCTCCCCGATAGCCGTGCCCGCCGGCTGGGATGCCTTCCTGCTTTCGTTTCTAAATGCCGGTCTGACACCGATCATCGCCCATCCTGAAAGAAACGCTTGGTTCATCCATCATCCAGAAGCTCTGGCTGCAGCCGTACAAAGCGGCGTGAAAATCCAGATTACAGCCATGAGCCTTACCGGCGCTTTTGGCATTGAGGCCAGAGACTTCAGCGTTGATCTTTTGTGGCAAAACCTGGTGCATGTTATAGCCTCGGATGGCCATTCGGTTGATTTTCGTCCACCGAAGCTGTTCGAAGCTGTCCGCCTTGCGGCGGATGTGGTAGGCCGACTACGGGCCGAGGCCCTGGTCACCGCCAACCCCTTGGCCATAATAGAAGGCAGACCGATCCCCGCAATGGAACCGGTGCAATATGTGCCAACAGTCAAAGCGCATAACAGAAGTTGGTTTAAACGGCTAAAGGATTTCAGTTTTGCAGGAACATCATAAATGTATTGATATCATCATTGAAAAAGGCATCCGCTTTCTGCTGATCTTTACACCGCTTGCCTTAGGAACCGTCCAGCCATGGTCGATCGCTGTCATGGAAATCATAGCCTTTTCCATCTTCTTTCTATATCTCATCAAAAAGACCCTTGAATATCCTGTTTCATTAGCCCTCAGTCCTCGATCCTCAGTTTTCCGTCATCTGCCATCTGTCCTCTGTCTTATGTTTTTCCTTCTCTGCCTGTTCCAGATGCTTCCCCTGCCAGAGGCGCTTTTGAAAGCGATCTCGCCATCGTCACTGGCCACATATCGGGATTTCGGCAACAGCCCTGCTGGCGCTTTTCATCCCATAAGCCTCAACACGGATGCAACCCGGCAGGAACTCTTCCGCATACTCTGTTATGCAGCCATTTTTTTTGTCATTGTCAGCCACTACCGTACAAAGGATCAAGTGTATTCTCTTGTAAAAACGATTCTCTTCATGGGCGGTTTTATGGTTGTTTTCGCCATTGTTCAGAAGATGACCTGGAACGGACGGATTTTCTGGATAGTTCCGGTAGAGCTGGGGCCTGGAAGGATATGGGCTTCATACATCAACTACGACCATTTCGCAGGTTACATGGAGATGGCGATACCGCTCGGAATGGGACTGCTCCTTTACCGGGCGCCACGCGTTTCGGCATTGCCGGAAGCTCCTCTTAGCTTGAAGATAGCCAGGTTTATGGCCAGTGAAAACCTTGCGCCATATTCCCTGATGTTCCTGCTCGTTTTGATGATGACCGCGGCCATTTTTGGGACATTTTCCAGGGGAGGCATATTGGCGTTTGTTTTCTCGTCACTATTTTTCGCATGGATTACCTCCCGAAGACGGTCCTTGAAGCGAAAGACAGCGCTGTTGACGCTTCTGGCTGCTGTGATATTCGTCGTCGTAGTAGTGGCCTCCTGGGACAGGCTGGAGGATAGATTTGCCGATCTCGAGAAGGATCATGTGGGCAGACTCGGCGTTTGGACTGATTCCATCGGGATTGTGCGCGATTATTCTGTTTGGGGTACGGGTCTTGGGACCTTTAAAAACGCCCTTATGCGTTATCAGACATCCAGGCCGCTGACTCTTGTTGACCATGCCCATAACGATTATGTAGAACTATTAACCGATACCGGCTTTGTCGGTTTCCTGCTCGGCGCTGGCGCGGGGCTGGTCTTTTTCCGGAATGTATTCCGGCGCTGGAGGCAAAAACGCAGCATGTTCGGCAAATGCATCGGGGCAGGCGGCCTGGCATCCTTAGTGGCCATCGCCGTACACAGTTTTGTGGATTTTAATCTCCACATTCCGGCCAATGCCCTTCTTTTTACCGTAATATCCGCCATAACCTATGCAGCCATCTTCAATGTAACGGAAAAAAGTGGTGTGCATCCATGAAAATAAAATTTACGATTATATCTGCGATTGTTCTCATGGCCTTTGTCGCGCTGTCCTTCCCCATCCGGGACCTTACAGCCGACTATTACTACCGACAGGTTCCTGATATCCTTGATGATGAAACTACGGAAGGTCTTGATGTCATGCTTATTTCGGAGAGGACAATGCCCGCTTACCTTGCGGCCATCGGCGCTCTGCAAAAGGCTGCCGCCATAGCACCATTGCGTTCCCTTTACCAACGAGCCATCTCGGACCTTTATAACAGGCTCGGTAAGTGGTCGGAGATCATGCTGTCCCTTAACGCTCCAATACCGGCCAACGCTATATTACCCGCTGATGCATCAGACAAGGCGCTTTATCACCTCCAGCGGGCAGTTGCACTTGAGCCTGCTCACCCCGATATTCACCTGGCCCTCGGACTGCTTTACGATAACAGGGGCGAACAGGGGCTGGCATCCGAAGAGCTGAAGAGAGCGGCGAATGCTTACCCGGTGAACGCACCGCTGAGATATGCCATTGCCCTTCATTACCTCACTTCCGGAAGGAAGGGGGACGCACTGGAACAAGCGCGTGTGCTGGCAAAAATTGATGACAGTTACATCATTGCAGATTCTGTACAAAAAGGTTATATTCTCGAAAGACAGCCGCCGGGATATATCTTCATGCTGACACGCAGCTATCTTTACGGAGCCCTGGAAATAGCCTGGAGAGTTTCAGCAGATCCTGAAGTGGTAAGAGGCATTGCCCCCGACACTCCCGATGCGGCTGCTGTGGTCCATTTGTTCATAAATAGTAAGTGATACAGTTTGGGGGATGCAATGACAAAATTGAAAGAGTTGGCGATTAATGAGCTCGATAATTTTAATTCTATCGAAATGGCAAAAATTTATGATTTTATTCAGTTTATAAAAGATAAAAAGCAAATCAAGCTACCAAAAACAAACACCTCATATTTAAAGGTTAGAGAGGCGCTCCAAGGTTGTTCCGGTTCTTTTTCAGAAGATATTTTGCGCGAAAGAGAAGAAACTATATGAAGTTCTTCTTTGATACATCGGCATTGGTGAAGTTTTTTTATGTAGAAAGTGGTACTGAGTTTGTAACGCAAATTATGGAACATGCAGCCTCAGAAATATGGATTTCTGATTTAGCTCGCCTTGAGTTTACAAGTGCGCTTTACAGGCGCTATCGCAATAAATCACTTGATGAAATTAAATTACAGACAGCCGCTATGTATTTTGACGAACAATTGATTAGCTTCAATGTAGAACCATTGAATCAGTTGGTAATAGATGAGGCAGAGTTGCTCCTAAAAAAATACGGCAAAGAATATGGTTTGAGAACACTGGATGCACTTCATTTGGGTACATACAGCCTTATATCTGAGCAGGGATGGTGTTTTGTCACTTCAGATACTGTTCTTGCAGATGTTGCAAAGCTGGCAGGTTTCTTGTCGCTGAATCCTCAACATAAAATCGTTATGGATTTTAACACTTGGGTTATATCTCATACATCAGACCTCGGTAATTGCTGATTCTGTACAAAAAGGTTATATTCTCGAAAGACAGCCGCCGGGATATATCTTCATGCTGACACGCAGCTATCTTTACGGAGCCCTGGAAATAGCCTGGAGAGTTTCAGCAGATCCCGAAGTGGTAAAGGGCATCGCCCCCGACACTCCCGATGCGGCTGCTGTGGTCCATTTGTTCATAAATAGTAAGTAATTTAATATGTTATCTACAATTTGGGTATGTAATCCAAGGGGCGGAGCTGTATAAAATATCGGTGAATGGGTCAATTCCCCATCATTACCAAAGTTAGAAAAGTACGATAGACCAGGATCATAATGTCCACCTTCTCAACTTGGTTTAAAAAGGAAAATCAGATGAAAAATTTCGCACTCATTGGCGCCGCCGGCTACATCGCTCCCCGTCACATGAAGGCCATCCAGGATACGGGCAATCAGCTTGTTGCGGCAATGGACCCAAATGATTCCGTAGGCATTATTGACAGCTATTTCCCCGATGCCGATTTTTTTACGGAGTTTGAGCGGTTCGACCGCCATGTCGATAAGTTGCGCCGGGTAAGACATGACCGCCAGGTTCACTTCGTATCGATCTGTTCTCCGAATTACCTTCACGATTCCCACATGCGCTTTGCCCTGCGCTCCGGCGCGGATGCCATCTGCGAAAAGCCGCTGGTTTTAAACCCCTGGAACATCGACGGTATCATGGAAATCGAGCAGGAGACTGGAAAGAAAGTCAGCAGCATTTTGCAGCTTCGCCTGCATCCTTCCATCATCGCCCTGAAAGAAAAGGTCGCTAAAGCGGCTTCCAAATCCAAATACGAAGTGGACCTCTCATACATCACCTCCAGGGGAAACTGGTATCTGCATTCCTGGAAAGGCGATATCAAAAAATCTGGTGGTATTGCCACCAATATTGGCGTTCATTTTTACGATATGCTGTATTTTGTTTTCGGCGCACTTCAGGAAAACCGGGTTCATTATATCAGCGATACCAAGGCGGCTGGCTATCTGGAATATGAAAATGCGCGTGTCCGCTGGTTCCTGTCAATTGATGTGAATGACATTCCGGAAGCCATTCTCAAATCCGGCCAGCGCACCTACCGTTCCATCACGATAAATGGCGAAGAGCTTGAATTCTCCGGCGGTTTCACCGATCTTCACACCACCAGCTATCAGGAAATTCTGGCCGGTAGAGGCTTTGGACTTGCCGAAAACCGCCTTGCCGTTGAAACTGTCGCGCACATTCGAACCGCCACACCAAAAATGAGCACCGATTGCCACCCCTTTTTAAAGTGTAACAAGTAACGAGCGATATTCTATGCCTTATTTCAAACACGAAACAGCCATCATCGATGACGGCGCAGTTATCGGCGACGACTCCCGCATCTGGCACTGGGTGCATATCTGCGCTGGCGCCAGCATCGGCAATCGCTGTTCCTTCGGACAAAACGTCTTTGTCGGCAGTGATGTCGTCATTGGCGGCAACGTCAAAGTCCAGAACAATGTCAGTATTTACGACACGGTTACGCTGGAAGACGATGTGTTCTGCGGCCCCAGCATGGTGTTCACCAACGTCTATAACCCCCGCAGCCATGTCTCGCGCAAGCATGAATACCGTAGAACCCTGGTCAGGCGCGGCGCAACCCTGGGCGCCAATTGCACTATTATTTGCGGAAACACCATCGGCCAATATGCCTTTATCGGCGCAGGCGCTGTGATCACCCGAAACGTTCCGGATCATGCACTGATGGTCGGAAACCCGGCCAGGCAGATCGGCTGGATGTGCCAGTGCGGAGAAAGACTTCCCGATAATCTTGAGTGTTTATCCTGCCAAAAGCGTTATCAGGAGATAGGAACCGGTTTGTGTGAGATCGTGAAAGGAAGATAATATGAACTGCAATGCCATTTATCATGAAAACGGACGGATTGAATTGACTTATCCGATAAGATTAAGGTGTCTGCCTGCAAAAATTCAGGTGATTATCCCCGATGAACTGATTGATACAGAAACAGGGGAACTATATCCCGTGTTAAATGAGGTACATGCCATGCTGGGTGCTGAATATCGTTATATGCCCTCAGGAAAAACAGACAGGGATATTCTGATGGAAGCTCTTGAGGATAAATATTGCCTATGAATCTGCATATTGTGCTGGATGTCAATATCGTCCTGGATCTGCTGCTGAAAAGACCACCGGCAGCCAATGAAAAGGCAAAGCTTTTTTCTGAATTGAAAAAATCCGGGGCGACTTTTTATGTAGCGCTCTGTTCGCTTCCCAGTCTGGAATATATTCATGCCAGGGAAATTGCCAGACTTGTCAAGGACGGTAACCTGAGAACTGAGATGAGCCCCCGTGTTCTTGCCAAAACACAACTTGACACTTTTCTTGAAAAAATTCATATTCTTTCTTCGCCAGGGTTTGCTTGGAGCGAAATTCCGGCAGATCATCCGGATCGGGAAGATGCGCTGATCGGTCTTTCTGCCGGACTTTTACCGGAACCGGTTTACCTATGGACAAATGATGGAGATTTTGATCCGGTAGCAAAGGGCGTGACGGTTATTAATGAAGTGTCCGGTTCAGCGCTTCTGAAGAAACCGGAAACAATTCCCCTTCCCTTCATCGATCTGTTCTTTCAGCAAATCCGGGTCCGGAATCCACTTGAAAAAAGAATTCTCATGGTCATGCGTCACGGCCAATACATCATGGGCCCGGAAATCAGGGAACTTGAAGAAAAACTGGCCGAATACGTTGGCGTCAAACACTGCATCACCTGCGCCAACGGAACAGACGCTTTGCTCATGGCCCTGATGGCGCTTGGTATCGGGCCGGGTGATGAGGTCATCACCGTGCCCTATACATGGATTTCCACCGCCGAAGTCATCGCCCTGCTGCGGGCAAAACCGGTGTTTGTGGATATTAGGCCCGATACCTTCAACCTGGACCCGGATCATCTTGAAGCCGCCATCACTCTGCAAACCAAAGCCATCATGCCTGTAGGTATTTATGGGCAATGCGCAGACATGACCCGGATCAGCGCCATCGCCATCAAGCACGGCATACCGGTTATTGAAGATGTTGCCCAGTGCTTTGGCGCAACACACCACGGAAAGAAAGCTTGCAACTTGTCTCTCATCGGCTGCACATCCTTTTTCCCATCCAAACCGCTTGGCTGCTATGGCGACGGCGGAGCCATCTTTACCGAAAACGATGCTCTGGCGGATAAAATGCGCCAGATCCGCATTCACGGCCAGAAAGCCAAACACCAGCACCCCTTGGTCGGCATCAACGGCAGACTCGACACCCTCCAGGCAGCCATTCTCTTGGAGAAATTCACCTTGTTCCCAGAAGAATGTAACCTTAGAGCCAAGGCTGGAAAACGCTACGACACACTTCTGGCCGGTATTCCGGGCATTCAGCCCCCTGTGATCGCTCCCGGCAATACCTCTGTATATGCTCAGTACACCGTCCTGTCTCCGAATCGGGATCGTTTGTCCCAAACTCTGAAAGAAAACGGCATTCCTTCCGTGGCGTACTACACCGCCCCCTTGCATCTCCAGGGCGCATTCGCCAATCTGGGACACAAACCCGGTGATTTTCCGGTAGCCGAACAGATCGCAGCGCAGTGTCTGAGTCTTCCCATGTCGCCATATCTGACAATGCAAGAGCAAGAGAAGGTGGCGGAAACAATAAAGGGATAAATTCGCACCGAATGCATTTATGCTTAAGCTGCTTTAACGAACCATGCACAGACCCTAAATATGGATGAAAAACTGCCCCGCTTAAAGACTTTGTTGCCGGAGTACCAGGACAGCAATTTGCATGAAACCAAACTTGATGAAATTAAAAGCACCGGACAGGAGATATGGGCTTTTTGTGAAGACGAAATTATCTGTTTGTGATATTCTCTGTTAACGCCACTGAAATGTTACGAGTTTTTCATACCTGTGAATCGGATTGGTTATAAATGGACATAGTTTTCAGCAGACATGCCAAAAGACAGATGAAATGGAGAAAAATAACCGAAATTGAAGTGGAGTCGGTTATAGATGATCCTGACTCATTGGTGGACTCGGTAAAAGATAGAAAAAATGCCTTTAAAATCATAGGGAACAGGAATTTAAAGATAACATACAAGCCGGAAGATGGGAGTCTGACCATCATAACAGCGATGGTAAAAGGAAAGTAATCCATGAGAATAGAATATGACAATGAGATTGATGCCTTGTATATTCGGTTACAAGAAAAACATGTGGATCGAACAGTGGAAATCGCTGAGGGTTTTATTGTTGATTTTGATACATCCGGAAAGGTAATCGGTTTAGAAGTGTTGGATGCCGCAGAAAAATATTCAATGGCAGATATTTTCAATATTTCTACTGAAAATTTAATACTTGAAAAAACATCGCTTAACAAAGCGGCTTAAACAGTTCAGCTTTGAGTTTTCACATTCAATCTGGATTTGAACGGTTAAGGAATCAAAAAGATACTCGAAATTCCCTGGTCATTGCCGGAGCAAAGCCCTTGATTCTTATCCGCTATCCGTCATCTGCCCTCTGTCTTCTGTTTTTCCTTCTCTGTCTGTTCCAGTTGCTTCCGCTGCCCGAGGCGCTTTTAAAAGCGATCTCACCATCGTCCCTGGCCATGTACCGGGACTTCAGTAATGGCCCTGCCGACGCTTTTCATCCCGTCAGTCTCAACCGGATGCAACTCGGCAGGCACTCTTTCGCCTCCTCTGTTATGCAGCCGTATTTTTTGTCATTGTCAGCCACTACCGCACCAAGGATCAAGTATATTCCCTGGTAAAGACGATTCTCTTCATGGGCTGTTTCCTGGTTGTTTTCGCAATTTTGAGCAAATAGCCATACTCATTGATATGATACTCGAAAGCTTTATAATCAAATGACCGGCAAATACAAAAAACTGCTCTTCCGTCCTCTGCTTTTAACCGTCATCAGCCTTTTGTCCTCCGTCCTCTGCCTTTCTTTCCCCATCCGGGACCTTGTAGCCGACTATTACTACTTATTGTTCGTTCAACATCTCAGAGGTTTGGTTAATTCCGCTATACCGCTGTAAATTGTGGCATCCACGCCCAGCAGTTTCAAGATTTTGGTTTGCAGATGCGATAGCCTACTTTGCGGCCGTCGACGCGCTGCAAAAAGCCGCTGCTATCGCCCCATCGCGTGCTCTCTACCAGAGCGCCCTTGCGGACCTTTATAGCAGGCTCGGGAAATGGTCGGAGGTCATGCAGTCCCTGAACGCCGCCATACCGGACAACGCCATTTCGCCCGCTGAAGGATCAGACAAGGCGCTTTTTCACCTCCAGCGGGCAGTCGCGCTTGAACCCACCCAACCCGATGTTCACCTGGCCCTCGGGCAGCTTTACGATAGCCGGGGCGAACCAGGGCCTGCATCCGAAGAGCTCAATAAAGCGGCAAGCGCTTTTCCGGTGAACGCCCCGCTGAGATATGCCATCGCCCTACATTACCTCACTTCCTGAAGGAAGGGAGACGCACTGGAGCAGGCGCGAGTGCTGGCAAAAATCGATGACAGTTACATCCTTGCGGATTCGGTAAAAAAAGCATATATACTTGAAAGGCAACCGCCTGAATATATTTCCAGACTGACAAACAGTTATCTTTACGGAGCCCTGGAAATCGCCTGGAGAGTTTCAGTTGACCCCGAAGTGGTAAAGGGCATTGCCCCCGACACCCCGGACGCGGCTCCGGTGGTCCAGTGGTTCATAAATAGTAAGTAAATTAGTAATTTGTCTACTATTCAATGGTGTAATTCAAGGGGCGGAGCTATATATAATATCGGTATTGAAAAGTAAAAAGGCTAAAATATATTGCCCCTGTCAAGTTACAGGCCTTTATGGGTTCTCTGGCTGTTTGGGTGAAGGAATGGTGATGATTAAGGAGGTGCTATGGAACGGATCTTTAAAATACATGTTGAGAAACTACCGGAGGGCTTTTATCTTGCCACCTCTGATGAGATCCAGGGTCTTGTCGCCCAGGGTCGAACTGTCGCAGAGACGATGGAGATAGCCCGAGATGTTGCCCGCAGATTGTTGGAGGCTCAGAAAGAGCGAAAGGGAAGCCTAAATCGGCGGCCCCTTAAAAAAAACTTTGATATGCAGTTGGTCGTTGGCAACTGATATGGGGCGGTTGTCAGGGTTCAGATACCGTGAAGTGACCAAGCGTCTTAAGGGTAGAGGATTCGTCTTCGACCGGCAAGCCGCAGGCAGCCATGAAATCTGGTTTAATTCGGAAACAAACTATTATACGACAATACCGAATCATTCTGGAGAGATGCCGGAAGGTACCTTGAGAGCAGTCTTAAAACAAGCGGGAATAGAACCGGAAGATTTCCTAAATATATGAGGTCACCCTGCGTGCCTCCCTGAAATGAGAAGGCTCATCCAGATCCCCCGGTTGGTATCCCAGACAGCGGCATTGAAAGAATATCACAGGGAGAACGATCTGTCTTCCGTCATCCGTCATCTGATTACCCCGGTTCGGCGCTCTTGAACCGAAAAGGTTTCAGACCGAAAGAATTTGCATGAAACCAAACTTTTCTCGAAAGGCAATCACTTGCTTTATGAACCGGATGGGAAATTAATCGTTCGGGCGCTGTGCAAAAAAATGAGGTAACAGTATGATTGTTAAATATATTGATCGAGCCATGAGTAAAGCTGTTTACGATAAGTTAGACGATGGATCTTTTTCTGGAAAGATTTCACAATGTCCGGGGTAATTGCTTTTGGAGAAACCCTCTATCAGTGTGAGCAGGAGCTAAAGGCTTCTCTTGAAGGATGGCTGATCGTTGTGGCGGATGACAAAAAAACTGCCCCGCTTCAAGACTTTGTTGCCGGAGTACCAGGACAGCAAGATACTGGCCGGAGTTGGTGCGCTGGTGGTGAAGGATGACGTGGGTC
>Ga0194052_1001031_pt1 | contig 16726 bp, 15 predicted proteins | sample SepL226m_MetaG_FD_160117 | JGI IMG/M metagenome (GOLD analysis project Ga0194052, IMG submission 160117) | Anoxic zone freshwater microbial communities from boreal shield lake in IISD Experimental Lakes Area, Ontario, Canada - Sep2016-L227-6m | ecosystem: Environmental > Aquatic > Freshwater >... | reverse complement strand
GGTCACCAAAACAGAATCCATATGTAGAAAGAGTGATAAGAACGATCATAGATGAAGAGTATTTACCATTTGGATTAAGAGGAACAAATATTAGAGAGCAACAAGAACAGCTAAATGAGTATGTACACAAGTACAATTACATAAGGCCTCATAGGTCATTGAATCTTAAATGTCCTTATGAGATATTTAACATGTCACCAATTCGCAACATGTACCCAACCCATACATTAGCTTAGTCAAAAATGAAATTTTCTGTTAAAATAGATATTGAAATTGGAATATTAGTTTAGTATCTAAATTTTGCGTTGTTAAAAGTAAAATTTTGTGCAGATAAAACAATTATCAAATATAGCAAATCTATTGCCTTTACGAGGATTTATTCACTCATTCCGGCTATATCTGCTTATACAAACTAATCTCCAAAACTAAAAATTAGTTTTTACATTATTTATATGGATGGTATTACGGTTGTCTTACTGTTACTACTCCTTTCTGCAATAGTTGCAGCATTGGTGATGGGGTTTATCGCGTATAACAGTTCTAAGCTTACTAAAGAGCTTAAAATAAAACTTTCCAGCAAAGAATTTAAAGAAATTTCCGAAGAGGAAGCAATTGAAAAAGCATCAGTTAAAGCTAAAGAGATTCTTCTTAAAGCAAAGACTGAAGTTTTAGAAACAAAAACTCAAGCAGAAGAAAAGATTAAGCTTGAAGTAAAGGAATTAGATGACAGAGAAAAAAGACTGGATGTTAGAGAACAAGGTATTATTCAAAGATCGAGTTCTCTTGATGAACGTTTTGACAAACTTGAGGCTCGTGAGAAGTCATTAGAACAGGCTAAAAAAGACGTTAAAACTATCCGAGACTCACTCGAAGGTAGAATAGCTGAGATAGCTCAACTTACAAAGGAACAAGCTCAAGAAGAACTTAAAAAGGAAATAGCTGAAGAGTTAACTAATTGGAAAGCAAAGAAGATAAAAGAATCTGAAGTTGAACTTTCTAGAGATGCAGAAGAAAAGACACAAGGTATTTTGGTAGATGCAATGGCAAGAGGTGCAACAGATTACTTTGCAGATACTACTCTAACCTCTTTTGAAATTGAAAATGAGGAATTGAAAGGAAAGATTATTGGAAAAGAAGGTAGAAATATTAAAGCACTTGAGAGAATGACTGGTGTAGATGTTGTAGTAGATGAAGCACCAAACTTAATATCTATCTCTTGTTTTGATCCTATTAGAAGAGAGGTTGCTGCTATTACTCTAAAGAAACTTCTTAAGGATGGAAGAATTCATCCAGGAACCATAGAGGAAACCGTTACTAAGGTTAAAGAGGATATGGCTCGTGAGATTAGAAAGAATGGTGAAGATCTTGCATACAGAGCAGGATTTCCAGATCTTCCAGAGGAGATTATTAAACTTCTTGGTAGATTTAAATATAGATTCAGTTACGGACAAAATCTTGCAAAGCATGTTATTGAAATGGTTCAAATGGGAGAATCTATTGCAAAAGATTTGAACGCAGATGTTAAATCTGTAAAACTTGCATGTCTTCTCCATGATATTGGAAAGGTAATGTTGAATGCAGATAATGACAAGAAACCTCATCACCATTTATCAGGAGAAATAGCTAGAAAATATAAGATGGATCCAAGAGTTATTAATGCAATCGAAGCTCATCACGGAGATATTCCTTCAACTTGTATTGAAGCTGAAGTTGTAAAAATAGTAGACTCGATCTCAGGTAGTCGTCCTGGTGCTAGAAGAGAAAACTATGAAGAGTATGTAAAGAGAATTAGAGCACTTGAAGAAATTGCTAATAGCTACAAAGGTGTTAAAGAAACATTTGCTGTTCATGCTGGAAGAGAAGTTAGAGTTATTGTTAGACCAGAAGAGTTAACAGATGACCAAACAACTATCCTCGCTCATGATATTGCTAAGGAAATAGAAGAAACACAACAATATCCTGGAATAATTACTGTAATAGTGATTAGAGAAATGAGAGTAAAGGAACAGGCTAAATAACCTAACGGGAATTTAATACTGGGTAGATTTTCTCACTTAAAATGAGATTATCTACCCTTTATTTTGTTTAGAAGACTTTCTGGATTACATCCGCTTACAATAGATTGCAGTTCTTCTTCTTTAAATTTATCTACTAAGCTATCTGAACCCTGTATCAAAATTGAGTTAGCTGGAACAGATTGCATTCCAGAGCAGAACATTTTATCTCCAAGTTTTCTAGCACTAATAAAGCCAGTGACAATTCCAACATTAGTTGGTGCACTATCTGTTACTTTCTGAAGATTTTGTATAAACTTTTCACTTATTGCCTGTATTTTATAATATCTTTTTCTAAGTCTTGGGTTTCCACTCATACCTTCAAACATTATTGCAGGACTATCTCCCCTATTGAATACAATTAACTTTCTTTCTCCTTTTTGTTGAAAAGTTAAAGTTGCAGTATAGGTTGTCAATGCATTAAGGTAACGGTTATCTCCTGCTTGTAATTGCTTGTTTAAAGCTGAAAATACGGATTGCTCAATACCTTCAAAAAGTCTATATAGGGAAGTGTCTGTATATTGTTCAGAGGAAGGTGCGATCATCTTAACTCTTTTGTAGAATTCGGACAGAATGGTGTCTGCAACATATTTACTTAAATACTCTCCGTTAATTCCACTTCCATCAGCAACAATAGTAACCAAACCATATTTTGTTATATCTTGTGCAGGAATACCTTCATGTAATGCTATTGCAAGACTATCTTTTTGTTGAGGATGGCCTTGTTCGTTTCCTAGTATTGAAAAGCTAGCTAGTTCCAGGTCAAGACCAACGCCTTTATACTTTCTTGCAAAGTATGCAGTACTAAGAGTAGTGTTCTCAAAGGAGACGCCCTTCGTTATTAATTCATGAATTTTGCGGTAAATCTCTTCTGTTACCCTTCCAGCAATATTATTGGGATTCCAAGCTTCTCCCCCGTTCATTTTAACTGGATCTACAAATCCATTAGCGTCGATTAATCCGATTGTATGTTTCCCAGTATTCCAGGGTAAACGTTTTGGTTCTGATTGGTCTGGCATAAATCTTGGTTATATATTTAACTCTTCCTCAATTCTCATGAGGCGGTTATATTTTACCACTCTTTCCCCTCTTGTGGGGCCTACTTTGACATATCCCGAGTTTATGGCAACAGCTAAATCTATCATGGTGGTGTCCGTAGATTCTCCTCCACCTCTATGAGAGAAGATTGTTGTCCAACCTGCAAGTCTTGCAATTTTGCATGCTTCAAGAGTTTCTGTAACTGTTCCAATCTGGTTAAGCTTTATAATAATTGCATTTCCTATCTTGTCATCAATTCCTTTTTTTAGAATGTTAGGATTAGTAACGGTAATATCATCAGTTACTAATCGTATATTAGGATTCTTTTCTATCAGTTTCTGAAGAAGTATTGGCCAATTTGACCAGTCAAATTCAGAAAGTGGGTCTTCTACTGTAAGTATTGGATACTTCTCAATCCAAGGAAGGTAATATTCAATTAATTCTTCTGAAGTGTAATCTTTGTTTTCTAATTTAAGTGTATATTTATTATTCTCAGCAAATTCACTTGCTGCTGCATCAATAGATATTCCAACTTGTTCTTTTGCAACATATCCGGAATTAGAGATTGCTTGGGTAATATATTCAAGTGGTTTTTCATTAGAAGATATTCCCTCTGGTGCAAATGCACCTTCATTTCCAACATTTGTGGAAAATCCTTCAGCTTTTAATATCTTTCCTAAGTTAATGTATACTTCCTCCCCTGCTCTAACCTTTTCTTTTAATGAAAGTTTGGGATCGACAACTGAAATACAGAACTCTTGTAGGTCAGTACTATTATTTGCATGCTTTCCTCCTTCGATTGAAACCATCATAGGATTTGGAAGAACATATCCTTCTGAATTTAATCCTTCGGTTATTTCAGGAAAGTACTGTGGTAATAGTAATTCTCTAACATACCTATACAAGGGAAGTTTAGAAGTACTTGCAGCTGCTTTAGATACTGCCATAGATACTCCTAGTATTGCATTAGCTCCTAGTCTAGATTTGTTCTCTGTTCCATCTAATTGGCACATAAGGTCATCAATACCTTTCTGATCCATTACATCTTTTCCAATTAAAGATGTTCTTATCTCCCCATTTACATTACCTACTGCTTTAGACATTCCAGCTCCCAAGTATCTTTCGTTATCTCCATCTAGTAAAACAAAAGCTTCTTTAGTTCCTGCAGATGCCCCAAACGAAACTGATGCATCTTCACTAATCCCACTTTCAAGGGTAACAGTTACTTCAATTGTAGGTGTTCCTGAAGATGCTAATATCTCTCTAGCTTTAATATCTTTGATTCTATCCATTTGGGTTTGTTATTAATTAATTCTAAAAGGTACTCCTAATTTTTTCATCAAGTTGTCTAACTCTTCTTCTGTTTGGTAAGGGAACTTAATAAATCCACCTTGCATTGTTCTATGTAAGTAGACATTTTTTTCTTTGAAGTAATCTCTAAGTGTATTTTCGAGTAACTTTGTTCTCTCATCTCTTAATCTTTCATTTCTTCTACTTGGTACATAAGTATCTTCATTCAGTTTTTTAATTATTTCTTCAATCTCTCTTACATTCAACTCTTCTTTTATGACCTTATGGAAAAGAGCGATCATAGTTTCATCATCTTTTACTGCGAGTAGTGCTTTTGCATGACCTTCATTAATAACTTCATCAAGAAGTCCTTGTTTAATTGGATCTGGAAGCGAAATCAGTCTTACTTTGTTTGCAACAGCTGGTCTTGAAAATCCAACTTTATCTGCAATTTCAGCATACGTGAGATTGAATTGAGTATGTAATTGGTAGAAAGCAACTGCTTCTTCAAGTGGATTAAGATCCGCTCTTTGAATATTTTCAATCACGGCAAGTTCCAACATCTGTCTTTGTGAAGCTTCTTTAACAACTACAGGGACTGTTGTAAGTTTTGCTATCTTAGCAGCTCTCCATCTTCTCTCTCCAGCAATTATTTCAAATTTTCCAGATTGTCCTTTTGTTACTATTAATGGTTCAATTATTCCGTTCTCTTTTATACTTTCTGCAAGTTCAATTAATTTGTCTTCCTTAATCTTCATTCTAGGCTGGAAAGGATTTGGGATAATCTTGTCAATATCTAGATCTGGATAATATCCCGGGTTGGATACGTTATTTGTAGATTTATATTTATCTCCTATTAATGCTTCTAAACCTTTTCCTAGTGACTTATTTTTCATTTTATTTATTCTAATGCTAGAAGTATATATTAATATTTTTTAAATTACACTCTTCTTAATATCTCACTTGCAAATTCCTTATATGCCTTTGCACCTGTACAAGTATTATCATATTCCTCTATAGGTTTACCATAAGAAGGGGCTTCGGATAATCTAACATTTCTTGGAATAACTGTTTTAAATACTTTTTCTCCAAAATATTCTCTTACTTCATTTACAACTTGTTCAGATAGTTTAGTTCTAGAGTCATACATTGTCATAACAACTCCAGCAAGTTCAAGACTATTGTTCAAGTTATTCTTTACAAGATTAATAGTTTCTACAAGTTGTCCAAGTCCTTCAAGTGCATAATATTCACATTGAACTGGAATTATTATTTTGTCCGATGCACTAAATGCATTAATTGTAAGAAGTCCAAGAGATGGTGGACAATCTATTAAGATAAAATCGTATTGAGATTTAACTTTATCCAATACTTTTTTAAGAAGCCCTTCCCTATTCATCATGCTAACAAGTTCGATCTCAGCTCCTGCTAAATCTATTGAAGATGGAACTAAAAACAAATTCTTAAATCTTGTAGCTAGGAAGCTTTGAGATATCGTAGCCTTATCTATTAATATATTGTAAATCGTTGGGTGTTTTTTAATCTCCCCTTTTGCATTTTCATCTCTTTCATTAACCTTTTCTTTGTATCCAAGTCCTGAAGTTAAATTAGATTGAGGATCAATATCTACAATAAGGACCTTCTTGCCATGAAGGGCTAGGTATACTCCGAGGTTTACTGTTGTAGTTGTTTTTCCTACTCCTCCTTTTTGATTGGAAAATGAGATGATCATTGATTATTTTTCTAACTCAGGATATGTATGTCCTTGAATTATTCCTATTCTGTCAAATGGGAAATATCTAAATACAACCTTACCTTTTAGATCTTCTCTTTTGACAAAGCCTACTTCTGAATATCTAGAATCTTTACTATTATTCCTATTGTCTCCCATTACAAAAAACCTTCCCTCAGGAACAGTTAATTCTTCTCCTTCGTATGCAAATGTTTGACCTGCAACTAATCTAGTTTTTCCTTTATTGTCCACAGATGGATCTATACTTCCATTTGCAAGATATGGTTCATCTACCATCTTCCCATTTATATATACATATCCATCTTGAATTCTAACTGTATCTCCTGCAACTGCAATGACTCTTTTAATGAAATCACTATCAGATGGCATTTCATGGAATACAACTACATCGCCTCTGTTGTAGTCTCCAAATATTACATATAGGGGGGAATTTTTCCCGCCAAATAGTTGTATCATTTTGTTCGTTAAAAGAAGATCAGCATTTTGAAATGTTTCTCTCATAGATGGTCCCTTAACTTCATTAGGAGTCATTATGAAAAGATAGATAACGATAACTATGACCAAAGCAATTACAACAGTCTGTAGAAGGTCTACAATTGAATTTCCTGCTGGTTTAGATGTAACTATCTCAGGTTCTTCTGAAAATGGATTGTCCTCGATAATAATTTCTGCCATGCGATGAGTATATAAAAGAATGAAAATTAAAGGAAGTTAAAACAGTCAGATTATTTACCTAGTATTGTACTTAGATTGAATACTACTTTTCCCCTTATGTTCTCCCTTGGAACGAAACCAACTTCAGAATATCTAGAATCTTTACTATTGTTTCTATTATCTCCCATAACAAAATATCTACCTTCAGGAACTGTTAACTCTTCCCCTTCATATGCAAACATTTGTCCAGCTACTATTTTAGTTTTTCCCAAATTATCTATAGCAGGATTTACTGTTCCATTAGCAAGATATGGTTCATCTATCATTTTCCCATTTACGTAAACATATCCTCCTTGTATTCTAACAGTATCCCCTTCTATTGCTATGACTCTTTTTATGAAATCACTTCCTGTTGTAGGTTCATAAAAAACTACAATGTCTCCCTTCTTGTAATCTCCAAAGATTGAATAAAGTGGTGAACTCTTTCCACCAAAAAGCTCGATCATTTTATTAGTAATTAAATAGTCATTATTCTGAAGTGTTTCCTCCATAGATGCACCCTTAACTTCGTTTGGTGTCATAACGAATAGGTAAACAAAGACAACTATAACTAGAGATACTACTATTGTTTGTAATAGTTCAACAACAGAGTTTCCTTTTGGCTTTGCTACTATTATCTCGGGCTCAGTTTCAAATGTGTTTTTTTCAGTTGTAATTAAAGGTGTTTCCATGGAATACATTATATCTAAGTAAGTACTGTGAAGAAAGTATAATCTTATTCATCTTCCAATCTTTTTGGCTTTCTCCCAAGCATTTTGGTGACTAGAATAGTTGTCGCAACTAGTGCAAGGTTAATTGCAGCTTCTTTTAAGTATCTCCAATAATCTACAGCTTGTACTGAGTTTTTCTTAATTTTTTGACTATCTTCTGCATAAACTTTTTTAACTATTTGGCTTTTTTCATAGTCAGATTTTTCTTTAAAGAAAGCTTCTGTTTCAGTATCTAATTTATATGGGGTTGCATCGTCAATTTTAACTTCGCTTGTTTTGGTATCTTCCATAATGGTGTAACCATGATATGAGTCTCCCGAAAGCATTCCAGTATCTACAACAGATGCAGGGTTATTGGCAACTCCGATTAACCATCCTAAGACAAAGTTAAATTTCCTTGGTGTGACACCTTCTGGTGTATAACTAGATAAGTACATAAGTTCTCTATTTGCAATACCACATGTTGCAAGCCTACTTGCATAAAATTTATTTAAAGAATCTTCAGGAGAATCTGACATTGGGAGAGTTGCTGCATAGTTTGGCTTAAATGAGTACGATGTAGATGACTGTGCTACTTGTGCTAGTGCAACGTAATAGTCTATTCCTTGTGTATTAGATATGTTGATTGCTTTTGAAATTATATTTGTGACAGCAGGACTGAGTTTCCCGGGATCTATCTTTGTTTTGAAAGAGGCAAACGGTTTTAATTGTCCTTTTGGATCTGAAATTAAGGTTGCTCTTACATCAATATATCCAACCTCAGATGTTAAATTTGCAGGTACTGTAACTAAGACTGTACCATCTGTGAGTAATTCGGCTTTATATCCTTCAAAAGCTCCAAACTCACTACTCACATCAAGTGCAGCTATTCGAGTATTATTTTTAATAGGAATTTTAAACTGATTTGTTAAAACTGGGTTAAGTTTAAATCTTTTCGAAATAACTACTTTATCTTTTGCGTCAATCCTGTCGGGCAAATTTAAAACACTCTCAACATTATAATTAATTTTCCAATCCCCACTTAATTCATTGCTTACGTATTCAGCATAATATCCATTTCCATCTGCATTTCCATATACCTCAAGAACCCAAGCTTTTTCCATTGAACGTAATACTTCGTTTTGTTGCGAAGTAATTTCATTTGTTTGCAACTCTGGGTTAACAGTAATGGTCACTTCGTTTGTAATCGTTTTTTGTGTATCTAATTGTTGTTGCTGTCTTTCAAGATTAGGTCCTGGGTAGTCACTATATGTTTGTGCAGTAAAAGCTCCCCAAGAATTTGATGTGTTTTCTTGTTTTCTCTGAATATTAAGTCCTGGAATTGGAGGTAATATGTTTAAGTTTCCAATTATATCGAGTGAATTTATCAACTTACTTACAGGAAAATATAGCATTCCTGCTGCAATTACTGCTGCAAGTGGATATTTTGCTATTCTAAGAATATCTTGGAAATCAAGGGTAGGTCCTTCATTAAATTGTAATTCTTGAGTGGGAGTATCTTCTTTAGCTTCTTTTGATTTTTTTTCTTTATCAATTTTGGTTACCTTCTTTTTTAAATCTTCGTTTTCCTTCATTAGCTTTGCATATTTTTCAATCACACTTCCAGGTAATCTAGGATCTGCTGGGTCTCTTGAGTCGTACCATTTTTTTCTGTCAACAAACCCTTCTTTATTCTGAATAGTTTTAAAAGAACTTATTAATAAATTTGTTACCTTTATTTGAGTATCAAGATCAACTGGATCGCTTGTTGAATCTAGTTCAAATAGGATAAAACCATTATCGACTCTTTCAGTAATTGCCTTTTGAATACTTATTTTAACTTCACCAGGATTTGAAGAATTTTCTTCACTGGAGATTAGGTATTTGACAGCTTCGTTCTCCTCTTGATTAACAGAAATCGTTACACGAAAATTAGGGGATAGTGCACAGATATTTTCTGCAAGGAAAGTTAAATCTTTTGGAAGGTATTGGTATCTGTTGTAGTTAGTTTCAGGTTTTGTTTCAAGTAAAACTATATGATGTCGACCTTCTCTTTCTTGGTATCCTCCTTTGGTATCTGCACACAATTTAAGGATATTTTCCAAACTTCTAAGGTAATTGGAAAAGTCTGTGGGTTTTATTAAGTAGATATTCTCATCTGTTTGTGGTTTAAGTGCTTTTCGCTCTAATTCTTGGAATCTCTCTTGTTCTTTTCTGGTTGTTTCATCGACTTGATCTTTGTATAGGTTATCTGCAGATACTGTGCCCCCATATTTGCTAAGGAAGTCCCCAAAAGTCGGGTTACTGATTTCAACAACGTTTTTTCCAAGATCTGTGGCAATATCATTTGCCAATTTGGAGAAACTGATTAGTGTTGCTTCTGGCAATCCTCGCGACGTTAAGTATAGTTTCCATCCTTCTGCAAACGCTGCCTGTGCTTCTGGTGTTAATTCTCTGCCAGTATCCATGATAGAGGATATTGCAGTTGTCTCAACACATTTAAAAGATGAATTTGCTTTTATAAGAGAGGTTATAATTTTCTGGAAAATTAAAGGGTTGTCACATGTTTGTAATGCTTCTCTTACTGCATGTTCCGGGCTTCCCAGTAAAAGTGTTGAGTCAGAAGATCTTTTTACTGAGTATTTATAGTTTGCTCTACCTAGCCCATAAAAACTCCAAGGTAATATTGATTTGTCACCTGAAAATAATCTTACTCTTAGCCCATCTACAAACGCTTCCGTATATATTTTGATTTTTGAAAAATATTCAACTTCACTCTTGAGTTCTATTTGTTCTGGCAATATTTCTATTCTTGGTGATACTGTATATGTTCCTTTCATAGGAATATCAAAATCTATACCTGCCTTTTCATTCAGTGCCCCCCTTATATGCCTATCTTCTTTGAATTTTAGAGTAAATAGATTCAAGGCTTTTCTTACTTTTCCAATGAAACTGGAATTTTCATAAACAGGGTTTAATGGTAAAAAGTTAGTTGTTAGGTTTACAAAGCTTGCTACAATTTCTGAAGATGGTTCAAAGATTTCTATTGTTGTAGTGGCAGATACTTCATTAGGTTCCTTTTGATATATTAGATTTAGTGTTTCAGTTCTAGCATCAGATCCATATTTTGACATTTCAAATCGACCTGACCATTTCCCAAGATCAGGATGATATGAACTATATCTTATTCCCTTTGCAAGTCCCAACCCTAATATAGCTGCGGCTGCTATTTTCCCTCCTCTTCCGTGTTGTCCTAATGTGTAATCTTCCTCAACCTGGTTACTTTCTAGGTTAACTAAATTATCTGGGTGAAGTCCAGATTTTCCGATGTCGTTTTCAAGTACTATTGATGTAACGTTGGCTGGAGAAAATTCTGTTGTTGTTGGGACATCAACAATATTAACAGTACTTCCATCCTTCATTACAAAATATATTCTTGCTGGTCCTTTCTCTCGTGGTTGGTAATCAAAAACATTTTGTACGTATTCGTATGCAATTATACCTTGATTCTTAATAGCTTCTTTTACCTCTTCAGTATTTATTGTAATTCCTGTTGGCCTAATATTTACTTCGGCACTATTGTCTGGTGTTGTAATTGCCATATATGGATATTAAAAATGATTCCAAATAATAGTACTCCCTGATTTTTTAATCAAATCAGAAAATAAAGGTTGATAATAATTAAGTTTCAAATGCTGTTTTGGTACCAAATGGCCTTTGGATTGACAAAAATAGCCTCTATGCCTTAGAATAGGGAAGTCTTTATATTATTCCTAAATAGAAATGGCGTTAACTAAAGAAGTAAAAGTTGAAGTAGTAAAAAAGTATGCTAAGCACGAAAAAGATACTGGTTCTCCAGAAATCCAAGTTGCATTACTTACCACAAGAATTAACTTCCTTGTTGAGCATTTAAAGACCCATAAGAAGGATAAAAGCTCAAGAGTAGGACTTCTAAAGTTAGTAGGTCAAAGAAGAAGACTTCTTAAGTATCTTCAGGATAAAGACGAAAAAACTTACAAAAGAGTTAAAAAAGAACTAGGATTATAATATCCGACCTATAGTACTTACGTTCTCCCCTATTGTTATTCTTTTAGAAGCTGGTAATATCTGTTGTTAAGATTTAACCCAGTATTGATGAAGAAAGTTACTTTCCAATTGCTTTCTGAATATTTCACGTATGATGATGTCCTAATTAAACCCAAATTTTCTAAGGTATTATCTAGAAAAGATGTGGATATTTCTGTTTACCTCACAAAAGACATTATTCTTCAAGTTCCCCTAATGAGTGCAAATATGGACTCAGTATTTTGTGAGGAATTTGCAGAAGCATTGTCAAATGCAGGTGGTATTGCCACAATCCCACAATTTAACAGTATTGAGAATCAGGTGTCTATTCTTAAAAAATTACTAAGAAAGAATATAAATGTAATTCCAACTACAGGAGTAATGAGAGACTTCGAAGAAAGATCCACTGCACTTGTGGAAGCTGGTACAAAGATTATTATGTTTGATACTCCTCATGCACATAGTTCATATACAATAGATGCAATTAAATCTTTTAAGAAAAAATATCCAAAAGTATTTTTAATAGTTGGAAACATAGCAACCAAAGAAGCTTGTTTAGATTTAATTAATGCAGGTGCAGATGGTGTAAAAGTTGGAATTGGTCCAGGAGCTGGTTGTCTTACAAGAGTAAAAACAGGTGTTGGAATGCCACAACTTAGTGCTGTTATGGAAGTTTCAGCAGTTGCTAAAAAACATGGTGTAATTGTAATTGCAGATGGTGGTGCAAAATTACCTGCGGACTTTTCAAAAGCTTTAGGAGCTGGAGCAGATATTCTTATGATGGGAAGAATCTTTGCTTCAACAAATGAAGCTCCTGGAGAACTCAAGTTTATTAATGGTAAAAGATACAAAATGTATATGGGTTCATCTACTGCTGAAGCAAGAAAACTTCGTGCAGAAAAAGATCCTAACTACAAAGCTAATACCAGTCAATTTGTCGAAGGTGGAAAGGGATATACTGAAGTTACCGGTTCAGTTAAAGATGTTGTTGATGATTTTTCTGGAGGACTTAGATCTGCATTTAGTTACGTAGGTGCAAAAAATCTTAAAGAATTCAAAAAGAATGTTGAATTTGTAAAAATAACGAATGCTGTTATCTCAGAAAACGGACTCCATGATATGATAAAAGTAGATTAAGTTTTTATCTATCCAAGATGTCAAACAAGAAAACTCCTAAGGGACAATATGGGATAAAGCCTAATTCAATAGGAAAAATCCCCTGGCCTATTCTTACTGCAGGAGAACCTCCAATATTAAATCTTGATACATGGAAATTAAAAGTGTATGGAGAAGTTAACAGTCCAATAGAATTAAATTGGAGTGAATTTAATAAAATTCCAAGCATTGAAACAAAAGCAGATATGCACTGTGTTACAAAGTGGACAATATACGATATGAACTGGGAAGGTGTGAACTTCTATGATCTTGTTAAGCTTGTTAATCCAAAAGATTCTGCTATTTCTGTTAAGTTTAAAGCAAAAGATGATGTGAATTACGAAACCTCAATTAAGTACGATAATTCAAAAAAACTTCTGTATTTCGAATATGATTTAGATGAAAGAAAAGATTTTAAAGACTCCCCTCACTCATTTATTCAAGACGATAGAATATATTTCAACACAGTGATCTTGGCAACAAAAGCAAATAATGAGACTTTATCAGCAGATCATGGAGGTCCGATGAGAGTAATTATTCCAGATCTTTATGCTTGGAAAGGTACTAAGTTTTGTACTGAAATCGAATTTTGTAAAACACACGAATTAGGATTTTGGGAAATTCGAGGTTACTCCGACTCTGCAGATCCTTTCACAGAGGACAGATACACTGATGACATTGCTAGAAAAATAAAGGCGGAGGTGTATAAAAGTTTTAAAAAACCACGTGAAAGTTAGTCTGATAAGGATTGTGCTTATTCTTATTTCTGTAAGACCACGACCACTGCCTATATCCGAATGTACAAATTTATTATGCTTGATCATAGTGACTTGCCAGACTTTGCATAAAGACACATTTATTTCCTACCGAAGATTAACAAAATTAAAGATTATTAATATACTCCTGAAGAATGATTTTTGAAGCAATGGAATCGTCAAGCTTAGCGTCCTTTTTACCCTTAAGATACTCACCCGCTCTCTTTGAAGACATGGATTCATCTATATATATTATGTCAGTTTTAATCTTCTCTCCTATTGCTCTTTTAAGTCTCTCCCCTATTTCTCTAATCTTAAGGCTTGCTGGAGTATCTTCACCTTTCATGTCTAATGGAATACCAATAATTACCTTTTCTGCTTGTTCTCTCAGTATTATTTCAAGTATTTTTCCAATGAGTTCTGATTCTCTACTTTCGAATATTATTGGTAAATCTTCGCAAGCAATATATGGCTCATGTGCTATTGCTACGCCTGTTTTTTTAGTTCCAATATCTAATCCAATTAATGCCATGCTTAATTATATCCTATTCTTGACAAAACATGATGTAATTTCCTAAAATACGATTCGTTAGCAAATATTATCCTAGTTTGCTAAAATATTGACCTTAAGATAGGAATATCAATAGTTTTAATATTACATATTAATATATTTCAAATGAGTAAGAAGCCCAATTTAACTCCACTTGGAGGAAACATATTAGTAAGGGGAGTAGAAGAGGAAACAAAGACAACATCAGGAATAGTACTTCCTGAAACTATTCAAAAAGAGAAAAAGCAAAAAGGATTAGTAATTACACTTGGGACAGGTAAATTAGATAAGGATGGAAAGAAAATCGCATTTAACGTAAAGCCAGGTGACACAGTCATATTCAAGAAATATTCTCCTGAAGAAATCGAAGTAGATGGGGAAAGTTATTTTATTATGAGTGAAGAAGATATTTTAGCTGTACTTGGAAAATAACTAAAAGAATAAGTACTTAAATAATACATATTAATAAATATTACATATGGCAAAACTAATTGTTTACTCAACAGATGCAAGAAAAGCTCTTAAGAAAGGCGTGGATGCGGTTGCCAATGCAGTTAAAGTAACACTAGGTCCAAAAGGAAGAAATGTTGTTCTAGCAAAATCCTATGGTTCTCCACACATAACTAACGATGGAGTAACTATTGCAAAAGAGATTGAACTTGAGAATAAATTAGAAAATACTGGTGCACAAATTGTAAAAGAAGCATGTACCAAGACAGTAGATAAAGTAGGGGATGGAACAACAACATCAGCCGTTCTAGTGCAATCTATTCTTACTGCAGGACTTAAGAATGTTGAAGCAGGAGCAAGTCCAATGGATCTAAGAAGAGGAATTGAAAAAGGTGTCAACGCAATTGTTGAAGAACTTAAAAAGATGTCTAAAAGTGTTAAAGGAAAAGAAGATATTGAAAGAGTTGCAATAATAAGTGCTAATGGAGATAAGGTAATAGGGGATGCCCTTGCCGAGGTTTATGAAAAGATTGGTAAAGATGGTGTTTTAACTGTAGAAGATGGTCAAACATTTGGAATTAATGTTAGATATGTAGATGGAATGACTTTTGATAAGGGCTACATTTCTCCATATTTCATGACAGATACAGATAAACAAGAAGCAATAATTGAAAATCCATACATATTAATTACAGATGGAAAAATATCTTCAGTAAAAGAACTACTTCCAGTAATAGAAAAGATAGCGGCAACTGGATCTAAAGACATTGTAATAATTGCAGAAGATCTAGATGGAGAAGCCCTTACAACACTAATTATTAACAAGTTAAAAGGTGTTCTAAATGTAGTAGCAGTAAAAGCTCCAGCATTTGGAGATAGAAGAAAAGCAATGCTTAACGATATTGCAATTCTAACTGGTGGACAAGTAATCTCAGCAGAGATTGGAAAGAAATTAGATACTACTGAACTTACAGATTTAGGTCACGCTAAGAAAGTCGTAGTAAGAAAAGAAGAGACTGTAATTATAGACGGAAAAGGAACAAAGAAAGCTCTAGCAGATAGAGTTCTTGCAATTAGAAATGAGATGAATAAGACAACAAGTTCTTATGATAAAGAAAAACTAGCAGAAAGACTTGCAAAACTCTCTGGTGGAGTTGCAGTACTTGAAGTTGGTGCAGCTACTGAAGTAGAACAAAAAGAAGTTAAAGATAGAGTAGATGATGCTAAAAGTGCTGTTGTTGCAGCAATTGAAGAGGGTGTTGTTGCAGGTGGTGGTGTTGCATTAATTAATGCAAGAAATGTTTTAAAGAATCTAAAACTTTTTGGAGATGAGAAGCTAGCTACAGATATTTTATTTAGAGCATTAGAAGAGCCAGCAAGACAAATTGCTGAAAATGCTGGAAAGGATGGGGGAGTGATAGTTGAAAAGATTAAAGGAAATATTGGTTACGATGCAAGAAATGACCAGTATGTAGATATGTTTCAAGCTGGAATAATAGATCCTGTTAAAGTTGTAAGACTTGCACTTGAGAATGCTTCAAGTGTTGCTATGATGATGCTTACAACTGAGGCTGTAGTTGTAGATGCTCCATCCAAGTCAGAAGATAAAATGACCATGCCAGCAGGTGGAATGGGTGGTATGGGAATGGATTACTAAGATTCATTTTAGAATCTAGAAAAGGGACTCATAAAAGGGTCCCTTTTTGTTATTTTTCTATTTCCTTATTCAACATTTTGTCCATTGACAGAAGGTCTAATCCCCTGAATTTGGAAGTTACTAATAAAAGAACATCAGTGTAAGATAAATCTTTGTTAGTTTTAAAATATTCTTCGTTAATAGCCAGTGCTTCTGTTAGTTCTATTGAAGTCGGATTAATTATATTTGCATATGTGATCAGTCTTCCTATTAGCGTTATTGAATTCCTATAGAGTATTTGTGAAATCTTTTTATCAAAATGAAATCGTTTCACTACAACCTTTTGTATTAGTATCAAGAACTCAGTTATTATATACGAAGGAATAAATAACTGCTCAGCAGGTATTTCCTCGAATTTTTTTAGTATATTTAAATCATTCTCCGTTAGTTCTACATGATTTTTTAATACTCGATTTACTAGGATATTTGTGTCAATTAATACCATTTATTTATTTTTATAAATAAGCATTTTCGATTTTTAAATCTGTAGACTTCAACTTCTTTTTTCCAAAAGGAA
>Ga0194052_1001030_pt1 | contig 16730 bp, 16 predicted proteins | sample SepL226m_MetaG_FD_160117 | JGI IMG/M metagenome (GOLD analysis project Ga0194052, IMG submission 160117) | Anoxic zone freshwater microbial communities from boreal shield lake in IISD Experimental Lakes Area, Ontario, Canada - Sep2016-L227-6m | ecosystem: Environmental > Aquatic > Freshwater >... | reverse complement strand
GAATTACAGTTAGGTTACCAGCTATTTTCAAGACAACGCAATCGGCTTGTTCCCACAAGCGAGGCTCACGCTCTCTATCCTGAAGTGCAAAAAGTAATGCTTCAACTTGAATCTGTTAAGCGACTTGCCCAGGCCTTAAATGGGGGTGAGGAATTGCAACTTAAGGTGCTCATCGTCCCTTCTTTGGCTGTTAAAGCATTGCCTGAAGCATTAATTTTATTTAGAAAAAAATTTCCAAAGATGTCTATTTCAATTAGAACTTTGCACTCCAATGAGATAGCAAAGGCTATTGCTTTACAGGAGGGTGATGTCGGTATTGTTTATGGTAGCCAGCCTCATCCTGGATTGATAGAAGAAAAGATTGCTGTTGGTAATTTGGTTTATCTGACCAAGGCTGATAAGAAAAGCCATAGGCGGAAAACCATCCTGCTTGAGGAGGTTATTAATAGCCCATTTATTCGTATTGATGAACGTGATCCCTTGGGTGCTATGCTGGCAACTCAATGGTCGCGCATGGGTTATGCACCTCAAGGTGGCATTACTGTGCAAACGCATCATATAGCAATGGTGCTTGCTGAGCAGGGGTTTGGGCCAGCGATAGTTGACTCTTTTACTGCTTCAGCGTTAACGGAGAATCTTGAGTCAAAAGTATTGCTTCCGGAAGTGCCTGTGGAAATTTGCGCGCTCATTCCTCAAGGAGTTCGATCTGCAAACCCAGTCTCATACTTTATCGAAGCTATTAAAACCGTTACTGCATCGCAATAATTAAAGTTTTTTTTGCTGGTTTACCCTGACCACACATCATAATTTGCTGCTAGAACCTAGGCGCCCATTTGAACTATAAGTAAAACTTATACTAGCTGAACAAAAAACAATATACGACTAGTTGTTATCTCCATAGAATGGCTCGGTCTACTACGAGACAACTATTTAAAAGGAGTGAGTGGTGAAAAATATATTAATTCATATTGGGTTTATGACTGCTGTTATTTCCGCTACGTTTAGCGCAAACGTTATGGCAGATTCAACTTTGGATAAGGTTAAGTCAACTGGCAATATGACTGTGGCCTATCGAGAGTCTTCTATTCCATTCTCATATTTGGGTGATGATGGTCGTCCTGTGGGGTTTAGTTGGGAAATTTGCAGAAAAATTGTTGATGAAGTAAAAAAGCAAACAGGTCGCAATGATATTGTCATAACTTCTCAGGCGGTTACATCACAAAATCGCATTCCGTTGTTGCAAAATGGAACTATAGATATTGAGTGTGGCTCAACAACTAATAATTCTGAACGTGGTAAGCAGGTAGCCTTCGCAACAAACTATTTTTATACTGGTACTCGCTTTCTGGCGAAAGCAAATAGTGGAATCAAATCTCTATCTGATTTAAAAGGCAAAAAGGTTGTTTCCACAACGGGCACAACAAACTATCAAGTTCTCAGAAATATCAATTCTGAGCAAAATATTGGTTTTGAGTTAATCGGTGCAAAGGATCATGCGGACGCCTTATTGATAGTTGAGTCCGGCAGAGCTGACGCATTTGGCATGGACGATATTCTTCTTTATGGATTGCGTGCTTCTTCAAAGGATCCGAAACAACTTGTAGTTGTTGGCGATCCAATTCAGGTTGAGCCATATGCAATTATGTTGAGAAAAGATGACCCTCAATTTAAAGTCTTAGTTGATGGTGTTATTGCAAATCTTATGAAATCAGGTGAATTTGATAAGATGTACAAAAAATGGTTTGAGTCAATTATTCCTCCTAAAGGGATTAACTTAAATGCGCCAATGAGCAAAGAGCTTAAAGCCAACATGAAGGCTTTATCTGATAAGCCTGCTATATAACTAAATCTTTCATGCATCAAAGTATCAATAAGACCTGGGGTTAAACCCCCAGGTCATCGGAGAATTATCTTGTCTGAAAATTTAAAAAAAATGGGAATAGTTGGAATATTGGGAGGGATGGGGCCATTGGCTACCGTAGATTTCATGTTCAAGGTAATTGCTCATACACCAGCAAAGCAGGATCAAGATCATATTCCGGTCCTCGTTAGCTCAATTCCTCAAGTGCCCGATAGAACATTGGCATTCAGAGGTGAGGGTGATTCACCCCTTAGCGCCATGCTGGAAAACGCTAAAAGATTGGCTGTTGCAGGTGCTGATGGAGTTGTAATCACTTGCAATACTGCGCATTTATGGTTTGACGAAATTCAAAAATCCATAAATTTACCAATGATTCATATAGTTGATGCAGCTATAGAAAAGGCGATTGAAAAGGTTGGCGCAAATCCAGTATTGGGGTTACTAGCAACCGATGCAACACTTGCATCTGGCCTATATATCAATCGTGAAGTGAAAAATTTGTCAGGTGAGCGAATACAGGTACGCTGGCTGTTACCAACAGCAGTAGAGGTGAATGAATTTGTTATGCCTGGAATTCTGGCCGTAAAAGCTGGAAAAATTGAGGAAGGTCAGGAACTGCTTATTCGTGCAGGAAATTGCCTTAAGCAGCGTGGTGCCAATGCCTTGGTTTTAGGATGTACTGAAATCCCTATTGCTCTTGCAGGAGAAAGTCTTGGCATTCCACTAATTGATGCAACAGATGCATTGGCAGAAAAGGCGGTTGCTTGGTCCAGATGTTATGGAATTAGAAATGAATAAATTGATAGTAGAAAAGAAAGGGCATGTATGCGTAATTGGCGCTGGAATTATTGGTGCCACTACAGCCTATGCATTATCTAGAAGTGGTTGGTCTGTTACGGTTATAGAAGCAGAGCAAGAGGCTGGGATGGGCGCTAGTTTTGCCAATGGTGCTCAACTAAGTTACTCTTATGTGGAGCCGCTCGCAACCCCTTATGCACTAAAAAAAATCCCGTTCTGGCTGCTATCTTGTGATAGCCCAATACGTTGGCTGCCTCAGTTTAATAAAAAACATATCTGGTGGTTAATTAAATTTATATCGTATTGCAATTCAAAAAAAGTTCAAAGCACTACAAAGCAATTGCTTGATATATCGTTTCTGACAAAAAATTCATTGCATGGATGGTTGAATGATTTAGGAATTTCAGAGAGTGATATTTTGCTTGAGAAAACTGGAAAGCTGGTGATTTATAGAAATCAGCACGAGCTTTCTGCCGTTAAGAAGCAGATTGAATTTCAAAAATCCTTTGGGTGCCAACAGGAAATACTGAGTGCCGACCAATGCATTGAAAAAGAACCATCTTTGGCTAGAATAAAGCGCGATATTGCCTTTGGGGTATACACATTAAGCGAGGAGGCTGTTGACTGTCATAAGCTTTCCCAATTGATTCTGAAGCACTCCGATGTTAATGAGATTTATGATGCAAGGGTTTTAAATTTCAATATTAAAGGCAATAAGATTGAGTCGATTAGGACAAGCAAAGGCGAGATTGCTGCCGATAAGTTTGTTGTAGCGGCTGGAATTGAAACGAATACGTTATTGCAAAAGATTAATAAAGAATTGCTGATTGAGCCAATTAAAGGGTATAGCGTTAGTTTCCCAATTATTAATCGAGACTATGCGCCAAATGGCTCTATTACTGATCAGAATCGAAAAATTGTCTTTGCAAGGATTGGAAATACCTTAAGGGTTGCTGGATACGCTGAAATCCTTGGCAATAATCTCAAAATTGACCAAAGGCGAATTGCATCTCTTGTCGCTGATGCAGAAAGAGTCTTTCCTGGTGCTATTGATCCAAAAAATTTCACCTCTTGGGCTGGATTAAGACCATGCTCACCTTCGGGAATCCCGTACATCCAAAGCATTGGACATGAGAATTTATGGGTTAACGCAGGCCATGGTTCTTTGGGATTAACGCTTTCAGTGGGGTCGGCTGTGTTATTGGCCAAAAAAATCGATAAATGCGGCTACGTTTAATTTTTAAAATCTATGATGAGTAAAAAAATGAGTGCAAATAGTGGTTTTAGGATTGAAAAAGATTTTCTTGGGTCAAATGAAATTCCAAATGATGCCTATTGGGGCATCCACTCGCTGCGTGCGGCTGAGAACTTTCCAATAACAGGTACGGTAGTGGCACGCTGGCCAAGTTTGATAAAGGCAATCGCTCAAGTAAAAAAAGCTGCGGCAACTGTAAATTTTAAATTCGGAGTAATCAATGAGCGGCAATCAGAGGCAATTATTAAAGCTTGTGATGATGTTATTGCCGGAAAGCTGAATGATCAATTTATTGTAGATGTTATTCAAGGGGGCGCTGGTACAAGCACCAACATGAATTCAAATGAGGTGATTGCAAACCGAGCTCTAGAGTACCTAGGGTTTAATAAAGGTGAGTATGAACATTTACATCCTAATGATCATGTGAATGCTTCGCAAAGTACAAATGATGTATATCCTACCGCCTTAAAGGTAGCGACTTGGTATGGAATGCTTGAGTTATTGGAGGCTATGCGTCTATTACGTATGGAATTTGAACGTAAAGCTGAAGATTTTAAGGCTGTTCTGAAGATTGGTAGAACCCAGTTGCAAGATGCTGTCCCCATGACTTTAGGTCAAGAGTTTATGACTTATGCGGTCATGATTGGCGAGGATGAGCAAAGACTAGCAGAGGCAACAAAATTGATTTCAGAAGTTAATCTTGGCGCAACCGCTATTGGTACAGAGATTAATACACCGATCGGCTATTCAGATGCAATATCCAAAATATTAGCTCAAATTACTGGCTTGGAGATTGTGAAGGCTAGTAATTTGATTGAGGCCACACAAGATACTGGCTCATTTGTACAATTGTCGGGCACTCTAAAGAGGGTTGCATGTAAGCTAAGCAAAATCTGCAACGACTTAAGATTGCTCTCTTCAGGACCGCAGGCTGGTTTCTGTGAAATATTTCTACCTGCGAGACAGGCGGGTTCATCAATCATGCCCGGTAAAGTGAATCCCGTGATTCCAGAGGTGGTAAATCAAGTTGCATTCGAGGTAATTGGTAATGATGTGACTATAACCATGGCAAGTGAAGCTGGTCAGCTGCAATTAAATGCATTCGAGCCAATTATGGGATGGTCTCTCCATAAAAGTATTAGCCATCTTACAAGCGCTTGTACTACGCTGCGAATAAATTGTGTGGCGGGAATCGAACCTAATTACCCATTACTGGAGAAGCGAGTTAGTGAATCAGTTACCTTGGCGACGGCTCTATGCCCAACAATAGGTTATGAAAGGTCCGCGCAAGTGGCAAAACGAGCGCTGGCTAACGGTGAAACAATCGCGGAAGCTGCGGAGGCACTGGGGTTTTTAACTGGGGTGGAGGTTGGTAGATTAACGCAATTAGAAAATTTAACTGGCATTCGCAAATAAAGGGGAGTGCTTTGAACTACGTATTTGATTGGTCTGTATTTTTAAAGGGTATTGGTGGCAAAGAGACCTACCTCACCTGGCTGTTAAGCGCCTGGCAATGGACTTTAATTGTTGCATTCCTGGGATTTATTGTCGCCTTTGTATTGGGATTTACTATGGGCGTTTTTCGAACAACTGGTAATAAGTACTTAGTATTTATAGGGACAGCTTGGACGGAATTATTTCGAAACATCCCAATATTAGTGCAGTTATTTCTTTGGTATTTTGTAGTGCCAGAGTTATTTCCGATTACAAAAGCCTTACCTAGCTTCATGTTGGTAGTAATGGCGCTGGGTTTCTTTACATCATCTCGCATTTCTGAGCAGGTTAGAGCGGGTATTGATTCAATTCCAACGGGACAACGATATGCGGCCCTTGCATTAGGACTCACTTCATTTCAGATGTATCGGTACGTACTCCTTCCGGTTACATTTAGAATCATTTTGCCGCCATTGACTAGCGAAGCCATGAACATTATCAAAAATTCCTCCGTTGCTTTTGCGATAGGCATTGCTGAGATGACGATGTTCGCAATGCAAGCACAAGAAGAGACATCAAGAGGTATCGAAATATATCTCGTTGTTACTGGTCTATATTTCTTATCGGCAATTATTGTGAATATTTTTTCTAGTTTATTAGAAAAAGCAATTCAGATTCCAAATTTTGTTGGAGCAAAATAATGAATTTAGATTTTAGCTTCCTAACCTGGGATGTTGTTTCGGTCTTCATTTTAAAGGGATTACTATTTTCATTTTATCTAACAGCCATAGCTATGATTGGCGGAATTATGATGGGTACGGTTTTGGCACTGATGAGGTTATCAAGTAAGAATTGGTTAAGCGTTCCAGCTTATTTATACGTTACCCTACTCCGGTCAATACCATTAGTAATGGTAATTTTATGGTTTTTCTTATTAATTCCCCTGTTTACGGGGAAGACATTGGGCGCTGAATATTCAGCGCTAATTACTTTTACAGTATTTGAGGCTGCCTATTATTCAGAAATTATGCGGGCAGGTATTCAGAGTGTCAAAAAGGATCAGGCAAATGCGGGATATGCATTGGGTATGACTTATCTTCAGTGTATGTGGTACATCGTTTTACCGCAAGCATTCCGAAATATGCTGCCGGTTCTCTTAACTCAGACCATTGTTTTATTCCAAGATACTTCTTTGGTTTATGCAATTGGTGCCTATGATTTATTAAAAGGTTTTGATGTAATTTCCAAAAATTTTAATAGACCTGTCGAGGCCTATATAGTTGCCGCAATTTTATATTTCACAATCTGTTTCAGCTTGTCTTTAATTGTGAAATCTATCCAAAAGAAAATTCAAATTATTCGCTAAGGAATTAACATGATTGAGCTCAAAAATGTATCAAAATGGTACGGTGATTTTCAAGTGCTAACTGATTGCACAACCAGTATAAATAAAGGGGAGGTTGTTGTAGTTTGCGGCCCTTCCGGCTCAGGGAAATCAACCCTCATTAAAGTAATTAATGCTTTGGAGCCATTTCAGGCTGGTGAGATTACGGTTGATGGGGTAGGTATTCATGACCCAAAAACAAATTTACCAAAACTGCGCTCGCGAGTCGGTATGGTATTTCAAAATTTTGAATTATTTCCGCATCTTTCAATCACTGAGAATCTCACCCTTTCCCAAATAAAGGTTCTTGGAAAGAGTAAGCAAGCGGCTCTTGAGCATGGTCTTAAATATCTGGATCGCGTTGGATTAAGCGCTCAAAAAGATAAGTTTCCAGGTCAACTATCGGGTGGTCAGCAGCAGCGAGTAGCTATTGCCCGTGCGCTAGGCATGGACCCAATCGTAATGCTTTTCGACGAACCTACATCAGCTCTTGATCCTGAAATGGTTGGGGAGGTCCTGGATGTTATGGTTAAGTTGGCTAATGAGGGCATGACAATGATGTGCGTAACTCATGAGATGGGATTTGCAAAAAAAGTAAGTAATCGCGTAATTTTCATGGATCAAGGAAGAATCATTGAGGACTGCGCTAAAGATGAATTTTTTGGTAACCCTGATTTACGCTCTACCAGAGCCAAAGATTTTCTATCAAAAATCTTAAATCATTAATAACTTATTTAAAATCCTCATTAGAGGTTTTTAGGAGAGGAGCGAGATGAATATTGAGCGTAAATTAATTGGCCCCCGTATGTCCGATATTGTGATTCACAATGGCGTAGTTTATTTGTCAGGAAAAGTCCCTAGTAATTTAGCGGGGGATATTAAAGAACAAACAAAAGAGGTTCTGGCAACTATTGATAAATTACTGGAAGAAGCTGGATCAAGCAAAGCACATTTGCTGCGCACAGAAATTTGGCTGTCTACCATGGCTAATTTTAGTGGCATGAATGAAATCTGGGATGAATGGGTCGTTCCAAGCGCAACCCCAACTAGGGCGACGGTAGAAGCAAAACTTGCCAGGCCGGAGTGTCTAATTGAGATCATGGTAACTGCAGTGGTTAAGTAAAAAATTGAGAAATTTAAACTAGAAAAGGGGCTTGCTAAAGTTGATTGATCGGAAGTAGTCTCCGCCAATGCCCGCTATGGGTCGGACTGAGCCCGTCATGCTTAGCTCAAATGAAGGACTGCTTTGTGATCAGCAACAGTCCATCCCAACCCCGACGCTGTGTTGTCGGTTTTAACCGACTATGGCGTGTCCGGTTACGTGACGCTCAAGCGACTCTTGTCACGTTCCTTATGGACGCTCAAAACTTGGTAATAGAGTATTTGGGTGTCGGAGAGCTGCAAAAAGCGTTCGTTTATAGAAGTTGGATACGATGACTTTTGAAGACCCAAATTATGAATTAATATTGGGGGGAAAATTAACTGATTAATATTTAAACTTCCAAGCGAGACAAAAAGCATGACCATAACCCTTTCTAATGATGAGAAATCCCCGCATATTTTAGTTTTAGGAATGGGGGGTACGATTGCAGGATTGGCTCCAAGTCCAGAATCTAATCCATTGTTTTATCAGGCTGGTCAGGTTAATGTGGGGGACCTTTTGACTAGTATTGAGAAGGCACTTCCTGAGGGTTTAAAGATAGTTTCTAGGCAGGTTGCTAACATCAATAGCAGTAATCTCAGTGAGGCCTTGCTGACTCAATTGGGTGACTTGGTAAAAAACTCTCTAGCAAATCCAGCATTAATTGGCATAGTTGTTACTCACGGGACTGACACCATAGAGGAGACGAGTTTATTTCTGCACGCTACTTGTGGCAACTATGCTGGCAAGCTTAGCAAGCGAATAGTTCTCACGGGTGCCATGCTGCCCTCAAACGCACCCAGTGCTGATGGGCCATCAAACCTCATTAATGCTATTCGATGGGCAAGTAAACCAGTTGATCAATGTCCTGGGGGTGTGTTTGCAGTTTTTGCTGGCAATGTCTGCATGGCTCGAGATTTAGCCAAACGACATAGTAGTGAACTGAATGCGCCTTTGCGTGATTCTCCATGCAGCCCTTTGGACTCCATTAGCCAATCATGGCTAGATGGCGTAAAGGCGCTACAAGCAGTTTCTGGTGACGACTTACCCATTCCCCGCGAACATTCATGGCCTTGGGTGGAGATTCTTACTAGTCATGTAGGTGCTCGTGCTGAGACTATTCAAAATTGTTTAAGTTCTGGTGTGGAGGGGTTGGTGATTTCTGGAACTGGCCAAGGCGGGTTTAGTAATGTATGGAAAGAGCCCTTAGATAAGGCCATTGCTAATGGGATTGCATTGGTTCGATCCACCCGGGCAGGGGCAGGCATCGTGCGTCCTGATATTCCTGAAAAAGATACTATAGGTTGTATGGCCTCTGGAAGTCTATCTGCCCCTAAAGCAAGAATTGCTCTCCAGTTGGCAATAAATGCAGCAAAAGAAAAAGTAGTAAACCCTAAAAATCTTCAATGGCAAGATTTTTTTGCCATGCAAACATTGCAGACGTAATCAGCTAGCTAAGATGCTTAATAAACTTTTGCGCGGATGATGGCAGGTTTGCAAATGATCTAGCATAGATAAAAAGCTCTCGGCTTGACCAGGAATCAATTATTTTTAAGGATGAGATCTTTTTCATATCTCCCATTTGAATTAATACCCCTTTAGGTATTACCCCAATACCTAGTCCAGCCTCAACCATTCTGCATAAAGCGCTGAGACTTTCAACTCTCAATCGTTGTTTTGCAGGTAGCCCATGAATTTCCGCATGATCATTCATTAGTTGTTGGATTGTGCTGCTCCCTCGTAGGCCTATATGTTCGTAGGGGAGGGCGTCGAGATAATGAATTTGCTTCAACTTTGCTAATGGATGATTCTTAGGGGCAATCAACACTAACTCTTCTTTTTTAAATGGAATACTTTCCAATCCTTTGGTACTTTCATTTGCATTACATATCCCAAAGTCTGCTTGGTTAGTTTGTACTGCATTGATCACCTCAAGAGTTGTTGCTTGAGATAAATCAATAGATATTTCAGGAAATTTTGCTACGAATCCAGCAATTTCATCCGCCAGGTATTGTTCAACAGCTGACGCACTAGCATATACATGGACATGACCAACAATACCCGATGAAAATTCATCCATATCAGCCCTTAAATCTTCGAGCTCACGTAGGATTGACCTAGCGTGGCGTAATAGACTTACACCAGCAGGGGTCGGGTGAACACCTCTTGAGTGGCGTGTAAAGATTGGAATCTGTATTAGATTTTCTAGCTCTTGGATACGCTTGCTAATAGTCGAAATGGCTAAGTTGGCTTCTTTGGAAGCTGCGCCAATGCTGCCGGTTTGGCAAATGAGGGCAAATAGCTCTAAGGTGCTCAGGTCGAGTTTTCGGACAAACTGACGAGATTTACTGGTAATGATCATTCCAAATACTACCTTAATAGCTAGCGTTCGAAAAATGGAAACTCTTAGTTTTAGAAAATTCACTACTAAATTAGTTGAATCATAACTAAAGTGGATAGCTTGTTAAAAAGCAGGGCATCCCAATGAAAAACATAGGAAGTAAGGCGGTAATCCAGGCTCTACTTGAGATTGATTCCGTATGCGTGGCAGAGCTACAGCCTTTTTTCTATACCTCGGGTTGGGCAAGCCCTATTTATCTAGATACTAAAGGCCTATTTTCAGACATTGCCCGCCGTTCGGTTGTATTAAATGCAGCAACCAATCTATTAAAAGATTTTGTTCAAAAAAAGAGAATCGATGCAATTGTTGGCATAGAGGGATCTGGAGTGCCATTTGCTGCGTGGCTAGCGGATAGGCTTGATATGCCTTTTTTATATCTAAGGAAGAGGCCAATTGGTTGGGGTATTAAGGCTCAAATTGAGGGGAATATCTCTGCAAATGCAAGGGTGTTGGTTATCGATGATGTAACTACCGATGCGAAATCTAAAGTTGATGCTTGTATTGCACTTAGAAACCATGGAGCAATGATTGAGGATATATTTGTCTTAGTTAATTTTGACATATACCCCCAAAGCGAATCATTGCTATCGGATGCTAATTTAGAAATCCATTCCCTTGTAACTTGGCGAGAGTTATTTGCTCAATTATCACTTGAAGAAAAGTTGACGAAAGAAAAGCTAAAGCTAATCGAGGATTTCAATAAAGACCCTATTACATGGTCTGCTAGCCATGGGGGGATTGGAAAATGTTAAATCAGAAAAAATTGGCTTTAGAGATATTTGAAGAAGTGAAAAATCAGACTAAAGATTCAGTAATTGGAGTGACAAGGGAAAGTTTTGGGATTGGGGAAGAGCAGGCTCTGAAAACATTGGAGATGTACGCAAAGAAATTAAATCTTGAATTTGATAGGGATGATTACCAAAACTTATGGATTTGGCGTAAGGGTGAGGTCAGTGATCTACCCCCAATAGTTATCGGCTCGCACATTGATTCAGTTCCTCAAGGCGGCAACTATGATGGTTTGGCTGGCATTGTCGCCGGCATACTTATATTGCATTCATTAGATAAAAGAAATCTAAAAACAAAAAACCCTATAAAAGTCCTGGCCTTGAGGGGTGAAGAGAGCGCCTGGTATGGAAAGGCATATATAGGATCATCAGCTCTGCTTGGGGTGCTAGCCGAGATAGATTTAGAGAATAAGCATCGCTCAGAAGACAAAAGCTTAGGTCAAGCTTTAAAGCAAGTTGGCGCAAATGTTGATGCAATCCGCGCTAAAAAACCTCTACTCTTGCCTTCAGAAATCAAGGCTTATCTAGAGCTACACATAGAACAGGGTCCTGTAATGGTCGCTAGAAATTGGCCGGTTGCGGTAGTTACAGGCATTCGAGGGAATATGCGGCATAACAAAATCCAATGCATAGGTGAGACTGGGCACTCTGGTGCGGTCCCGCGCTGGTTGAGAAAAGATGCATTGCTAGCAGTAACAGAGTTATTAACTCGCTTAGATGAACATTGGCGTGTCCTTTTGCAGATGGGGATGGATTTGGTTATGACAGTGGGCGTTTGCTCTACACCGACCCAGTCTCATGCAGTTTCAGTAATCCCTGGGCAGGTTGATTTTAGTTTTGAGGTACGCAGTCAAGATAATGAAACGCTTTCTCAATTTTATAATTTGATGCGCCAAGAATGTGAGGCAATTGAAAAATCTAGAGGGGTGCAATTTCAATTTGATCGAAAAATTGTAACTAGTGCCGCCCAAATGGATGATAAATTGATTGAGGTGCTAATAGATACTGCACAAAAAGATAGCTTATTGCTTGAAAAAATCCCTAGTGGCGCCGGCCATGATGCTGCAATCTTTTCCAATAATGGTATTCCGTCAGGAATGATTTTTATCCGAAATAACAACGGATCGCATAATCCCCAAGAGGAAATGGATATTGAAGACTTTATGATTGGCACCAATTTAATGCTAGACGGAATTTTAGAATATTCAAATCAGTTAAATTAGGTCTGTAGGGTGCAAATACAGGTCTAAATATAGCTTCATTTAATGGAACATGCCTTGCAAAATACTAATATAACTAGCCAAAAACCAATTGTTCAAATCGCAGGTTTATATAAGTCCTTTGGTGATAACCAGGTTCTTAAAGGTATAGATTTGAATATCCAATCTGGAGAGGTGATTGCAATCATTGGTAAAAGCGGTTCAGGAAAAAGCACTCTATTAAGATGTATTAATGGATTGGAATCGTTTGATTCTGGAACACTGACAGTGGATCAATGTCCGTTGCTGTATCAAAATGCTGGCGCAATGCGTAAATTGCGTCAACATGTTGGGATGATTTTTCAAAGCTTCAACTTATTTCCACACCTTACGATTGGGCGAAACATTATGCTTGCGCCGGGCTTAGTTAAAAATATTTCGAGCGAAGATGGGCGTGTGCAAGCTCAAAAACTTTTAGAACGTGTAGGTTTAGTTGGCAAGTTTGATGCATTTCCTGATCAACTATCAGGCGGTCAACAGCAGCGCGTTGCTATTGCACGTGCTTTAGCTATGAATCCGTCAGTTTTATTATGCGATGAAATAACTTCAGCGCTTGATCCTGAATTAGTTGGCGAAGTATTGCTTGTTGTTGAGAGTTTGGCTCAAGAGGGCATGACTTTACTAATGGTGACTCACGAAATGAGTTTTGCCCGTCGCGTAAGTGATAGGGTCGTCTTTATGCACCAAGGTCGCGTACATGAAATTGGCGAACCTACTGAACTGTTTGGCAACCCAAAAACTCCTGAACTAAAGCAGTTTTTATCTTCCTTAACCGACTAAAGCGTGTGAGTATTTGAAAACTTTAGCCATCAATATATTAAAAATTAAACCCTAGCAATATCAATTACGGAGATTGAAATGGAATTTTGTAAGTTTATTAAGGTTTTTTTAACAGTAACCGCAGCGTGCTTAATCGGAGCATCTCTGACTGTAAGAGCTGACACTCTTGCCAATATTCAAAAGTCTGGAGTTATCCGGATTGCCATCCCTCAAGACTTTCCACCATTTGGATCGGTTGGACCGGATCTAAAGCCTAGGGGGTATGACATTGATATGGCTAATCTTATTGGAAAAGCAATGGGGGTTAAGGTAGACCTCATTTCTGTTTCGGGAACCAATAGGATCCCTTATTTAACAACTGATAAGGTGGATTTAGTCATTTCTAGTATGGGCAAAAATCCTGAACGTGAAAAAGTCATTGATTTTTCAACTTCATACGCCCCGTTTTATAGTGCAGTTTTTGGTCCAGCTGATATGCCCGTCAAATCAGAGTCTGATTTAGCCGGCAAGACATTGGGAATACTCCGCGGGTCAATAGAGGATTTGGCACTATCAAAAACACTTCCTAGCGCTACTACGGTAATACGCTTTGATGATAATAATTCCGTAATTTCATCGTATTTAACTGGACAAGTCCAGCTTGTGGCTATTGGGAACTCAACAGCAGCGGCACTTAATGAGCGCACGAAGTTGCGCCGACTCGACAGCAAGTTCGTAATCAAAGATTCCCCTTGCTATGTTGGCGTCAATAAGGGTGAGCCTGCTTTGCTGGCTAAAGTAAACGAGATTATTAACCAGGCTAAGAAGGACGGGGCATTGAACGATATTTCTAAGCGCTGGTTACAAGCTTCTTTGCCTAAGAATTTCTAATTTATAAATTAGTCTATGACATATCAATTTGATTACTCGGCTATTGGTGATTACAAAGAAATTTTATTTTCTGGAATAGCTAAAACTATGGTGTTGACCTTTATTGGCACTACCTTAGGCTTAGCTTTGGGGATATTTGGAGGGCTTTGTCGTGCTTGGTCTATTAGGCCGTTTAATTATTTCTTCACTGTTTATGTGGAGGGTATAAGAAATACACCTTTTTTAATTCAGTTATTTTTTATCTTTTTCGGCCTACCATCCCTTGGGGTTGTTCTAACGGGATGGCAGGCATCCATTTTGGCAATGGTTATTAATCTGGGGGCTTATTGCACGGAAATTATCCGGGCAGGCATTCAAGCAACCAATAAAGGTCAGATTGAGGCGGCAGTTTCCTTAGCAATGACCAGAATGCAAATATTTTGGCGAGTTATTCTTCCTCCTGCTTTGATTAAGGTTTGGCCGTCAATCTGTAGTCAAGTAATTATTGTGATGCTTGGGTCATCTTTATGCTCTCAAATTGGCACAGAAGAGTTGACCTATGCGGCAAACTTCATTCAATCCAGAAACTTTAGAGCCTTTGAAACATATTTTGTAGTGGCCGGTATTTATTTTGTATTGGCACTATTAGTGCGGCAGTTAATGATGTATATAGGATATAAGTGGATAGCGGGTCGTAAATTATGAATGATATTTTCCTCTCCGATATTGTTATCAATTTATCCTATGGGCTTTTATGGACAATTGGACTCTCATTGGTTGCCTTTGTAATGGGCGGCATTGTCGGATTGACATTACTATTTTGTCGAATCTCAAAAAATAGTTACTTGCGTAATTTAACTAAGGTCTATATTGAAGTATTCCAAGGCACTCCTTTGCTGCTTCAATTATTTATTATTTTCTTTGGGACGGGTCTATTGGGAATAGAAATTCCGCCATGGGCTGCAGCTACTCTTGGACTGACTTTGTTTACGAGTGCATTTTTGGCTGAGATTTGGCGCGGTTGCGTAGAATCAGTTTCAAAAGGGCAGTGGGAAGCTTCTGCTAGTTTAGCCTTGAATCACTATGAGCAGATGCGACATATTATTCTGCCTCAAGCTTTCCGTATATCGATTCCACCAACAGTTGGGTTCTCAGTTCAAGTCGTCAAAGCAACAGCGGTTACTTCAATTATTGGTTTTGTTGAATTGACAAAAACAGGCTCAATGCTTGCTAATGCAACATTTAAACCGTTTTTAATATTTGGCCTTGTTGCTCTAGGCTATTTTATTTTATGTTTTCCACTCTCTGTATTTTCACGCCGATTAGAAAAAGCAATGTATATTTCCTAGGGGCATATGTTGTTCGGTTTAAAAATCTATAGCTAACCAGCAAATATGTAGTTTTATTATTAGGACTAATTAAAAGTGAAATTTAGATTCGAACATGATTTATTGGGTGACGCACAGGTACCAGAAGATGCGTACTGGGGAATTCATACCCTTCGGGCGATTGAAAACTATCCAATCACGGGAAAAACGATTGGAACATACCCAGATTTAATTAAGTCCCTTGCGCTGGTCAAGGAGGCGGCGGCACTTGCAAATAGAGATCTAGGGCTACTTGATATCCAGAAGGCCAATGCCATCATTGCCGCTTGTCATGAAATTGAGCAGGGTAACTTAAATGATCAGTTCGTAGTTGATGTCATCCAAGGTGGGGCAGGTACTTCTACCAATATGAACATAAACGAAGTTATTGCTAACCGTGCCTTAGAAATAATGGGCTACTCTAAAGGGGATTATGCAAAACTTCATCCCATCAATGATGTGAATATGTCTCAAAGCACCAATGATGTGTACCCCACATCATTGCGTCTGGCTACATGCCTTGCGATTCCCCATTTACTTTCCTCCATGGCGTCATTACGTATAGCCTTTGCCGAAAAAGCGGAAGAATTTAAAGATATTCTTAAGATTGGCCGTACACAATTACAAGATGCTGTACCAATGACTCTAGGGCAGGAATTTTTAACCTATGCCGTAATGATGAAGGAGGATGAAGATCGCCTTGCTGAGGCTATTTCGCTGATTAGGGAAATTAACTTGGGTGCAACTGCAATAGGTACAGGTATTAATACCCACATTAATTATTCAAAATATGTAATTGAACATCTGCGGGCTATATCAGCCATAGAATTAGTGGGTTCTCCAAATTTAATTGAGGCTACTCAAGATTGCGGCGCCTTTGTCCAGTTATCGGGAGTATTAAAGCGAATTGCAGTCAAACTTTCTAAAATTTGCAATGATTTACGTTTGCTTTCTAGTGGGCCTCAGGCGGGATTTAATGAAATTCACTTGCCTGCCCGTGCCGCTGGATCTTCAATTATGCCCGGTAAAGTAAACCCGGTAATTCCTGAGGTGGTGAATCAAATTGCCTTTGAAGTTATTGGCAATGATGTCACTATTACTATGGCAGCTGAAGGGGGCCAATTGCAACTCAATGCCTTTGAGCCAATCATTGCCCATAGCCTTTTCAAAAGTATTGAGCATTTATCTGCGGGCTGTCTAACGCTGAATGTAAATTGTGTTCGAGGTATAACGGCAAATCGTGAACTCCTCGCTGAAAGAGTTCGCACTTCAGCTGGATTAGCGACTGCGCTAAATCCATACATTGGATACGAAAATGCAACCCTTATTGCTCAAAGAGCGCTTCAAGAAAATCGCTCAGTAATTGAACTTGTTTTAGAAATGGGGCTAATGGATCAAGATATGCTTGAGAAG
>Ga0194052_1001029_pt1 | contig 16734 bp, 16 predicted proteins | sample SepL226m_MetaG_FD_160117 | JGI IMG/M metagenome (GOLD analysis project Ga0194052, IMG submission 160117) | Anoxic zone freshwater microbial communities from boreal shield lake in IISD Experimental Lakes Area, Ontario, Canada - Sep2016-L227-6m | ecosystem: Environmental > Aquatic > Freshwater >... | reverse complement strand
CTCCGATGCCTTCGTGGCCGCCCGCACAGCAAGCGGCGCGACATCGATCTCACCGCGGTCGTTCGCGATCGCCGAGCTGACCGCCGCAGCGACGTCCTGGGGAGTGCTGGTGCCAACGTAACCCGGAAGCTCAACTTCGCTGTCATGGAACATCCCTGCGTCACGAACGAAGCCGGGGAAGATCACGCTTACCCCAACGCCTGTCCCAACCAGATCGGCGCGAAGGCCGGAGCCGAAGCCGCGGAGGCCAAACTTAGTCGCCGAGTAGAGGCTGCTGCCGGCGGTCGCCACCTTGCCAGCCAGCGAAGAGATCAGCACAATCTGGCCGCGGCCGCGGGCTTTCATTCCCTCACTGAGCACCCGCGCCATGATCATCGGCGCGCGCAGGTTGACGTCGAGCGCACGGTCGATTTGATCGATCGTGAAGTCGCCGAGTTCGCCGGAGGCCGGTAGCGCCGCATTCGCAACCAGGACATCGATGTCAGCGTGCTTTGCGAGTAGTGCGTCCAGCTGGTCGCGGTCGGCTAGGTCGGCGAGCGCAACGGTCGCCTCGGTTTCAGCCGCGATCCGTTCAAGCACGTCGCCGCGGCGCCCGGTCACTATTAGCTTCGCGCCGGCCCCGCTCAGCTCCTTGGCGATTGCTTCGCCGATGCCGCCGGTTGCGCCAGTCAGTAGAACGGTCTTGCCTTGGATCTGCACTGCGCCATTGTCGCACGCGCCGCTACCGTTGCGGTTGTGGCCCTGCTTTCGAAACTCGGCGCCGACCAAGAGGTACAGGTATTAGCGCTCTTCGGGCCGACATCGGTCGGGAAGAGCGAGGTCGCCGTCGTGCTTTCAGAAAGGCTTGCTGCCAACGGGCGTCGGAGCGTAATCATTGGCGCCGACTCGATGCAGCTTTACGACGGGCTGCCGCTAGTCAGCGGTGCAGCGAGCGCAGCGCAACGCGCTCGCGCTGCGCACCGCCTAATCGGCTCGGTGCCAATCGACAGCGAATTCAGCGCTGGGCAGTACGCCGCGCTCGCGCACGCAGAGATCGATCGCGCGATCGAAGACGGCGAGGTACCGATAGTTGTCGGCGGCACCGGGCTCTACCTTCAGGCCGCGCTAACCGAGATGCCGATGCGCCCGCCAATCTCTCCTGCCACCGAAGAGACGCTGCAACAGCAGCTGGAGGATGACGGCGCTGATTCCCTCCACGAGCGGCTCGCCGCGCAGGTTCCGGCCGCGGCGGCTCGGATTCACGTGTCGGATCATCGCCGCCTATTGAGGGCACTGGCGCTACTGGCTGAAGGACAATCCCTAGATGACCAAGACGGCGGCATCTGGACGTCGCAGACGCGCCACGCAACCCGCCTTATAGGTCTCACGTGCGATCGCGCTGACCTTTACTCACGGATCGACCGAAGGGTTGAGGAGATTGCCGCTGCAGGCGGCGCCGATGAGGTGCGCGCGGCGCTGGATGCAGGTGCTTCACGGACAGCAAAGATGGCGCTCGGGTTCCGCGAACTGCAGGACGGTGACCTCGAGGCGATGAAGCAGGCGACTCGGCGCTACGCAAAACGGCAACTGACGTGGCTTGCGAAGCTCGATCATGCCGAGCTGATTGACGTTGGGGGCCGCAGCGCCGAACAGGTTGCCGAACAGATTCTTTCCGGCGACAGCGGGTCGGCAGCGTAGGCTGCGCGAGATGGAACTTGAGCGATGGGAGGCGCTGGGGAACGAATACCTAATCGTCGAGGGTGAACGGCTTCGCTTCGAGCTCAGCGCTGAGAAGGTCAAGCTCCTCTGTGACGCGACCGAGGGGCTCGGCGCTGATGGCGTCCTCGAGCTGAGCCACGGCGAGGACGATGGAGTAAGCGCCGACCTTACAATCTGGAACGCTGATGGCTCACAGGCCGAACTGTCGGGGAACGGCTCTCGTCAGGCGTTCCTCTACTTGCACGCCAGCGGCTGGACCGACTCCAACTCGCTAGCGATCAAGACGCCAGCAGGAATCATTACCGCCGAGCTAACAGGACCAGATAGTGCGACGGTTGCGATCGGCCGGGCGACAACCGCGAGCAGCCAGTATCCGGGTGGCGCGGCAGATGGCCGCGGCGAATTCGAACTCGACGGCATCAACGTCCCGTTTCAGTTCGTCTCAGTTGGTAACCCGCAGTGTGTGTTTGAGGTGCAATCGCTCGACCGTCTCGACGGCCTGAATCTAGATCTGCTCGGTCCCAAGGTTGAGAACGACCCACGTTTTCCAAACCGGACCAACGTCAGCTGGTGGACGCCGCTGGATGACGGTCGGATCAGAGCACGGATCTTTGAGCGGGGCGTCGGGGAGACAGCATCGAGCGGGACCGGCGCCAGCGGTGCGGCGGTCGCGAGCGTGCTGGCTGGCGGAAGCAGTCCGGTGACAGTTCTTCTGGATGGTGGCGAGCTGCTCGTCGAGATTGACGAGGCCATGAAAGTTGAGCTGAGTGGAACCGCTAACTGCGCTGAGCGGATTCGCGTTGATCCCCAGATGCTGGAACGCGTGGAGCAGGCCTGAGCGTCAGTTAGCGTGCAGGTCGGGGTTGAGTTCGCCCCAATCGCCTTCGCGCGCAAGTACTTCGACGGCGCCGCTGGTGCTGTTTCGGCGGAAGAGTAGGCCCGACATGCCGCTCAGCTCGCGCGCCTTGCGCTGCGACCCGTCCGCCATCGTCACGACGGTTCCGGCCGTGACGTAAAGGCCGGCTTCGACGACGCACCCGTCTCCCAGTGAGATGCCAATTCCAGCATTGGCGCCGATCAGGCAACCTTCGCCAACGCTGATCTGTTCGTTGCCGCCGCCCGAGAGCGTTCCCATGAGCGACGCGCCGCCACCTATGTCCGAGCCGGCGCCAACGCAGACTCCAGCGCTAATCCGGCCCTCGACCATCGACTCGCCAAGCGTCCCGGCGTTGAAGTTGACGAAACCTTCGTGCATGACGGTCGTCCCGGTGCCAAGGTGTGCCCCGAGCCGTACTCGGTCGGCATCTGCGATCCGAACCCCCTCGGGGACGACGTAGTCGGTCATCCGCGGAAACTTGTCGACGGAGCGAACCTGCAAGGAACGTCCGCTCGCCATGAACCGCATCTTTGTTTCGGCAAAACCGTCTACCGAGCATGGGCCAGCGTCGGTCCAGATGACATTTGAGAGGACCCCAAAGACGCCATCGAAGTTAAGCGTTCCTGGGGCTGCAAGTCGATGCGAACTGAGTTGGAGGCGCAGATACGCGTCGTAGGCGTCGGTCGCAGGAGCGCTGCAGTCCTCGATCACCGTGAGCACGCAGACCGTGCGCACAGCGCGAAGATCATCTGTATACGCCGCGTCGCCTAGCTCCGCCGCGCCGAGCTCGGCGGCGTGATGGCTATGAATCTCCACTGTTCCGGAGCCAATGTCATGTCCAGCGGCACGGATCAGATCAGAAGGAGCGTGATCGAGCCCGAGGGCAGGGGAGGGGTAGAAAACCTCAAGCACCTTCCCGGATTGCTCAGCGATCGAGGCAAGTCCTACCGCCCACGCGCCGCTTGTTATCAGTTCGGCCATTAGTGCGAATCTAGCGTGCGATGCCCTCGAGCGCCGCTGCTGCTGTTTCGCATCGTTCAACTGACGGGACTAGCGCGACTCGGACATAACCCTCACCGCCAGGACCAAAGATTCGGCCCGGGGCGACCAGTACGCCGGTCTCAAGTAGTCGTTTGGCCGCCGCGCCATCGTCGGCGTCGTCCTCAACTTTGCACCAGAGAAAGAAGCTTGCTGACCCGCCTACTGATTTAAGACCGGCGCGCGCGAGCGGCGCGGTCATGATCTCGCGCTTGAGCGCGTAATGGTCTCGCATCAGGGCAACGTGCTTCTCATCGCCCCAGGCCGCGATCGATGCTTGTTGGACGAAGTTCTGAGGCGTCACGCCAAGTGAGGGGCGGACCGCCTTCATCGCAGCGATCAGCAGCGGGTCACCGCAGACTGAGCCGGACCTAAACCCAGCCATCGCCGAACGCTTCGAGAGCGAATTAAAGGCGAGAATGTGGGTCGGGTCGGAGAGCTCTAGCACCGACGCGGGCTTGTCGTCCCCTAGGTAAATCTCGCTGTACGCCTCGTCGGAGGCAAGCACCACGCCGTACCTGCGACAACGCTCGGCGAGCTCCTCGTAAAATGAAAGAGGAGCCGCTGCGCCTGTCGGGTTATTTGGCGAGTTAATCCAAATGACCGCGAGCCGCGGCCACATAGCCGCAGGGATCGCATCGATGTTCGGAAGCCAATCCGAATGAGGATCAAGCGGTAGCTCAAGCACGTTTCCGCCAGCGAGTTGAGTGCTCCGGCCTGCGACTGGATACCCGGGCGTCGTAACGGCAACGGTGTCGCGCGTGCCTCCTTCCCAGAGCAACAGTCCTGCGAGGTGGTAGATCGCCTCCTTGCTGCCGAGCGTTGGGAGAACCTCAATCGATGGATCTAGGTGAGTGCCATAACGGTGTTCGACCCAGCTAGCGATTGCCTCGCGAAGCTCCGATTGGCCGGCTGCCAATGGGTAGCTCGAATAAGGCTCTGCCGCGAGCGCATTATTTAACGCGTCCCTGATGAAGTTTGGCGTGGGATCGCGGGGGACGCCAATACCGAAGTCAATTACCTCGAGACCCTTCGCCTCGCGCGCGCGGCGAGCATCGGCAAGCTCGTTGTACGGGTATTCGCCGAGCGCCTCGACGAGGGGGTTGATTTCCATCAGAAACCCTCGAGCGCGAGCCGTGCCAGCGCGCTATACGAGCTGGCTAGTGCGTCCAACTCGACGTGCTCATCGACCGCGTGCGCTGCGGACGGTTGGCCGGGGCCGAAGTTGAGCGCTGCGACGCCAACGCCGTCGAACTCAGCGACCGGAGTCCAAGCCTGCTTCGGTTCGATCGGCTCACCGGTGATCGCGATCAGGCGCTGCGCAGCGGGACTGTCAACCCGCACAGCTCCGGAAGGTGAGCTCGATTCAATGACGATCGTGCCGAACGGCTCGCAGATTGCCCGTAGCCGCGCTTCTGCGTCTTCCAGCGACATCCCAGGTGGGAAGCGGTAGCTGAGCGAAGCGGTTGCCTCGCCAGGGATGACATTGCTCGCGATACCCGCGCTGACGGTTGTGAGAGAAATCACTTCTCGAAACGTCAGACCATCGAATTGATGATCCACAGGTTCCAGTGCCGCGATAGCGACAATGCCGTCGCCGAGTTTCTCGATCGCGTTGTCAGCGAGCCAGGGCCGAGCGGAATGACCGCTACGGCCGCTGAAGTGCCATGACGCGAGACAGTGGCCAAGGCAGCCTGCTTGAACGACATTTCCCGTCGGCTCCATCACGACGGCGAGGTCGGCTCCGCGCAGGCCGCCATCGGCTTCCAGCAGCGGCGTCAACGAACTTTCGCTCGCTGGTAGCTCCTCGCGCGAAAAAAAGAGGAAGCCAAAGTCAACCTTCCTATCTGCGTCGGCCGTTCCTACTCCTGCAAGCGCGAGCTCGATCATCACCGCCAACGAGCCCTTCATGTCGGACGCGCCGAGGCCACGAACGACCGTGCTGTCGGCCGATCCGGGGATGTTGCCTTGAGCTGGCACGGTGTCTAGGTGCCCGGCCAAGAGGACGAAGGGCCGATCTGCGCGCGTGCGGGTGCCGGCCACAAGGCAAGAGTCGCCCAGCTCTTCGACGTTTACCTGGCCCTCCGCAAGCAGCCGGGTAACGTGCTCACAGATCGCCTGCTCGCCGCGGGACGGCGAGGCGATGTCAATCAGCTCGAGGGTGCGGGCCCCAATTTTTGCGCCAAGCTCGTCGCTCACAACGTCGACGCTAGCGTGACCGCAGGCTTGATTGCGGTCCCGGCGCGTCAGTTCGCGGGTCAATTTCACAGAGCCGCGCGGCGCTCTACACTGCGAGGTTCGTGCAGGAGCGAAATCGCCACGGTAGAAGTTCAACTCCTCGAGCCGCTGGCGGCGAGCGCGAAGGCCGGGCGAAGCAGCGAGCGTTCTGCATCGCCGCTGCAGTCGAAGAGCCCGATCTAAGCGAGCTTTACGAGCTTCTCGAGACGGCCGGCGTCGCAGTTGTTGGAGCAGTTACGCAGCGGCGCGAAACCGTACACCCGAACACGTACCTTGGTTCGGGAAAGCTTGAGGAGGTAGCAAAGCTCGCAAAAGCTGCCGACGCAAACGTGATTGTCTGCGACGACGAGCTAACGCCGCGCCAAGAGCGCAACCTCGAAGCCGAGCTGTCGATCCCGGTCGTTGATCGCACCGCGGTGATACTCGACATCTTCGCTGGCCACGCGCACACCGCAGACGGGAAGCTGCAGGTTGAGCTCGCACAACTCGAGTACAACCTTGCGCGGATGCGCGGGCTCTGGACACACCTTGAGCGCCTCGGTGGCGGCATCGGTACGCGTGGTCCAGGCGAGAGTCAGATCGAAACCGATCGGCGACTAGCACGCGACCGCATCTCTGCCCTGAGGCGTCGTCTCAAGGCGGTCGGTGACGCGCGCCAGACAATGCGCGCAGAACGCGAACGAACCAAGCTTCCAATGTTCGCTTTGGCCGGCTATACAAACGCCGGAAAGTCGACGTTGATGGCCGCCCTCACCGGCGCTGACGTAGAGATCCGTGATCGCTTGTTCCACACCCTCGACCCCACGACCCGCGTGATGGAGCTCGGCGGACGTACCGTTCTCGCAACCGACACGGTTGGATTTATCCGCAAGCTGCCTCATCAACTCGTCAAGGCGTTCGGCGCAACGCTTGAGGAAACCAGACGTGCGGATCTGGTTTTGCACGTAGTCGATGCTTCAGTCCCAGAGGCGTTGATGGCGGAGATGCTTTCAACTGTCGAGGCGACGCTCGACGAAATTGGTGCGGGCGATCAGCCCCGCTTACTCGTCTGCAACAAAATCGACCAGGCTGACGAGGAGCGGACCGGGCAGCTGCGGATGCTTCATCCAGGCGCGATCTTGATCTCGGCACGTGAGGGGACCGGGATCGACGAGCTGAAGAGCAGGATCGAGTCCGAATTCCTATCGGAGATGCAGGCCGTTGACCTTCTGCTTCCGTTCTCTGCTGGCGCCGAGCTCGCCGAGCTTCATACGCTCGCGTCGCAGATTGAGCGCGACGACACGCCTGAAGGCGTCCGTGTCCAAGCGATGCTCTCGGCTGAGGTCGCTGAGCGCTATGAGCGCTTCAATTTCGAGCCGGTGGCGGCGGTAGATGGGTGATCTGCGCTTCCAGCGGCTAGACCCGGCCGCCGTGGTTCCGTCGCGAGCGCATCCGACCGACGCTGGGCTCGATCTTTGCGCTCTCGGTGCGGTTGAGATTGGCCCGGGGAGGCGTGTACGCGTACCCACCGGAATCGCCATCGAACTGCCGCGGGGTCACGCCGGGTTAGTTGTCCCGCGCTCTGGGTTGGCTGCAAAGCAGGGTCTCTCGATCGTCAATTCGCCTGGTCTGATCGATGAGGGGTATCGAGGCGAACTCCAGGTCCTGCTGCTCAATACAGACTTAAGCGAAACGATCCATCTGGAAGCCGGCGACCGAATTGCGCAGCTTGTCGTTATCGCTGTCGCACACCTCACTCCGCAGGAGGTCGACTCGTTCAGCGAGAGCTCTCGCGCCGATCGCGGATTTGGTTCGAGTGGACGCTGACCTGGTCAGTCGGGCTTAACGCCGGCGGCACGGCAGGCCGCGACGTGTGCGCGTTCTTCGAGATCGTCGTCTAGTTGGGGTAGGCCGTCCCCTGCGCGCAGAGCTGCCGCGATCAGCCAGTCGGCAAACCATGAGTTTGCTGGCAGGAGCGGGCCGTGCAGGTATGTACCGATGACATTCCCTGCGCGGCATCCCTCGTTGCCGGAGCTGCCATCGTTACCGTGGCCACTGACGACGCTTCCAAGCGGCTGGGCGCCTTCAAGCAGCCGCGTCCTGCCCCCGTGGTTTTCAAAGCCAGCCAGCAGCGCGCCGTCTGGGCATCCCGGGAGCGCTGTCGCAATCGCGACGTTTCCGATCAGGCGCGGACCGTTGCTGCGCGTTGTTTCGACGTCAAGAAGACCAACCCCGGCTATCCGCTCGTCGCCGAGCTCATACCAATGGCCAAATAGCTGATAGCCGCCGCAGACTCCAACCACAACCGATCCGTTTTCGGCCGCCGCGACCAATCCTGCTCGCTTGTTTTCGATCAGGTCGGCTGCGCAGCGCCGTTGATCTTCGTCTTGCCCGCCGCCTAGGTAGATCAGATTGAACTGTTCCGAATCGAGTGCCTCACCGATTCCGATCGAGGTCACGCTTACCTCAATGTTTCTCCACTTACAACGGTTCGAGAGCACCGCGATATTGCCGCGGTCAGCGTAGATGTTCATCTGGTCCGGGTAGAGCGCTCCGATCCGGAGTTTCGTCTCAGCCATGGAGGCAGATCACCGCCGAACCGATGTAGTCATCGTCAGGGGGTATTTGACGACGAGGGGCAATCGCCAGTCCGGCGGCGGCGCCCTCGGCCTCGAGCTCGTCTGCAGAGACCGTGTCGATCCAGTCTGTTGACGTCGATTGCTCGACCGAACCGGTGGCGGTCGTGATCTCGCGTCGCCGCTCGATGCCGATCCGTTCATCGCGCAGCTTTAGCTCGACCGCGCGCGAGGAATAGCTGGCCCCGTTTAGAGTGCAGACGTCCGCATCTAGCGTTTCGCCTCCTGCGGCTCCGTGTTCATCGTCGAGTAAGTCTGCGATAGCTACCGACAAGCATCCACCGGGCGCCAAGTGCCGCGCGGCGGCCGAAAGAAACTGTGCGCGGCCCGACTCGCCGCCGAAGAGTTGGATTGTGAGCATCGGGACAATGATGAGGTTGAACCGTTCGGCGAGGCTGAAATCGCGCGCGTCGCTACAGGTCGTTGTAATTCCGGCGCTCGGCGCGCGCTCGTTAAGGGCCTCCAAAAGCGAAGCGTCGAGATCGAGCGCGGTGACGGCGTAGCCTTCGCCGGCGAGCATCAGCGCCACGCGGCCGGTCCCTGCTCCGACGTCGAGAATCGGGCCGCCATACTCAGCGGCTAGGTCACGCCAGCAGCTCAAATCGGATTCGTACGAGCCGCACTCAAGGTCGTGCCAGATTGCCGCTTCCGAGATCACGCGAATGACCCCGTCGCTGCCCCGCGGCTAACCAGCAGCTCGCGGACCTCCAGCATCGCTGTGTAGGTGGGGAGGATCACCAAACGTCCAGTCGTTGTAGCGAGCGACCGCTGGAGGGCTTGGCCAAGGTCGGGTTCGATCGTGACGCGCGCCGGCTCGACCCCGGCATATTTCAAGCGTAGGGCCAGCTCGACCGCTCGCACGCCTGAACAGACGACCGCGCCGCTGGTTTCAGCGAGCGCCTCGAAGTCGGCGTCCCAGATCCAGCTGATGTCGCGACCGTCGGCAATTTGGTCGTTTAGAGCGATCAGCAAGCTCCGCGGCTCTTCGTCGGCGCAGAGCGTTCTGAGTACCTCGTTCGTTCCGGCAGGGTTCTTGATCAGCATGATCGAGCAGTCGCGCCCGTCGATCTCGAGCAGCTCCGCCCGGCCGAATGCCGGGCTCGACGCTTCGATCCCGCTGCGAATGTGATCGCTCGGAACCCCTAGCGCGAACGCCAGCGCAGCTGCCGCGACAGCGTTATAGACGTTGTAGAGCCCGGGGAGTGAGAGTCTGGCCTCGAACGAGGCGCCAGGGAGGTTGATCACGAAGCGCGAGCCGCTTAAGCCGTCTAGCTCAATATCGGTGGCGCTTACCTCGGGCGTGGGCCGTGCGCCGTGACCTTGGGGACAGGAGTAGTGCCCGAGATGGCCGACGAAGTACCGGCTGTAGACGAACTGCTCGCCGCAGACTGGGCAGCACGCCTGCTCGGCGGCATGCTGCGGGATTGTGCTGCCCGCGTCGGCATCCTCGAGACCGAAGTAGAGCGGTTCGGCGGAGTCCGCGCCCAACCCGGCGATTAGGGGGTCGTCAGCGTTGAGCACGAGCCGCGCTCCGGAGGCTGACCTTGCAACCTCACGCCAGCGGTCGACGATCTGGTCGAGCTCGCCATATCTGTCTAGTTGGTCGCGGAAGAGGTTTCCCATCAGAACCGCACGTGGCCGGAGTTGTTCGACCAGTGAGGGCAGCCAGAACTCGTCAAGCTCAAAAAGGCCGAAATCACCTTTCTGATCGTTGAGCGTCGCTGCGATGCCGCCAGCCATGTTGGCACCGGCGCGGTTGTGGACCAGCGTCGCACCGTCGGCCCGCATCACTTCGGCGACAATTGCACTCGTTGTCGTCTTCCCGTTCGTTGCGGAGATGACAGCGCAGCCACGAGCCAGGCGGGTGCTGAGCTGCGTTATCGCAGCGGGAGCTAACGCGAGCAACAGCTTCCCTGGCGCGCTGGTCCCGCCGCTGCCGGCGATGCGCAGCGCAAAGCCCACCGTGCGGGCTAGAAAACCGGCAAGCGCAAGTCGCAGGCGGTTCACTTCGGCAGCAGCACCTTGACGGCGCCTGGGACGATGCGTATGTCGGCCGGGAGCTCAGTCAGCGGGTCGCCATCGGCGTAAATTGTGAACGGGCGGTCGGCGGTGATGCTGACCTCGCGAGCGTGACCGGTCACCACCTCGTCGTCCTCGATGTGGGTCCCCTTGAACACCTTGGGGAACATGCGGATGAAACGTGCGCGACTTGTTTGGAGTGTGTAGATCAGATCGAGTTGCCCGTCGGTGATCGATGCTTTTGGGGCTATCAGCATCCCACCGCCGTAGCGACTCGTGTTAGCGCACAGCAGCGACCAGCCGGTGAAATTGAATGGTCTTCCGTCAGCGACAACGTCAAAGCGCGTTGGCTTCCAACGAACGAGCGCTGAAATTGCACCCCAGATGTAGACGCCACCACCCAGAAAACGTGGAGCGGAGTTCGCCGACTCGTTTGCGAGCGAATCGAAACCAAGGCTGGCGATGCCGAGGAAGCGAACACCGTTAGCCTCGCCGAGATCAATCGTCGTGGGTATCCCGTTAGCCAACACCTCGCACGCCTCGACTGGGTCGTCTGAGATCCCGACGTGGCCACAGAAATCGTTTCCGGTACCACCGGGGAGCACGCCGAATACGCCGTTGGGGTGATAGGACGCAGCTCGCGCGACAACGCCGACCACTCCGTCGCCGGAGAACGCGACCGGTATCTCGCCTTGGTCGAGTGCTTCATCTGTCATGCGGCCAGCGTCGCTCAGGGCGGCGGTCAGACCGGTCCTGTGTTGAATCCCAAGCGTGTCGAGTTTCCTCCGTACGGATGGGAGCAGCTTCGGCACTTTTCCGCCACCGGCGGCCGGGTTCGCGATGAGCAAAATACGAGTCACGTGCGCCTATCTTGACGCTTGCAGGGGCTGAACCGCGGTTCAGCGTTCGCCGTAGCGTCAGAACAGCGTTGATGAGCCGTTTTCCGCGGCGTCGTCGTCGACCGCTGCGATGCACTCGGGCCCCTGATTGCCTGGGCTATTGACGCTGCGACTTACCGGCTGGCGTAGGAGCCCGTCGTTTGCGTTGGCGGCGATCACTGCCAGCGCACGCTCCGCGTTTACTGCCGGATCGATCCACGGCGCCTCGTCTGCGCGCCGCAAGATCAGCGGCATTCGACCGTGGACCGGGCTCACTACCGCGTTTGCCGCAACCGTCAGGATCGTGCAGCTGTTGACTGGTTCAACATCTGGTTCCGGCTTCCAGGTGGTCCACAGGCCAGCAAAGCTGAATAGGTTCGCATCAGCGAGATGAAACCACCAAGGCTGCTTGGGCTTGCCTGCGCGGGATTGCCATTCGAAGAAACCGTCGGCGGGAATGAGGCAGCGGTTTCGCTCGAGCAGGGGGCTGTAGGCGCGCTTCTCGGTCACTGTTTCGGCCCGCGCGTTGATCATCTTGTACGCGCGCTCGCTGCTAGCGGCCCACGAAGGAATTAGCCCCCAGTGCAACAGGTCGCAGCTCGGCGCTCCGCCCTGCCTCTGAGTGATCGTCGCGATTGCACGCCCGGGTGTGACGTTGTAGCTAGCGGCGCTTGCGGGTGGCGGTGCGAGCCCAAAGCGCTCAGTGAAAAGCGAAAGACTGGTGGGCGCGAGCGTGTATCGGCCGCACACGGTGCCGGGGTTCAGCCGCGGTTGGCTGCGGCTGCGGCCCGCGCTTTGCCCTGGCGGCGCCGTCCGAATAGAACGAGGATGCCGAGCACAACGACGACCAGTACCGCTCCAGCGATGATCGCCGGTCCAATGGCTAGGCCACCGAAAGGAAGCGCGATCAGGTAGACGATCCCGAAGCCGATTGCCAGCAGTGCCACTACGAGCAGAATGCCGATCACAATGCCTCGAAGTTTCAGCCAGATGCTTGAACCCGGAGGAGGGGAGAGGATGCCGGTGAGGCGCAGAAGTAAGAGCTGACGGCTCGAGGGAGCTTCCTGCCCCAGTCGTTCGACCGCTGCCTTCAGGTCATCCGGGCGCCGTTCAGCGAGAGCCAAGGAGGCATCGGCCATGCGACGAATCTGCATCCGCTCTTGCGGGCGGGACGCTGCAATTGCGCGGCGGAAGTATTCGCGTGCCGCGGTCGCGTCGTAGCGCTCGGCGGCCCGTGCGCCGAGGATCGAGAGTGCAGCAGACTTGTATTTGGTTTCGCGTTCGAGCTCCTCATCGCTCCGCTGCTCGAGCGCCTGCATCTCGTTGGCGGCTGATTTCTGGTTGAGCTTTACCTGACGAGCTTTCTGGGCCATGCGGGCAGAGTAACTGCCCAGTTCGCTTGGTGCTGCGTCGTCCGGGTCCCTTCTGGGGCCGCGATGTGCTGTCGTAGGCAGGTGACCCGCGCCAAGTCTCCGCAGCTGAGCGAACTATGGCTGCCTGGGGCGCTCTCGGTTTGGGAGTCGCTCGGCTTCGATCTGCGTGGCAATGGCTTCGTTATTGGCGAAGTAGCTTGCAGCGTCGGCGAGCCAGCCGCCAGCTGGTCATTTCGCGGCGTGCATGGCGAAGCGGCAACAGTCGGTGCGATTGAGACTCGGCGGTCCGCGGCAAGCCCCGCTTCGCCGGCTGTAGCTGCCCATCCAAACGGCGCAACAAAGATCGACCACGTGGTCGTCGTCAGTGGCGCGCCGGCTCGGACGACTGAGCAGCTTGAGAGCCTCGGGCTTGTGGGCAAAGGGCTACGCACTTTGGGTTCAGGCGTGGCGTCGCAGAGCCAGTCGTTCTTCTGGACCGGTGACGTGCTCATCGAGTTGGTCGGCCCAACAACGGTCGCTGGCCAAGATCGAGACGACGCGTTCATTTGGGGGATCACATTCGTTGTCCCTGACTTCGATCGCTTGAACGACGTCGCTGGAGGGTTGCTCTCCCAGCCCAAGCAAGCGGTGCAGGAGGGTCGACGGATCATCACCGTGACTGGTGATAATCCACCCGGATTGAAGATCGCATTCATGACGCCCCATATCCGCGCTAGCGGAGGCTAAAACGAGCTAAACACTGGCTGCTGGGCCCTATGCAGCGAATTCTGCAGAGCTCAGAGTTGCCACTGCTAGCTTGGCTTCCAGCCGAGTTGCCGTACCTCAGGGGCGGCAAACGGGGGAACCATTGTGATCGCTGTGATCACGGGGGCGAATGGCCGCGTTATGCGGCCTAGCGCCGGGCCAGTTGCCCGTCGCGAGCCCGTCAGCTCACCTCGTAGGCGGAAAGAAGAGACCAAAATGATGTTCCTACTTCGCCCAATCCGATCGCGGATCCCTATGGCCATGGTTGTCGCCCTGGTCGCTTTGACATTGCCCTCCAGCGCGGCGGCACTCGCGACGCTCAAGCCCGGCTCACGTGGGGGTAACGTCTCCCGGCTGCAGTCCGCGCTTCACCTCGCAGCCGACGGCATTTACGGCCCTGGCACAAAGCGAGCCGTGATTCGCTTCCAGCGTCGCCATCACTTGACCGCAGACGGCATCGTCGGCCCGAGTACCTGGCGCGCCCTCGGTAGCGCCTCCGCGCCGAGGCAGGACAGCCGCCCCGGGAACAAGCGGTCGCTAGTGATCGATCTCCAGCGGCGTCTGCACATCACTGCGGACGGCGTATTTGGCCCCGGAACGGCGGCCGCGGTCAAAGACTTTCAAGCCAACAACGGCCTAACCGCAGATGGGATCGTGGGGTCTGCAACCTGGCAGGCTCTCGGGTTCAGTGGCAATCGCCCAGTGCTTCGAAGTGGCGGACGCAGCGGTCAGGGCGGGGGATATAACAGCGCGCCGGCCCGTGTTACACGTGCCATTCGCGCGGCCAACCGGATCGCGCGTCGCCCTTACGTCTACGGCGGCGGACACGGTTCCTTCAACTCGAGCGGATACGACTGTTCGGGATCGGTTTCGTACGTACTTCATGGCGCTGGCCTGTTGAGCGCGGCGTTACCCTCGGGCAGCTTCATGGGCTGGGGCGCACCCGGCCGCGGGCGCTGGATCACGATCTACGCCAACGGAGGTCACGCCTTCATGACGATCAAGACGTCGTCGGGTCTGCGTCGCTACGACACCTCAGGCATGGACGACGGTACCCGCTGGGATCGTCGGTCGTTCTCAAGTAGCGGCTACGCCGTGCGGCACCCGGTCGGTTTCTGAGCAGGTCCGCTGGGGCTATGCTCCTGCTGTGATGCCAACATCTGCAGCAGGTGGCGCACAGCCACTGCTCCGCGAACGAGCGACGGACGGCAGTTTTCAGCGCCAGCAGAGCGCATTTCGCTCCCAGATCTCGGGGGACCCTGGCGCGCAGTTCCCACCGGCTGCTGGTCGCTACCACCTCTATGTGTCCGCGGCCTGTCCGTGGGCTTCACGCGTCGTGATCGCACGCGAGCTGAAGGGTCTGCACGCAGCGATTGGCATGACCAACGTTGACCCGATTCGAGACGAGCTCGGTTGGCGGTTGACTGCGGAGGAACCTGATCCAGTCAACGGCTTTCAATACCTATCCGAGGCCTACCTGCTCGCCGATCCCGGCTTTGATCAGCGCGTGACAGTACCGGTGCTCTGGGATATCGAAACGAGGGCAATCGTCAATAACGAGAGCGCGGACATCATGCGGATGCTCGAGACCAGCTTTAACCAATTCGCTACCAGGCCCGAGGTCGAACTTTATCCCGACGACCGTGCTGCGCAGATCGATGAGCTCAACGAGTGGATCTACCCACTGATTAACAACGGCGTCTACCAAGCCGGTTTCGCGACTACCCAGTCCGCGTACGAGCAGGCGGTCGCCGGCGTCTTTGCAGGTCTCGACCGGTGTGAAGAGATCCTCGACCGCAGCAGGTTTTTATGCGGTGGTCAGCCCACTGAAGCCGACTGGCGGCTGTTCGTCACGCTGGTCCGTTTCGACGCGGTTTACGTGGGGCACTTCAAGTGCAATCTGCAGAGAGTCTGCGATTACGAAAACCTCTCCGGCTACCTACGCGATTGCTACCAGTGGCCCGGCATCGCGGAGACCGTCGACATCGACCAGATCAAGCGCCACTACTACATGACACATCCTTCGCTCAACCCGTCGCGGGTTGTGCCTGCGGGCCCAATCCTCCAGCTCGATAGCGATCCCGGTCGGGCGGCAGTCGGTCAAAAATGAGCGCCCAGCCTGAGATCCTCTGGCAGCCGTCGGCTGAGCAGCTCGCGGGAACGAACCTCGCACGCTACATCGAGTGGTTGGCGAGCGAGCGGGCGTTGGAGTTTGACGTCAGCGACTACAACGAGCTGCAGCGATGGTCGGCGACCGAGATTGAGAGCTTCTGGGCCTCAATCTGGGATTACTTCAGCGTGCTCGCGGATGGTGACGCCAGCTTGGTCCTCGCTGACCGCGAAATGCCTGGCGCACAGTGGTTTCCGAAGACGCGGCTGAACTTTGCCGAACACTGTTTTGAGGGGAAAGACCCAGACGCGCTCGCGCTCGTTGAGCAAAGCGAACTGCGTCCGCTACGCGAAATCACTTGGGGCGAACTGCGCGAGAGGACGAGCGACATCGCCGCAGGCATGCGTACCCTTGGCGTCGAACCAGGCGACCGCGTGGCCGCCTACCTTCCGAACGGCAGCGAGGCAATCGCTGCCTTCCTGGCCGCCGCGAGCATTGGTGCGGTTTGGTCGAGCTGCTCACCAGACTTCGGCGCCGAGAGCGTCGTTGACCGCTTCTCGCAGATCGAGCCGAAACTACTGCTGACAGTCGACGGTTACTCCTACAACGGACGGCAGTTCGACCGAATGAAGGAGGTTGTGGAGATCGAGGCCGCACTGCCAACCGTTGAGCGAACCGTTGTATTGGGTTACCTGGACGCAGCACCAGAGCTGGCGCGGCTCCGTGTTCCGTCCGCGTGGGGCGACGTCTTCGCTGCCAGCGGAGAGGCGCTGACGTTCAACCGCGTCCCGTTCGACGATCCGCTCTGGATCCTTTACTCGTCGGGAACGACGGGCATGCCCAAGCCGATCGTCCACGGTCACGGGGGAATACTTCTCGAGCACCTCAAGAAGATGTGGCTCCATCTCGACGCCCGCGCAGGGGACAGGGTGTTCTGGTTCACGACAACTGGGTGGATGATGTGGAACTTCCTCGCTGGCGTCCTGCTCACGGACGCCGCGATCGTTCTCTACGACGGCAGCCCAGCGTGGCCGCGGCCGGACACTCTGTGGCAGCTAGCTGAGGACGCCGAAGTCACCTGTTTTGGTGCCGGTGCTGCTTATCTCGTCAACTGCATGCGCGAGGGTGTCGCTCCTCGCAGTCC
>Ga0194052_1001025_pt1 | contig 16796 bp, 12 predicted proteins | sample SepL226m_MetaG_FD_160117 | JGI IMG/M metagenome (GOLD analysis project Ga0194052, IMG submission 160117) | Anoxic zone freshwater microbial communities from boreal shield lake in IISD Experimental Lakes Area, Ontario, Canada - Sep2016-L227-6m | ecosystem: Environmental > Aquatic > Freshwater >... | reverse complement strand
TATTGGCGCAGGATCATTTGTTGTTTCCGGATCATCATTGCAGCCACGTATTGCATATATTGATTATCCATGGTTAAGTAAAAGATTGAATATTAAAAACAAGATTAACTTAATATTATCAAAAGAAAATTATTCAACTTTTGTTAATAATATACAAAAAAATATTATAATTAATGATTTAGGACTTGTTACTAAAGATGATTTTATATATTTTAATGGCGTAGTTTTTCCGGAAGAGATTGTGAATAAATTGGGGAAATCATACCATCCTATATCTACATATTTAGTTGATAAATTAATTTGTAAGTCTAATTCTGCTTCATACTTGATGGTATCAAGTAATCCCGAATTATTTAATAATATAGAAATTGCTGATAATGAAATAGTATTATTAAAATGGGTTGCTGATGATTTGAAGGCTAAACCTGGAGATGGAATAGATTTATCTTATCAACGATATGTTAGAAATGGAACTTTCGTACTTAATACAATTAAATTGAAAGTTAAGTCCATAGTATCTAATGATTTGCCATATTTAAATCGCAACTTTTCACCTGAGATTGCTGGTGTAACTGATGTGGACGAAATCGGCAGTTGGAATGCGCCATTTCCATTTGTCAGCAGTCGCGTATCAGCACGTGATGAGGAATATTGGAAATCACATCGCGCAGCACCTCGTGCATTTGTATCCGAAAGAATTATGAAATCAATCTGGCAGCAGGAAGGGAATAAGGATTGGGTTACTACTTTAATTAAACCTGAAATAAATGAGAATGTTGAAAATGCAGTTAAAACAATTGATCTGAAAAACTTTGGAATTTTTGTAATAAATTATTCTGAAATGATAAATCAAGCATCTGCCGGCAAAACAGATATGACATCGTTATTAATCTCTACCGGAATTTTCATTATAGCTTCTGCCGTTTTATTTGCGTTATTGTTTATGCAGTTGATGGTTGATTATCGAAAAAAACAGATAGGTATTTCATTAACTTGTGGATTAGATAGCAAATTCGTAAAGAAACAATTTCTTATTGAAGGATTAATAATTTCTTTTTTCGGTGTAATAATTGGTGCTGTTCTGGGCATATTTTTATCATATATGTTAATAGAAAAGTTCAATACCGTATGGAATATTTCTGGTGGGTTAAAGATATTTTGCAGTTATAAATTTACTGATATTATTATATCAGCAATATCAGTTTTTATATTAATGCTCCTTGTAATTTTGCATGAAATAAATAATAGTATTAAAAATGAAAGCATCATTTCATTAATACATAATATCAAAACTTTCTCTATACGTCATTTGAAAACATCGAAATTATACATTTATTTCTTAGTTCTTTCTGTAATCACATTTATAATGACATATAACAATATTATGGGAAGATTTTCGGCTGCAATATTTTTATTATTAGCTTTAATATTTTTTTCAAAGAATTATTTTTCTTCGTTTAGTTCAGAGATCTTTAATTACCTGAGAGTAGTAAATAGATTGATACAATCAAATTTAAAAAGAGTTTTATTAATTGTAATAATGATTTCTTCTTCGGTATTTATTCTAATGTCAACTGCAACATTTATTAAAACTGATAAATTCAGGAATGACTTGTCATCATCAACTGGTTATTCCTGTAGAATTGATTTTCCTTATGCACCGGCATTTTCTTTATCATCCCGAATGGGTAGGGAATCAGCAGGAATAAATGAAGATGATGAAAAAATCTTGAAAAATGTTGATTTCATACCACTATTTAATAATGCTGGTGATGATATAAGCTGTGTCGCTGCTGATAAGCCAACCGGTGTAAAAATGATTGGCATAACAAAAGAATTTACCGAAAAGTCAAAAGTAAAATACGGCTTTTCTGCAACAAAATCCAATCATATTTGGGCAGATGAAGAAACGCTATACTGGTCATTAAAATATATTGGTGGGAAAGGGGATCTTCCGTTAAAAGATGGCAGGAAATACTCTTTTGATTCTGCGACAACCATGCTTGATTCTATATTTGGTAGTGAAGTATTAATTTCTGAAAAAGATTTCAAACAGATGTATCCAAGTATTACAATGCCATCAATTTACATGGTGTCTATTCCAGATAACAATGATGCTATTATCCAGCTTTTACGCGCAAAATTAGGTCCATTAGGTGCCACCGTCAGAAATTGTTCAGAAATATTGAAGTCTTATCATAATGTGCAAAATGGATATATAGAGATATTTGTAAATCTAAGTATTATTGGTTTCTTATTGGGTATTTTTGCTCATCAAGCTATTATATTTCGCACAGTATGGGAAATGCGCCGCGAGATTGCAATTCTAAATGCAATAGGATTAAGTAAATCAGAAATAAATAATATATTTCTTCGTTTTATAATTGTCATAACTATGGTTGGGGCGACTATTGGGATTACATCGTCACTGATAACTGTTATTCCTGCAATATCGACAAACAGTAGATTAGTTTCACTATTACTTTCGACTATATCAATAACCTTGATGTATCTGCTTTCTTGTCTGACGATAATATTTGCTTTAAAAAGAATTGGAAAAACAAATATTATAGAATTACTGAAATCAGAATAGATTTAACCAATTCGCAGATATTGATTGCCAGGTTGTCGCAGAATAACACCTTTTAACTCCAAAATAATCAACGTTGAATTGACTTTTGAGCTTGGAAGTCCTGATTTGATGATTATTTCATCTACATGAATTGCATTGTTGGATAAAGTATCAGCAACAGTCTTTTCATCACCTGTTATTTCTATTTTATTTATTACTTGAGTTTCTGGTCTTTCTCTCTTTCTTTCCGGTTTTGGTATTTCAGTTACTCGGGTAATAACTTCTGTGGCAGTATTATCTACTTCACCAACTAATTTATTCCAGTCTGGACCGGATGGTGATTTGATTGGTGAATTTTTAGGTTGAAGCTGCTGTACGCGAAATTCTAATTCTTCAGCAATTTGTGCTGCTGATTCTACTAACGTTGCGCCATCACGCAGCAAGTTGTGGGTTCCGCGACTCTGAATAGAGTTTATACTTCCTGGAACTGCGAAAACTTCCCGGCCTTGATCAATTGCATGAGATGCAGTAATTAATGCACCGCTTTTTTCTGGTGCTTCTACTACAACTGTCCCTAATGATAAGCCGCTGATGATTCTATTCCTTTGCGGGAAATGGCTTTTATTTGGCGATGTTCCGGGGATATACTCACTAATTACTGCGCCAGTTGCAGCTATTTTATCATAAAGTTGATAATTTTCCGGCGGGTAAATAATATCAACTCCACATCCGAGAACTGCAATTGTTCGTCCATTTCCTTGTATTGCACCTTCATGAGCTGCTGCATCGGCACCTAAAGCCAGACCAGAAACAATCGTAAAACCGCGTTTAACTAATCCAAAGGCTAATTCAGATGCAACGTGCCTGCCATACGGAGAAGCACGGCGAGATCCGACTATTCCAACAGATTTCCAGTCGTCTTTAGAAAGATTTCCAAGTACAAATAAGGCAACCGGCGGGTCGGGAATGGTTCGCAATACTGCTGGATATTCATTATCAGTGAATGGAATCATCTTGATTCCTAAATTATTCATTTTATTAATATTTTCATTTTGATTAGTATTGATAGCTTTCAGTAACCTGTCGCAAGCTAATGGGGTTAGTTGCGCGCGTTCTACCCATTCACGTTTAGTTGCTGAGTAGACATTGCTTATGCTGCTAAATGCTTCGAGCAGCCGCATAACAGCACGGGGTGATATTTGAGCTGATATTAGAATAAACCATTCTTCAATGGTAGGTTTATTCATATTATTTCCCTTTCAAAGCAAGATTGATAATTATATCCATCAAATCTTTAGAAGATTCCGGTCTGCCTAATTTTCTGCTTTCACTACCCATATTCATTAATAATTTTTCACTTTGGCATAAGTTAGATAATTGCAAGTGCAAACTTTCGCCATTTAATTCATCATCTGTAATTATTATTGCTGCGCCGTTATTTGCGAATATTTGAGCATTTTTTGTTTGATGGTCGCCAGCGGCACCTGCCCAGGGAATAATAATCATAGGGATACCGCGAGCTGAAATTTCTGCTAAAAATGTTCCGCCGGCACGGGTAACTATCATATCACTTACAGCTAATAGGTTTTCAATTGCATCAATATATTTGAAGTGATAATATTTAATTCCAAGATGGTCTGCGTCAATTTGACTTAAGCCGCCGCCACGGTCTGTGCCGGTAATATGAACAACCTGCCATCCGTCACGAAACCAGGTGTATTTACCCAATTCGCGAACTGCATAAATTGCCGCATTATTTATAGCCAAACTTCCAAGACTACCACCAACAATAGCAAGAGTTTTACGATTTTCGTCTAATTTCAAAACAGAATAACCCATTTCCCGGGTAGTTTTCAAAATCGCTGGTCGTACCGGATTTCCTGCGTTGATGGTTTTAATTTTGTTATTTTTAAAAAAATCACCTGATTTATCCGAGATTACCACTGCTGCTGATATAAGATGCAATGAAGCAACAATTTTACTGGTTAGTCCTAACACCTCGTTTTGTTCTAATAATATTCCAGGAATTCCTAACATTTTTGCAGCTAATAATACTGGACCACAAACATAACCACTGGCCCCAATAACAACATTAGGTTTAAAATCACGCAAAATAGTCATTGATTGCCAAACTGGTTTTCCACTAACTAATTCATAAAGTGATTTTATCTTTTGCGGGAATGCCTTTAAAGATAATTTATTAACAACACCGTGAACAGATATTGATTTTATATTAAAACCGGCGGCAGGAATTTTTTCTATTTCAGCACGGTCACCGCCGATGAATAATATTTCCGCGTTAGGATAGCTGTCTCTTATTGTCTGTGCCAGTGCAATACATGGATAAATATGTCCTCCAGTTCCACCAGCAGCAAATAATATGCGAATTTTATTAATTGGAATCATTATTTCTCACATCTTTTATAAAATACAATTTTCACTTCTTCAGTAGTCATTAAACCATGCAGTATTTTATTTTCAATAATATTAATAAATCCTGCAATCTTTTCTTCTGTATCAATTATTTCAATAATTACTGGTAAGCTGTCAGATAAATGTAACAGGCTTTGTGAGTGAATTATCATGTGAGAACCATAACCTGATATACCGTGAAATACAGATGTTCCCGTAATTTTAAATTCTTTTGCCGCTTTGAGTATATATTCAGTAGCAGTATTACCGTCAATCATCATTTTGTCAGTTAAATATATTCGTAATAATTGAACGGACTGGTTTGTTGTAAATGGCATTTTACACATCCTCGATTATTATAAGAAAATTATGCCTTGCATTTGCTTTTCGGTCAAGCGGGATATGTCCATAAGGCATAATTTTTGCTAAAATTGTTTTGTAAAACTTTGGAGGAACAAATGTCAAAAAATATTCCTATAAAATTAGATTACTCTTACCTCGCACCTGAAGTAACAGTTAATGATTTAAAATGGTGGCAAACTTCAATTGATCTTGCTCATGAACAATTGCATAAAGGTACTGGAGCCGGCAATGATTTCCTGGGTTGGATGGAACCATCAGAGATTATGCCGAAAGAATTATTGAAATTGATTAAGAATACGGTAATTGATTTACGAAAATCTGCTGATATCATGGTTGTTGTAGGTATTGGCGGCTCATACCTGGGTGCCAGAACAGTAATCGAAGCTCTTGCAGCGAAAAACGCTCCTGAAGTAATTTATGCCGGACAAACTTTATCGGCAGATTATACTGCAAATTTATTAAGTTATCTTTCTGATAAAAGATTTTGCATTAATGTAGTTAGCAAATCTGGCACAACAACCGAACCAGCCATTGCTTTTCGTTTACTTAAAAATCTTTTAGAGAAAAATGTTGGTAAAGAAGCTGCTAAAAAATTAATTGTAGCATCAACCGATCCTGTTAAAGGCGCATTGCGCAAAATGTCAAATGATGAGGAATACGTTACATTCCCGATACCGGCTAATGTTGGAGGGAGATATTCAGTATTTACAGCAGTGGGTATGCTGCCAATCGCATTTGCTGGAATTGATATTGATGCATTTATTGCTGGCGCAACAGATTGTGCCGCTGCTTGTGTCGTCGAAACCTCGATAGAGAAGAATCCCGCATATTTATATGCTGCTCTGCGAAATCATCTTTACGGACAGGGAAAATCTATTGAAATTATGGCTACTTTTGAACCGAGATTGCGATTCTTGTCCGAGTGGTGGAAACAGCTATATGGCGAATCTGAAGGTAAAGATGGTATGGGAATATTTCCTGCCAGTGTAGAATTTACTACTGATTTGCATTCAATGGGACAAATGATTCAGGATGGACGTAGAAATATTTTTGAGACTTTTATTACAATTGAAGGTGGAATGCCATCAATTATAATTCCAGAAGTTGAAGAAAATTTAGACGGATTAAACTTTTTGGCAGGTTTAGATATAAATGAAGTTAACAAACGCGCATATCAAGGAACTGCATTAGCTCATCGTGACGGTGGAGTACCAAGTATGTCATTTATACTGCCAGAATTATCAGCGATGCCATTTGGCGCTCTCTTATATTTCTTTGAGAAAGCTTGTGGAATAAGCGGATACCTGTTAAGAGTTAATCCGTTTGACCAGCCCGGTGTAGAAGCATATAAAGAGAATATGTTCGCATTGATGAATAAACCAGGATTTGCTGATAAGACTGAGAAAGTAGTTGCAGCGATAAAAGAAAAAGCTGGAAAATCAATAGTTACATTTTAAATCAATTATTCAAAAGGCAGCGTTAAGCTGCCTTTTGTTTTTTTAAGGTGAAGATATGCGAATATTATTTTTAGATTTGGATACCCTGCGTCCTGATCATTTAGGTTGTTATGGCTATCATAGAAATACTTCGCCAAATATCGATTCCATAGCACGAGATGGAGTAATATTTGAGAATTATCATTGTTCAGATGCACCTTGCCTGCCATCCCGTGCTGCGCTTACTTCTGGTCGTTTCGGTATTCATAATGGTGCGGTAGGACATGGCGGCACTACGGCAGATATGCGTTTAGATGGTGAACAAAGAGGATTCCGCGATCGACTTGATAAAGAATCGTTTGCGAATATTTTCAGACATGCCGGTCTGCATACAGTATCCATTTCACCGTTTTTTGAACGGCACAGTTCATATTGGTTTAATTCTGGATATAATGAAATTTATAATACCGGTGCCGGTGGGATGGAATCTGCTGAAGAAGTATCTCCGGTAGTATTAGATTGGATTAATAGAAACGCTGAAAAAGATGATTGGTTTTTACATGTAAATTATTGGGATCCGCATACACCATATCGCGCTCCTTATGATTTTGGGAATCCATTTGAGAATCATCCACCACCGGCATGGGTTACTCAAGAAACAATTGATAAACATCGCAAAATGGTTGGACCGCATAAAATACGTGAAATAAGCATGTTTGATAATAATGAGAATCCGAAATATCCACGCCAGCCTGGTGAAATAGAGAATATGGACAACTGGAAGCGATTTATAGATGGCTATGATTGCGGTATAAAATACATGGATGATCATATTGGTAAAATATTGAAATCGTTTGCTGCAGCTGGTGTTCTTGATGATATGGTGATTATTATTTCATCAGATCATGGTGAAAATATGGGAGAACTTGGAATATATGCAGAACATGCAACTGCTGACTGTATCACCACCAGAATACCTATGATCATTAAATGGCCTGGATATATTAAAGATCATATTGATAAAGGTTTGCATTATAATCTTGATTTACTTCCGACATTGGCTGAACTTTTTGATTTACCATTGGAATCTGCGTGGGATGGAAAATCATACAAAGATGCTTTTTATGGTAAAGAATGTGGACGTGATTACCTGGTAGTAAGTCAATGTGCCCATGTTTGTCAGCGTGGAGTAAGATTTGATAATTGGCATTATATTCGTACTTATCATGATGGATATCACCTGTTTCCACAAGAAATGCTATTTGATATAACAATTGATCCTCATGAAGAAAATGACATCGCATTATTACGTCGTGATATTTGCAATGAAGCGGCATCAAAACTTCTATCATGGCATGATGAAATGATGGCTTTAATGGATTTTGCTGAAGACCCAATGCATACCGTTTTGCGTGAAGGCGGTCCATTACATGCGCGTGGTAATTTAAAGAATTATATTAAATATATAAAAGAAACCGGCAGAGAATATGCGATAGACGAATTGATAAAACGGCATCCAAATGAGATGAAATAAGCTTTAATAAAACTGGATGATTTTATTTTGCTTTCAATTTAAGATTATTTAAAATTGATACTAATTCTGGATTTGTTGTTTTTGCTAACCAGTCATTGATAATGTCTATAGATGGCTCTTGATTATTTACAAGCGAAGTTAATGCTGAAAGTTTTACTTGCGGGTTAATTTCAAGATTCAAGATATCTTTACATATTTTGATAGCCTTATCATCTTTAACTGCATTTAATGCTGCAATGGCTGCGGCACGATCAGCATAATCTGCCTTAGTATTAAAAATTATATTAGCTAATATTGATTTGGCATTATTATTGTCTTTCTTAGATAATGACCAAATTGCTGCATTCCTCACTATTGGAATTGAGTTGTATACAAAATAATTAAGTAGTGGCAAAGGTTCATCGCCATCAAAGTTTGATAAAGCTTCTGCAGAAGCTTTTTTGATATCAATATCAAATTGGTATGACCCATTCATTATTTCTGCGATTTTTGATATTACCCATGTGTCATGTATTTTCCCGCTTGCAAGGATAACTGCGATTATCATTTCACGCGGTGCATCTTTAATAAATTCATGTAGATATGCTGATATTCGTTTGTCTCCGGTATTACCAAGTGCATAAATTATTGCAGTTTGGACCGGCATAGGCGCGTTTTTATAGTTGCTGAGCAGATTACCGGTAATTGTATTTGAATCTGCATTTATAGCTCCTAAAGCTGCAACAGCTTCAATCGCAACTGAAGTATTATCATCAGTAATTAATTTTACTAATTTGTCATTAGCTTCTTTATATTTACATTGTACTAAACCGCGAATAACTGCTTTTTTAACAGCCGGCACTCTGTCTTTTAGTAAGGAGAACAGCAAAGTGGTTGATTCTGGAGAATTAATTTTTGCCAAAGATTTGATAGTATATATTCGTACTGATATTTCTTCATCTTCTGATAATATTTTTAAGAGTTTACTCGAATCAGAATTTTGTATTTGTCCAAGGATAATAGCTGCGGCTACGCGAAGTTCTGCTTCTTTTGCTTTAACAAGATTAGTTAAATCAGGTGTTATATTCTTGATATTATTCGATATTATTTCAGTGGATATTTGTATGACAGATGTATAATTGTCAGGAAAATCTGTTTTTACAGTATTTAATATTTTAAATATAAATCCAATAGCTACTTCAGGCGTTGCCTGTCTCATAGCATTTATTATTGCCATTTTAACAGGAACTTTTTTCTCGGTATAAAATCTTTCCTGCAATTTCAGATAGTCAGCACATCCCATTTCTGCCGATGATAAAATTGCTTGTGATGATAAAATAACATCATCATCTTTCAACATTGATATAACAATGGCTTTTGCTTCATTTGAAGAATAGTTGGCAATTGCCTGTAAAACTGCTGATTTTACCTGAGGGCTTTTATCTTTGATTAGTTCTTTTAAAATATTAAATCCTTGAGGAGATTTAATATTGCCTGCAAAGGTTGCTAATAATGATTTCACATCGTTGCTTTTATCTTTTACAAGGTTATTCATTTTTTCAGGATTAGCCTGTAAATAAGGGAAGGAAATAGCTGCCAGTCTGATTTCTGGATTTGGGTTGTCAAGTGCCAAGGAAAGTATTGGGCCTACTTGCTTATTGTTTTTTGAAATTAAAAATGTAAGTGCAGCGATTTTGATATTATTGTCTTTGCTTTCATTGTATAATTTGATAATTAATTCTGTTGCTTCGTTACCAGGATATATCCAACCATGCAATTCATTAGTAATCACGTTTAATGATTGAATCGCTGCCAGTTTAACATCATCTGTGGGGTCATTTAAAGCATCTAACGCTACAGAATATGAATTGTAAGATCGTATCCATTGTGTTGCTGTTACAGCCGCCACGCGAGTTGATGAATCTGTTGGGTCCTTGGCATAGGCAGATATTTGAATAATTGCCCGCGGGTCTGACAATTTCCCTAAATCAATAATTGCTTGAGTTTTCGGCTCACCTTTTAGTTTGGTAATATTTTTTACATACTCAGCAGTCATATCAATTCCTTGTGAATATGATAAGAACTGTAAGAGTATTAAACTTAATATGATGATATATTTCATTTTATCCTCGATTTGTTTTACGGACAATCTTATCTTCATACATTAAGCTGTCCGCTTCAATCAACGTTCTTTCCAACGAATCTTTTTCATTGGCAGTGGCAAAACCTATGGATAAGCTCACTTTAATTTTAGGTTTAGTATCATTGAATAATTGTATATTATTTCTCAGTCTATCGACAATCTGAATTGCTGTTTCATTATTTATACCAGGTAAAAGAATTACAAATTCATCACCGCCAGTGCGTGCGATGATATCTTCTGGTCGAAATGAGCTTTTTAAAACGTCAGCTATCGATATTAACATTTCATCGCCACAGGAATGGCCAAGATTGTCATTTATGGATTTTAACCCGTCTGCATCGGCAGCGACTATAGTTATTGGATAGTTTCTACTCTTCGACATACGACTCAGTTCAGATTCAAAGTACCTTCTATTATATAATCCTGTTAATTTGTCATTGTAACTTAAAAATTTCAACTCGTCTTCAAGAATTTTACGAGCTGTAATATCGCGAAGATTTATTACCTTGCCGATATACTCGCCGTTTAAGTCTGTTAATCTATTTTTATTTGCTTCAACAATTACAATAGCTCCATCACTGCGATTAATATCAAATTCTTCTTTTTCGTGTATAAAAAAGATATCGTATGGATTTTCAGCGTTGTTATCTCTTTTAATTAATAAATTAGTAATATTTACTCCAATCAATTCATCTTCTGTTTTAAAATTGAATAAATTAATTGCAGCAGGTGATGCTTTGATGATTGAATTATTATTGTCTGTAATAATAATTCCGTCTGGCGATACCGAGATAATCGTTCTATGCAACTCTTCAGAAATTCTTAATTTATCTTCTATTTTAGCTTTTTCAGAAATTTCATTTTGTAAATCTATGTTTTTTGCTATCAGCATTTCTCTTGCCTGGTTTAAATTGGTAACCATTTTATTAAATGCTTCCGCTAAATCACCCATGAAATCAACACGCTGAGTTAAATCGCCATCAGCAATTGATTGAGCCTGCCATGATAGGTGACGTAAACTTGATTGCAAGGCTTTAACAGTGCCTGCCAGATATCCCCTGTGATGTATTGTCGTAGATAAATCACCTTTTGCAATTCCAAGTATTGCCTCTCTTACATCCAGTAAAGTGAAATATATTTTTGATGCTTTTTCATTATCACTTATTACTGGCGGCAATTTTACTGGTGGATTGACACTGTTGATTGCGTCATCAATTATAGAAATGAGATTTATGCAATTTAAACAGTTATTACAAGTGCCTGGTGATGACTCCTGTATAACACGTACAATATAATTCAATTGCGATTCTGATAATTGAGGCAATTGTTTTTTTAATGCAATTATAATTTCTTCGATATGATTACATTTTTTATTCATTTAATAACAATTTCAGCATTAAACCTGCAAGTTCTATCACCGGTACACCAGCAATCAACTTCTCTAACTTTAAATGCAGCACCTGTGAATGAGTTTAAAATACCTGCTATAAATCCTTCGTCATAAGCACAGATTTCTTCGCCTGTATCAGGTAAACCAGAGCAATCAAGATCTTCAGATACTGTAAGAACAAATTTTCCATTATCAATATCTGCTTTTTCTAAACGCAATACCCCTATATTTAATTCACGTAGAGCATCTGTTAACTTTGCTATTAATTCATAAAAAGATGATACCGGTGATATAATGTTTTCATAAAATTCCCGTCCTGCCAATTCTCCTGCTTGACGAAATATTTCATCAGACATATCAGAGCCATACATTACTTCAAGCACATCCCGCATGGTATATTGCATAAGACGATAAACTTGAATAGATGTATTTGGACCTAAATTGGGTCGTCCTTCATCGATATTGCCAAGTTTTGACCATTCAAATGCATATTTTCGTTCTGACATAAAATACCTCTGGTAATATATTTCAATCTTATTATATCAAAAATGAAAAGAATTTTCTCTATTAATCTCGTAAAAATGGGATAAAAAATGTAAAATTAATGCACGTTTATTCTGGAGGCAGTATTTTGAAATTAATAATGTATGGTGAAATGTTTGAAGAGCAGCCCGGGTTGTTGTTCAAAGATAAAGTATATCCTCTTTCAATTGAAAAATTTGACTATGCTAAAAGCATAGAAATGATTTTAAGCGATGGTTTATTGGAAGACATATCTGATTGGGTAGAAGAGGGAATGCCCGGTTCAAAGCCGTTGCAATTGAAAAACTGTCGTATTGGACCACCGGTAACAGGTATCAATAAAATTATAGCTGTTGGGTTGAATTATCGTAAACATGCGGAAGAAATGGGTGATAAACTGCCAGCAAACCCACTGCTTTTCTGCAAAGCATCAACAACTATTTCTGGTCCTTATGATGATATTGTATTACCGCCTGTCACATGGTCTGATGCGGTTGATTACGAAGTTGAACTGGGTGTTATTATTGGTACTGTCTGCCAGGATGTTTCTGTTGAAGATGCGCTTGCTTATGTTGCTGGATATACAGTCGTGAATGACCTGACAGCACGGGATGTACAAAAATCTGAAAGTCAATGGTTCCGCGCGAAAAGTTATGATGGCTTTTGCCCGGTAGGTCCGTGTATTATCACTAAAGATGAATTAGATAATGTGCAGGATTTGCGGCTTACATCAACAGTTAATGGCGAAATACGACAGGACAGCAACACATCAGATATGATTTTTTCCGTAGCTGAGATTATAAGTTTCATCAGCAAGGGGATGACATTAATGCCTGGTGACTTAATTGCTACCGGCACTCCATCAGGTATTGGTGCAGGGTTTAAACCACCAAAATTCTTAAAACAAGGCGATGTAGTAGAACTTACAGTCGAAAATGTAGGTGTTCATAAATATAAAGTTTTTTCACATGAAGATTATACAGACGGAGAATAATAATGAACGATTTAAAAGTATTAGTGGTGGGTGCCTGCGGTAAAATGGGGCGCGAGGTAGTAAAGGCAATAACTGCTGCTGATGGTATGTCGGTAGTTGCTGCTGTTGATGCCGCAAACGTCGGTGCCGATGCGGGAGATATTGCTGGTATATCATTATTAGGGGTAAAAATATCCGCAGATTTAGCATCTGCTATTAAATTATCCGGTGCCGAAATAATGGTGGATTTCACTCGCCCAGATGTTATCATGTCGAATTTGCGTATTGCAGTTCCTCTTAAAATCGCATCAGTCGTAGGTACTACCGGCATAACAGCGGAAAATAAAGCTGAATTAGAAAAATTAACAGAAGAATCAGGTTCACCGGTATTTATTGCTCCTAATTTCGCAATCGGTGCTGTTTTAATGATGGAGTTTGCTAAAAAAGCGGTAAAATATTTTGATTATGCAGAAGTAATTGAATATCATCATGAAAAGAAGTTGGATGCTCCGTCAGGTACTGCATTGCGCACTGCTGAAATGATGAAGGATGTTGTAACCGGCAGATTAGAAAATTCTGCTAACAAAGAACATGGTGAAGAAAGTCGTGGTATGGCAGTAGGAAATATTCGCGTTCATGCAATAAGAATGCCTGGTTATGTCGCCAATCAGGAAGTCATATTCGGCGGGTTGGGTCAGACTTTAACAATCAAACATGACACTATTAATCGTGAATCGTTTATGCCTGGTGTTGTGATAGCTGTAAACAAAGTGAAGTCTTTAACAGGTGTAGTGGTTGGACTTGAAAATATAATGTGAGAAGAGTAGGGGGCATTTTAATAAAATGCCCCCTTTGATCTTTATGCCCAGTATGCCGGACCGGCTTGTTCTCTGATAATGCACTGCTGCAGGAACCATACAGCTTTTTTGAATCCTTCTTCGGTACTCATCAAACTATCCTCATGTTCGATGGATAATGCTCCATCATAACCGATTAAGCGTAATGTGCTGATCATCTGTTTCCAGACTTCTGCATTATGTCCATAACCAATGGTGCGGAAAATCCATGATCGGTTCATTTCATCGGTGTAGTTCTTAGTATCTAAAACACCGGTTGTTTTGGTGTTAATTTCATCGATTTTACAGTCTTTAGCGTGGAAGTGGAAAATTGCTCCGGCATCACCAAGTTTTCGAAGTGCATAAACCGGGTCAATTCCTTGCCAGAAAAGATGGCTTGGGTCGAAGTTAACGCCAATCTGCTCACCACAGGCATTGCGCAGTTTTAAAGCGGTATCTGTGTTATAAACGATGAAACCAGGGTGCATTTCTAATGCAACTCTAACACCTTTGGATTTCATTTTCGAGTTCATTTCTTTCCAATAAGGAATCGCGACGTCATCCCACTGATATTTCAAAATATCAAGGAAATCAGGCGGCCATGCACAGGTTACCCAATTTGGATATTTTGCGCCTGGCTGATCTCCAGGACAACCTGAGAAATTAACAACGGTATCAATTCCTAAAATTCCAGCAAGATCGATTGTTTTTGAGAAGATATCATGATGCTCTTTTGAAAATGATGCATCAGGATGAATGGGGTTGCCATGACATGATAATGCTGAAATTTCCAGACCCTTATCAGTAATCTTTTTCATCCAGCTTTTAGCTTTTGACGGGTCTGCCACCAGTTCATCCAATGGGCAGTGAGCACCGCCAGGATATGCGCCGGTACCAATTTCTACTGCATCGCAACCAGCAGCTTTAATGTAGTCCATTGCTTGTTCTAATGGCATTTGGCTGAAAAGCACAGCAAATACGCCGATTTTCATATTTTTTCCTCCGATTTATTTTACGCGGTCGTTGACCGACAGTATTGTAGTTTAAATATTGTTAAATCTCAACCTCTGGAACCTTTACCCAACTGCGTGTATTTGATGATTTGGTCATTGCATCCAAAACAGCATTAATTTTTGCCGCATCTGCAAAATCTGGTGATGGTTTCTTATCATTAACAATGCAATCCATGAAATTATATACCGAATGGCAGAATCCTTGTTCGTAACCAATGATATGTCCTGGTGGCCACCATGCTGTCATATAAGGATGAATGCTTTCAGTTGCCAGTATGGTGCGGAATCCCTGCGCATGTGGCGGGTCTTCGCGATTGAAATATTGAAGTTCATTCATTCTTTCAAATTCAAAACGAATAGAACCTTTATCGCCATTGATTTCAAAGATAATCGCGTTTTTATGTCCGGCACAGAAACGTGATGCTTCAAAAGTTCCAATTGCGCCGTTTTTAAATCGTGCCAGTGAAATTACTGCATCATCAACGGTAACATCACCATAACCTTCTCCAGCAGCAGCGGAAAGGCCGCCAGTTGTTTGAGACTGTAATGGACGTTTCTTTACAAATGTTTCCATTGCTGAGCTTACTTCTGCGATATCGCCAACCAGCCAGGTTGCCAGATCGATGACATGGGCATTTAAATCCCCATGCGAGCCTGAACCGGCAACTGATTTGTCTAACCGCCAAACTAACGGGAATTCCGGGTCGATTATCCAATCCTGTAAATACAAACCTCGGAATTGAAATATTTTGCCAATTCGTCCTTCATCAATTAACTGTTTCGCCAGGCTGACTGCAGGGCAAAATCGATAATTGAAGTTCACCATGTTTTTAACGCCAGCTTTCTTTGCTGCTTTCGCCATAGTAACAGCATCGCGATAATTCATAGCCAGCGGTTTTTCAGCGAATACATGTTTACCAGCGTTAATTGCTGCCATGATGACTTCTTTATGGGCATTATTTGGCACCACAACGTCAACCATATCAATGTCAGAACGTTTAACAGCTTTCTTATAATCTGTTGACGTCTTGTCCCACCCGTATTCAATTGCAGCTGCGGCTAATGCGTCTGCAGTCCTTCCAACCAGTAATTTCATAACTGGTGTTGCCGCAGGATTCATCATACGTGCTACCTGACGGTAAGCGTTACTGTGTGCTTTCCCCATGAACTTATAACCGATCATGGCGACGTTAATTTTAGGTTTCTCCATCGGATGACCTCCAAAAAGTATGTTTGTTTGGATTTAACAGATGTATTATCTGTTATTTTTATATATATTAGCCGTTTTTTATGATTTTTGCTATAATTTTGCAGGGTAATTTTATAAATGTATGATGACATCTTAAGTAAAATTATAATAATTTTAATAATTCTTTTTTCAGTTGCAATTCATGAGTTTGCTCATTGTTGGACAACTGATCGCTTGGGTGACCACACACCTCGAAATGCAGGTCGAGTTACACTAAATCCTTTGGTTCATCTTGACCCTATAGGAACAATAATGATAATCGTTTCTACAATGTCAGGATTTGGATTTGGGTGGGGAAAGCCTTCTCCGATGTATCCATCTAATTTTAGAAATCCAGCATTCGGCAGGATGATTTCTGCTTTTGCAGGTCCAAT
>Ga0194052_1001024_pt1 | contig 16810 bp, 14 predicted proteins | sample SepL226m_MetaG_FD_160117 | JGI IMG/M metagenome (GOLD analysis project Ga0194052, IMG submission 160117) | Anoxic zone freshwater microbial communities from boreal shield lake in IISD Experimental Lakes Area, Ontario, Canada - Sep2016-L227-6m | ecosystem: Environmental > Aquatic > Freshwater >... | reverse complement strand
TATATATATAGTATTAACGATTCTTCCAATTACCCTATTCTTTCTTTTCATATTTGGATTCTTTTCAAGCAGTGATGCTAATGCAGTAAGTACGCAAGCACCAGCTGGGGCTGCAAGTTTTGTAAGTGGTGTTACTACTGCAACAGAAGCAGGAACTCCAACTACTACATGTAAACTTGGTGCAAATTCTGCTGCAAATATTGGTGACCTCATAAAAGTAGATGCTGGAAATAATACATTTAATAGAGGACTAAACTTTGGATGGGTGCTTACAGTTTTAAAAGATATTAACGAAATTAACGGATACGAGGGAATTACTAAAATCAAAAAACTTATACAAGATTTTAGAAAATCTGGTACTAGTGTAATTATACGTATATGTAATGGAGCTGAATGTAATGGTTTAGGACCACAAGGAGCAAGTGATATCACAATGGCGAATGATGGAAAACAGTTAGGAAAATATCTGACTTTGCTTTCCTATGAACTTATGAAAGACGATCAGGGGGGAGGTGCAAAGACATCTCCATTTTGGGTAATTGCAGGACATAATGAACCTAATGCTGCTGAATGGAGAACTCCATCAGGAGAAACAGCATTCATGAATTCCCTTATTAACGAAGTATCTGATTCATATGAAGTAAATAAAAATTTATTGGAACTCGGAATTACAGATCCAGGACTTTCTGCAAGTGGAGCAATGCCTAAAGAAGCATTCTTCTTTGGAATTAGAAGTAGAATAAATCTATTATCTCCTGAAGTACAAAATGTTCCAGATGGAGCAGAATCTTCAACAGCTCTTAAGTATTACGACGCACCAAGTAACGCAGGTGGAGGTGGTGGTGCAGGTTGTAATGGAGCAAAGGGAGGATACTTTTCCAGGATGATCAAGTGTGGAGCTATATTTGGTGAATTAGATGGAATAGCAACTAACCTATATACAGTTGCAGATATTAAACAAGGATTGGAATATGCTCAAACTAGACAAAAGAAACTATATGTACTTGAAAGTGGACCTGAAAATGTATTTAGTAAAGGAGGAGATGCAGTAAGAAATTCAAGTAACAGCTTTGACAGTGTAGTTGCTTATACAGATGCTGAAGCTAAACAATATAGATATACTTTTGTAGATCAATTTATAAACAATCCCCAAATAGGAGCAATACTCCCCTTCAATTCTCTTCCACTTAGTGATTTAACTGCAATGACAGGAAATCCTGTTGCAGACAGAGACTTCCAACCATATACAAAGAATATGTATGCGAGAAAAGATGCAAATGATGCTGAAAATTTTACAAAACTTGCAGGGACAGATAATAGGTACAAAACAGTAACTGTTTCTTCAAAGGATGCTAGTGGTAATGTAACTGAAAAGAAGATTAAAACTGAACCTGTTTCTATGAATCTAGGATGGCCAGTATTCTATGAGGCACAAGTAATAGATATGTTGAATAGCGCAGGCTGCTCAAATGTATTTACAAGACAATGTAACTACCAAGCAGATGGGTCAGATAACAATAAAGTGGCAACAGTAAATGCAGATTCATCAGATACAAAAACTGCATACTATGACATGGTAGATTCTATAAAGAATACTGATAAGGAGTCTGCTCTTGCATTTAAGCCATGGACTAAAACAGTTTGTATTAAATATACATACAATGGACTTGGTGTTGTCTGTGATAAGAAAGATATTAGAAACATAACTATTACCAACATGCTTACAGATGCAGTATTCAAATCTGACATGTTAACAACAGTGCAAGTAAATATCCCTCTTGCTAATACTCTTTCAAATACAAGCATAAATGGAACAGATGAATTAAACTACACACAGTATGGAGGATCTTTAAAGAGAATGTCATACCAAGATAATGTAGATTTTTCTAGAAAATCCGATGCAACTCTTCAAATAGATTTACCTGGTAATGGTGGAGCTAAAACTCAAATAGCATTTCCACAACTTGGAAGCGCAATAGATCTATATAGTAGAGATTTCTTTGACTACTCAACAACAGATCCAGACGTATTAAATCAACCAAAAGACTTTTTAAATGTTACGTATAAAGTGCCAAATTCAAGTGTTAAAGCTGACATGTCACCTGCAGGAAGAAGACTGGAACTGGAGAATAGTAAGACTTCAATAAAAAGTATAGGCGAACTTGCAACACCATATGCAAATGCTTCCGGCAAAAGTTCATCTGATTCAAAACTCATTAGAGCAAATGGAACTGACGATACTGGCATGACTAAATATACAGTATATTCTTCAAGTGTTAATGATCAAGTAGGTCAAGGTGGTGCGATACCCGACTATAAGAATTATCAAGCAATAAAGACTGATGCAAAGACAGACAAAGTTCAATTCAATGCATCTGAGATATTAAGTGAAGAAGCAGCAGTAAGTAGAGCACAGTTAGAACAAAACTATTTTGTAAGTTGTTCTAATATAACTGAATATGATAAGAACTTGATTGGAGCTGGTGGAAAACCAATGACATTTAAGAATAATGAATATCCAATTGCTGTAAATTATGATCAAGACTATTCTCATGGAAGATGTGATGGTTATCCAGAAGGTGGAGTACCTGGAGTTAATTTCACAGTAACAGATGGAAGTGGTGCAACAGTTACAGATTATTCTGGAATGGATTCTAATCTAATTCCACCAGGAAAACCGGGATCAGCATATAAAGATAATCATTTAACAACAGTTTCAAAAGACTGCTATAGAGCTTGGTGTCAATTAGCATCAAATAAAAGAAAGGTAGATACAGATCCAGAATTTAATGGTGGTGGTGGTACAAACGCTTCAGCATACTCGTCAGGTGGTTCCCAATTTGCATTTGCATACTTTCCTCTTACAAAAGATTATTCATTCTTAAGTAAAATACAAACAGCTTCTGCAAATGTAGATTCAGGAAGCGGAATGATGAGGATATTAAGAACTGCATGGGAACAAAGTAATAGACTTCAGTACAAATTAAATAGCACAACAACTACAGGAAATAGTGTTGGTGGAACTACACCAATAAGTAATGCATTAAGAATATGCCACAAAGATATCTCTGTTCAAGCAAAGGTGTATACAAGAAATTACACTGTAGCTTCTCATCAGGAAGAATATTACACAGGTAATCTTGATCAATGCTATAACCCTAACAATCATGTTCAATGGAGTTACAAAAGATCTGCTCTGAAACCTGAAGCAGATAAAACATACACAATATCTACTTCAGAGTTTCCATGGATTGGAACAGTAGCGGCAATTAACGAAAGACTTTCTAAGGCAGATTACTTTTATCTTAATAATACAGCTACAGGAGCAACTACTAATGTTAATTTGAATGGAACAACATTAAGTACTGCAAACTTAGATGCCTTAGCCTTAAAATCTTGTGGATCAGGAGATAATTCAGATCCTACAATGTGTTACTGTGACGCTGAGCAGAAAGATCCACTTGCTATTTATCTTTGTCAAAATGGTTGGCTTACAGATAAAGAAAAGACTGAGGCAGGATTAACAGCAGAGGATTGTAAGAAACCAGATACCTCAAATGTAAGTAGTGTAAATGGAACATTCTTACATGGCTCAGGAGATAAAATATGTTCTGCGTATAATGATCCTAAGATTCAATCTATTTTCTCAGCAGCAGAAAAATCTTCTGGAGTTCCAAAAGAGATATTAGCAAGTATATGGAATACTGAATCTGGATGTGGATTACCAACAGGAAGTGATATTTTAAATGGAAAAGTACAAGATCAGAACAATTTAATATGTGCAAGATGTAATTTAGAAGGTGCAGGCAAAGATCCAAATTCAGTGACACTTGCAGATCAACAAGATTCTGGACTTGCAAACTATAACGCATGTAAAGCAGCTAGTACTGGAAAATCTTGTAACGATGCTGCCGTAAAATATAACTATCCAGGTGTTGTTCAGTGCTGTGATGCAAGAGGACCAACTCAATTTGAAATAGGAACTTGGAATGGAAGTATTGTTAACGATCCTAAATTTATAAGTTGTAGAAAGGCACTTGGTACTCTTGGACTAAAAACATCCAATGCTCCAGATAGAGCAGTATTTGGTGATGCTCTATGTGGATCTATGACAAAGTTTTCTAATGCAAGCGGAGGAACGACTACTTGGGATGATGCAACAATATTTAAAATCGCGCAGAATTATCATGGAGGCGGAGGTTGTTTAGCATATCCAGACTATAGTGCAAAACTTGCAAGTGGTGGACTTAGTAGTATGACTATTGGTGAAAGTTACTGTGGAAGAGTTGTTGACCTAGTTAATTCTATTAGAACAGCAAAATAGTATGAACATTAAGATGGAAAACAATAAACAATTAATCTTCTTTCTAAGCGCACTTGGATTCGTAATAATAGCCATTTCTGTGTTTATACTTATCTTTTTTTCGAATAACAAACAAAATACTAATCAAGCAACTACGACATCTTCTAGTTCTTCTTCAGTTTCGAGTGTAGCATCGAACGGATTAGAACAAATCCCAGAAAGAATTACAGATTTCATTGGTGCACTTCCCTTCCGATCCCAAGAATTCAATGTAGATTATGATTCACAAACAAATGAAGTCGTTGTTACAAGTACAATGTATGACAAGAATCAACTTCCAGCTGTATTTAAGAACTGGATTAAAAGATTTCCAAATCTAAATATCAACTCACTTAAAGTTAAATATATTGGAAATGAAGCTCAAGTTATAGATAAGATAAAAGGGAGTTAATTAAGTAAATATTATTTTATCTTTACCCCTACCATATCTATTAGTGGATAATGTGATCTAATTTCAACCCAGAACTTCTCAGCAAGTTTTGAAGAATATAATCCAAATCCTGAATTTTCAGATTTACCACAAAGTCTGGTTTCGTAATCTTTAATAACTCTCAATATTCTTGCTCCTTGAATATTGAACTCAGCTTGATGTTTTTTAGAATTCTTCGCATAGTCCGAATGCACTTTAGTGAAGTCATCAAACATAGGTTTATTTGCAGTTACCATTTCCTCATAAGTTTTTTTGAATTTTGTCATATTATTTGTTTAACAGAAAAGTTATGTAAATTTGGTATGATATAGGTACAGAATATAATACATATTAAAATTAAGTTCCATGATAAAGTTAAGATTCTATTTAGTTTGTGTAAGTATCTTAATATTTTGGGTACTATCTACCTTGTTTTCGGGGGTATCCGTTCGAGATGGATTATTTGGATATATAATTATTGGTGGAGCTTTTGGAGTATTCATGCAAGCATCAAGTAGAGTAATTAGGTTCTTAACATTAAAAGAAAATATCCTTACATCAATTGTATTTTCATGTCTCCTATCTATCGTGCTATTCTTTTTACTTAACACATTTACCCCTGTTATTGCATTCAAAGATGGAATATTAAAAGGGTTTTCAACAGATGTGGTGGTAATAAAAGATTTTATACTAGATAAAAATACGACTTTAGCTATTTTTGCTATACTCTGTGGTACAATTAACGCACTCATGGATGAGTTAAGAAAGTAAATATTAATATATTTTTATGGATGCAAAACAAATCTCTTCATACGCAATTATTGTTCTGGGGGTATTCCTTATTGTAACTATTCTATTACAAATTAGAGGATCTGGATTAGGTACAATATTTGGATCTTCAAGTGGTGGAGATTTCTATAGATCAAGAAGAGGTATTGAAAAGTTTCTATTTAACGCTACTATTATTTCAGCGATATTATTTGTTTCTACTTGTGTAGTAAATGTCTTATTAAACAAGACTGCCTAAATGCTTAAAATTTGGAGTTTCATTAAAAAGGTAATTTCAGAAATTAGGGATTTCTTTTGGTTCTACCCATATTTCTTTACTGACCATACTGAACTTGTAAATTCAAGTTCCGTTTGGAGATGGTTTATGAGAGCAAGACCTTTCAGTATAATTATCGTTCTTCTTGTCACCTTCACACTTTCATTTATGGCTCTTACAGACAATGGGCTTCTTTTGATCAACCACTCAAACACTATTATAGAAGGACTTGTTAAAGATCCAGATTTTAATGGAACACTTCTAGTAAATCCAATCATAGGAAATACAAATGAGATAAATAAAAGTTTATCTAAAATAATTTATGAATCTCTTTTCACTGTTCTTCCAAATGGAGATATAACTCCCCTTCTAGCTGAGTCGTATACAACATCAGATGGTGGTAAAAAATTCACAATTAAATTAAGACAAAATGTTACCTGGCATGATGGAGAAAAGTTTACAGCTGACGATGTTATTGAAACATATAGAAGACTTACAAATGTTGGAGCCGACAATAACATTGCTTCACAAACAATTCAAAAAACAGAAGTAAATAAAATTGATGACTACACAGTAGAGTTTGTAAAAGAAAGCGTTGTGGCTAATTTTCTAGAGTTAATTAATATAGGGATTATGCCAAAGCATGTTCTCGAAAGAGTTACTGTTAATAAACTTGAAAACAACCCTATTAACAAAGAGCCTATTGGAACTGGAGCATATAAATTGCTTTCAGTTAACGAAGATCGTGTAGTACTCGCTGCAAATAACAAATACTGGGGAGGAAGACCTCTTGCAAACTATTACCAGTTAAACCTTTACAATACTGAAAAGGATGCAGTAATTGCACTTAAATCTGGTCAAATACATATATTTAACAATCTCTCTCAGTACTTTATTTCTGATCTTGAAGGAAACAAAAATATTACTCTTCAAAAAAGTTTACCTATATATAGACAATACTGGGCTTTGTATTTTAACCTTAATAAAAAGGATACTATATATAGTAACTTAGAAATAAGGCAGGCTATTGCTCATGCAATAGATAAAACTGCAATGATATCTGACCTTGGTAATCTTGCTAGTCCTGCTCTTACAACTATCCCTCCAATATCTTGGGTAGAACCAAAAGGTACATTAACTTATGATAAAGATAAAGCAGTTAAACTACTAGATAGTAATGGATGGATAATAAATAACAAGACTTCAGTAAGAGAAAAGAACGGGAAAGAGATAGAAATAAATATTACTTATCTTGATTCAGATACAAAGAAGATTGTCGCTGAATCTATTAAAAATGATCTTGAAGCAATTGGAATTAGAGTGAACTTAACAGCAAAAAGTGCAACGGATATTAAAGACCTTACAGTTGCTAATAGAGAATTTGATGTACTTCTCTATGGTGTTGAAACTTCAAGCGATCCTGACAGAATTAGATTCTGGCATGAAAATGCAACAACATATCCTGGTCTGAATCTTTCAGGATATGTAAGTACAATAAAGATAAAGGACCCTGTAACTGGAAATAGATCAAGTAGAATTAATGATGCATTACAAAGAGGGTTAAGCGTTGAAGATAGAGCTCAAAGGAAGGATCAGTACGAAGCACTTGTTAAAATACTTGATACTGAAGTACCTGCAGTTTTCCTTTACTACCCTATTATGTTAAGCGCAGTGAATACAAGAATCCAGAATTTTGACACTAGTAATATAACGCTTCCTGAAAATAGGTATAAAGATATCAAAAAGTGGAAAATTAAATAGTACCCTTTACTTTGTACAAAATGATTTTGTATTGTACAATTCCCCAAGTTAAATTATTTGCTGCAATTTGTGTATATTAATATAAAACTATGAAACTAAACCGCTTTTTACTCTGGTTCATCATATTTGTAACAGCAGGAGCAACACTTCTTAGCTTTCCAACTGTACCTGTTAAGTTCCAAATAGGTAATTTTGTATTTGATAGAACCATAAAAGGACCTAACTTTCAAGATCTATTCGGAAGTAACGTACAAAAACTTGTAGATATTAAACTTGGTCTAGATCTTCAAGGAGGTACATTTATCTCACTTAAAGCAGATATGTCTAATGTTGCCGATGCAGATAAGACTGCAAAGCTTGAGGCGACTAGAAAAGTTATTGAAAGTAGAGTCAATCAGTTTGGACTTTCCGAAACAAATATATATGGTTCAATAAATGGAAGTGAATATAAAATAAATGTTGAACTACCAGGAAGTGGTAAAGATATAGATAATGAAATTAAGATATTACAAGAAACTGCGAAACTTGAATTCTATTCACAAAAAGCTCAACCTGAAGATTTAAGTGGTATACCACAAAATCAAATTACAACTGCAATGGTGCTTCAAGCTCAATGGGACAAGTCTAGTATTACAGGAGCAGACTTAAAAACTGCTAATGCACAGGCCTTATCTGGACAAACCACATCAACTGTTACAGCTACCAACCAACAAGAAGTAGCACTTGTATTTACAACAGAGGGAGCAGGTAAATTTAATGCACTTGCAACTGCCAATAGAGGCAAACCTATTGCAATAGTATTAGATGGAAACATAATTTCAAGTCCAAGAGTTGCAGATGACTTCGGATTAACTTCAGGAGCATCAGACACTGTTGTAATTAATGGATTAACACAAACTGAAGCAGATAATTTAGCAATACAATTAAGAGGTGGAGCACTTCCTACACCAGTAGAACTTATTGAACAAAAAACTATTGAAGCAACACTTGGAAAAGATGCTCTAAATAAAAGCATTGTTGCAGGATTAGTTGGAATATTATTAGTCATTTGCTTCATGATATTCCTCTACAAGGTAGAAGGACTTATTGCATCAGTTGCACTTGTTATCTACACTTTAATTACATTATCCCTGTATAAGTTAATTCCTATCACACTAACACTTCCTGGTATAGCCGGATTTATTCTCTCTGTTGGTATTGCTGTAGATGCAAATGTCTTAATATTCGAAAGAATGAATGAGGAAATTAGAAGAGGTAAATCTAAAACTCAAGCCCTCAAGCTTGGATTTGAAAGAGCTTGGACTTCGATTAGAGATTCAAATCTTTCAACACTCATTACATGTACAATTCTTTACTTCTTTGGTGCAGTAGTAGTTAAAAGCTTTGCAATAAACTTAGCAATTGGAGTACTAATAAGTCTTTTCACAGCAGTTAGTGTTACAAGACAACTGCTCTTGGTAACTGTATTAAAGAAAGATAATTCTGTTCCTCCTGTAAAGAAGGAAGAAAAGAAAAGTACAGAGAAATTACCTAAAACAAAATTTAAATTTTCTAATCTTTTTGGATTTCTAAAAAGGAAAAACAAGAAGGAAGTGAAAAAAAACAAAACTAATCTTTGGAATTATAAAAGAAAATGAAAATAGAATTCGTAAAATACAACAAGATCTACCTAATGATAACTCTTGCTTTAGTTACTTTAGCAATAGTAGCTATTGGTATTTGGGGACTAAAACTAGGAATAGATTTTAGTGGTGGAACTATTATTGAATATAATCTTGTTGGTAAACCTGAAACTAAAGATGTTGAGACAAAACTTCAAGGAACAGATAAAAAAATTGCAAAGATAATTGTTGCTGGAGATACATATTCTTTGTACTTTGAACCACTAAAAGATACTGAAAGAGACGCTATAGAAGCTCAGATAATCAAAGCTTATCCAAGTTCAAAAAGAGTTGCAGTTGAGACAATTAGTTCATCTGTAGGAGTTGATCAGAGTAAAAGCGCACTATTATCAATTCTTTTTGCATCCATAGGTATTATCATATTTCTTACAATTTCATTCAAAAAAGTTACAGCACCTTTCAAATCTTGGGAGTTTGGAGTTAGTGCTGTGCTTGCTCTTCTTCATGATGCAATTATTGTTCTTGGAGCTTTCGCAATACTCGGACATTACTTTGGTGCAGAAATAGACTTACTTTTCATTACTGCAATTCTTACAGTTATTGGATTCTCTGTTCATGACACTATCGTTGTCTTTGACAGAATTAGAGAAAATGTAATTAAGTACGGATCCTTAGATTACAAAACAGTGGTAAATAACAGTTTAGTTGAAACACTTGCTAGATCTATTAATCTAACAGTTACTACTCTTTTAGTCTTATTAGCACTTTTTGTTTTAGGACCTGAATCTTTAAGATGGTTTCTAGCAGCTTTAATAATTGGAATGTTTAGTGGAACATACTCTTCAATATTTGTAGCATCACAGATATTAATCCTCTTCCAACCAATTAAAGAGAAACTTAAAACTCTTAAAATATTTAAGGGTAAGAAGAAAGAGAAATAATCCCAATTACTTTCTAATTACAGAAGCTTGTATTCCCGTTAATATAGCACCTTATATTCTTATTGTGATCTGCATATGTAACAGCGTAGTGGATTACACCATCTGTGCCATGTAGATAGTAAAAGTATGGGTTAGAAGTTGGGTTAATAGATGCCTTCAAGGACTCTAATCCAGGATTAGATATTGGTGTTGGTGGAAGTCCAGGCTTTAAATACGAGTTATATGGAGTATTTTTTGCTTTAGTATCATTTGTAATCACAAATTTCCAATTCTTTTGTTCGTATAGAAGTGTTGCATCTGCTCCAAGTAGTTTAGTTCCATCCCCTTTTCCATCCAATCTCTTTCCTAAAACATCAGATATATTTGCTCTTTCAGTAGCACCTCTTCCCTCTCGTTCAATAATAGAAGCTAGAGTTACAGTTTCATACAATGAATACTTCTTACTTGAATTTTTGTATAAGTCTAAAAATCTTGTTTCAAAACTATTTAATAATTTCTCAACCAATGCTTGTGTAGTAATATTTGGTTCTACCATGTATGTATCCGGGAAAAGAAATCCTTCAAGTGTTTTCCCTTTTGGAATATATGTTTTAGCAATATTTGAATCTAGTGAATATTTACTTGGATTATTAACAATATCTATGAATGTTTTTTTATCAAAAGAGACTTTATCATAACTACTAAATTCATCTGCAAGTGTTGTTGCAATTTCATCTGCTCTTAAACCTTCTGGAAAGAAAATCTTTACATTAGTACTTTTGGGATTATTAAGTACATCCAAGATTTGTTGAAAGTTAAGATTCTTTGCAATCTGAAATGTTCCAGCTTTAATCTTACTAGATTGACTAGTTTGTTTTACAAATAATAGGAATAACTCAGAACTTGTTATCAGGTTATTATCTAGTAACTTCTTTGAAACAACGTCTGGAGTATCCCCAAGCTTTACTTCAAAGTTAACAATAGAATTATCACTACTATTAGGTTTTGTAGTTTCATCTGCATACCAGCCAGTTACAAATATGTAACCTAAAGTTAAGAATGCAATTAAGAAGATAAGTATTATGAGTATTTTTTTCATAAAATTTTGTTTAATTAAGTCAAAACTTCCCTTCATATTATCATGAAATAAAGGACTATATAACCCTACCTAAGAAAGTATCAGTATATAGTAGTACATACCTCATATACGATGTTTAACAAAAGTGATCCTATTTTGTTACTATTTCCAAACTACTTTGTTACATAATCCATAGGGATAAAAAGCCCATTCCGGATGGACAATAGTATCCTGTAGTGTTATAATTACTTACTATATTTTTTATATATAACAAAATGAATTCATCAGTAATTTCACCAGATATCACTAGAAGAGTAGATTATGCTCCTTCTAGAGTATCTATAGGTCTTAGAACCCTCCTTATTGGAGTTGCCCTGTATGCAAATTTAGGTGGACATGTTGCAATTGCAGAAACAAATTCACCTACAGATACTGGATGTACTGCTACAGGTGATGTACTTGCAAATGGAAATAAGACAGTATTACTCCAAAAAGGAGGACAATTTGTAGACATTGTAGCGAGAATTTTACCTAAAACTAATGGGAATAAAAAACCAAACAGTCCAAAAGATTCAGGACTTGCAGGAAGATTTGTAATTAGTTATGTCAACGGTGAGACTATTATTAAAGAAGTATTTCAATCAGGAGATAGAACAGATGAAATGTCTGCAACTATTGAATTAACTCAATCTGGAAGTATAAGTGCTGATATGTTCACTTTAAATGGCGTTCCAAACGGAAATACTCCAGTAGATACTATAACTGCCCCTAGCTTTTGTACACTTAACCAAAAAGCTCAAGCTGTAGAAGTTAAGAGAACTTTATATATTCCAGCCATAAGAACTAATTAATAATTCTTAGGCAAAGTATACGAATTTAACACCCTGATTAACACTCAGGGTGTTTTTTTATTTCTAAGTTTTTAATTTAAGATACAAAACACATAGTTATCATTCATCCTCATATATTAGAAATGAGATTAAATAGTATGTAGGACATTCTATGGACAAAAGATGACTTGTAGTGATATAACTTCTTACTATTTTTTATTGCATAATAAAATGAGTTCACCAGATACGACATTAGTAATAGATAATACTCCTTCAAAACTATCAAGAGGTACTAGAAATAGTATGCTAAGTCTGTTAACTGGATTTGTTCTAGTCACCAGTACTCTTGGTGGAAAAATATCAGAGGGTTCATCAAATATGCCAGCTTGTACGGTATCAGGAGTTGAATGGTTGAATTACTACGAAAAGCAAATAAAGGTAGTGCATGGTGAAAACACAATGGTTGATCTTAATGCAATGAAAACCTTTCCACCTACTGATATACAAAGAAGTCCGGAAGCAGTCATTGGACATTTTTATGTTATCGCTCTAAATGGCAGATCCAGAGTATTAGATGGTATTGGCTCAACTTATGGGATTATGCAAGCAACCGTACCATTTAGTGAATCATCAATAATTATTGCTGGAATGAACACACCTGCCGGAGAATGTCTTTTATCTACAAGTACAGGCGTGGATCAGCTAAAAGTTACAGAAGAATTCAAAGCACGTTTACCAATAGTGCAAAATGGTAATAATAGTATGATGGTAAATAGTCATAGCAAGATTGATCTTGGTAAAAAAACAACTGATATAAAAAGGCATAAATAGAAAGACAAAGTATTACAGTTATTTATATTTTCCAAAAGTCGCAGTGGACAAAAGATGACTTGTAGTGATATAACTTCTTAGTATTTTTTATTGCATAACAAAATGAATTCAGCAGATATGACACCAGGACTAGACCAAGCTCCTTCAAAACTATCACTAGGTAATAGAAAGGGTATGATAGGTCTTTTTACTGGATTAGTTCTACTCACTAGTACTTTTGGTGTAGAAATATCAAAGGGTTCATACTTAGGATCAGAGATGCCAGCTTGTACTAGATCAGGAAAGGAGTGGATGACTGGTTACAACAAGGTAATAGAGATAGAGCATGGTGTAGATACAGAAGTTAGTCTTTATGCAATGGAAGAATTTCCACATATTGATATCGAAAGGATTCCGGGAGCAGTCATTGGACGTTTTTATGCTCTCACTCTAGATGGAAATTCCAGAAGAATAGATGGTTTTGAGACAGGTGATGGACTTATGCAAGCAACCGCACCATTTAGTGATACATCCAAAATTACTGCTGCAATAAATATACCTGGTGAAGGAGATTGTCTTTTATCTACAGATCTAGGCGTAGATCAGCTTGATGTTAAAGCACTATTCAAAGCACGTTTCCCAATAGTGCAAAATGATAATAATAGTATGATGGTAAATCGTGATAGCAAGATTGATCTTGGTAAAAAAACAACTGATATAAAAAGGCATAGATAGATAGACAAAGTATTACAGTTATTTATATTTTCAAAAAAGTATAAAAAAAACTGGACAAGTATTATCCTGTAGCGTTATACTCACCTCATAATTTTAAAAATATTATTATGGAAAATCTTTCACAAGTTAGTGAAGTACCAGTTGAAGCATCAGTATCTTATGCTCCTAGAGTATATTTTAGAAACATAAGAACAATGTTAATAGCAGGATTAGCATATGCTGGGTTATTATTAGTAACCAATCCAAATACTATTAACGCTTCATTATATGGAGACTCAGGAATATGTCAAAGAATTGGAACTGTAGAAGTAAATGGAGGGAATCCAATAAAAGTAAAAAAAGGAGATGTTGTTGAACTTAAGGGACAATTAATGCATGCAGATCCTGTTACCGACTCAGCAAGTATTGATGATGCTATTGCGGCTTCAGGAGGAACATTTAATGTAATTGGCGAACAGTCAGGCACTACTAAAGTAGTATCCGGAACACCATCTGTAGATGGAGATTCAATTACTGCATCATATACTGTAACAGAAAAGTCTAAAGTCACTGCAGAAATTGGGGGTTGTGACGTAGTAACTAAGTATAGATCTGCAGCAATCGCAAATATATTATTAGAATATAAATTACTATTAATTAATGTGCAAAAAGATTCTAGCCAGTAGGAAATCTATTAAAAGATTGTAATACTAACACCCTGACTAATTCCAGGGTGTTTTTTGTTGTCAAGCTTGGAATCTGTCATCATTATTTAGATCAAGGCAACAGGACTTTGAATCTTTTCAATTCTTTGCTAAGAAGAGATATAATCGCGACATAAATATTAAACCATTCTAATGGGATATATAGTAGTAACTGGTGGCTGTGGATATATTGGTTCTCACATGACAAGACATTTACTCTCTAAAGGATACAATGTTTTGGTTATAGATAACCTAGAAAGAGGTTTTAAAGATGTAATTACCACACTTAAAAAAGCCTATCCTAAAGCAAATTTAGTATTTGAAAAAGTAGATTTAAGAGATAAATTAAATCTTCTAAAAGTATTTAGTAAATATGAAATAGATTCAGTTCTTCACTTTGCAGGATATGCTCTTGTTGGTGAATCTATGACCTACCCTACAAAATATTTTGAAAACAATACAGGAGGAACTATTAATCTTGTTAGCGTAATGCTGGAAAGGAAGATAAATAAAATAATATTCTCATCAACTTGTAATATATATGGAAACTCACCAAAGATTCCAATAACTGAGAATAACGTTGAGAATCCTTCCAGTCTTTATGGTCTATCAAAACAATTATCCGAAAGAGTTATAGAGTCAGCAGCTGTTGAGGGATTGAATTCAATAAGATTTAGATACTTTAATGCTGCAGGAGACTCTTTCGATGGTCTAATTGGAGAACGTCACGATCCAGAGACACACCTAATTCCAAGAGTATTAGATTTTGCACTTGGTAAAAGTGACACTTTTAAGCTATTTGGAGATAACTACCCAACTCCTGACGGTACTTGTATAAGGGATTACGTACATGTAGAGGATCTTGCTGAAGCTCACCTACTTGGGCTTAAGAAACTAGAGGAAAACAGTAAGAGTAACAAGGGATCAACTGCTCTATATAACCTTGGGACTGAAAATGGGACCTCCAATAAAGAGATTATTGAGGCTGTAAAAAAGATATCTGGAAAGGATTTTAAATATGAAACTGTTGAAGCCAGACCTGGAGATCCAGCAATCCTCATAGCAGATTCAACAAAAGCTTTTAAAGAGCTCGGCTGGAAGGCTAAAATGGACTTAAATAAAGTTATTGAGAGTGCATATAACTGGCATAGTAAAAGGTAAAATATACTCTTTTTGCTAGTAAATATGCCTAATATACTGATATAATCGGACTTATGGCTAATAAAAAAATCTCTCCACAAAAACTCCTTGTTGCACTTGTTAAAAAGGCAGGAAAACAGGGCTATTTAACTCAAGACGATGTACTCGAAACATTTCCAGAGATAGAAGAAGATATGGATATGTTAGAGAAGATCATAGTTCTTCTACAAAAGAAAAACATAGAGATAATAGATCCAGTAGTAAAAGAGATTGAAGAAACAGCTGTATCTCCTAACAAATTGAGCTTTGAAAAGAAGATTGAAATTCTAAAAAAGATTAGAAGTCATATTACTACAGATCCTGTCAGAGCTTACTTACATGAGATTAGTAAGATTCCTCTTCTTAATGCACAAGAAGAGATAATTCTTGCTAAAAAGATCGAAAAAGGTTCACAAGAAGCTAGAGAATTATTAACAACAGCTAACCTTAGACTTGTTGTATCCATAGCTAAAAAATACTCTAAAAGAGGCCTAGATCTTCTTGATCTCATTCAAGAGGGTAATATAGGACTTATGAGAGCAGTTGAGAAATTTGAATATAAAAAAGGATTTAAGTTTTCTACATATGCAACATGGTGGATTAGACAAGCAATTACTAGAGCTATTGCTGATCAGGCTAGAACTATTAGAGTTCCTGTACATATGATTGAAACTATTAACAAACTTGGTAAAGTAAGTTCAGAACTAGCTGTTAAACTTGGAAGAAGACCTAGAACAGATGAGATTGCTAAGGCTATGGGAATTGAAGAAGATAAAGTCCAAGAGATTATTAAAATAGCTCAAAGACCAGCATCTCTAGAGTCTCCAATAGGAGAAGAAGAAGATTCAAAACTTAGTGACATTATAGCTGATGAATATAACGAATCACCAACAGAGATTGCTAATCTAAGTTTTCTTAAGCAACAAATAAGAGAAATATTAGCAACTCTTACAGATAGAGAAAGAAAAGTATTAGAGTTAAGGTTTGGTCTTGAAGATGGTGTATCTAGAACACTAGAAGAAGTAGGACATGAATTCAAAGTAACTAGAGAGAGAATAAGACAAATAGAAGCAAAAGCATTAAAAAGACTAAAAAGTCCTGAAATAGAACAAGCATTAAAAGACTATATAGGGTAATATATATTTGGGAATATTCCGCGGTAGCTCAATGGTGGAGCAGGGAGCTGTTAACTCCAAGGCTACAGGTTCGAGCCCTGTCCGCGGAGCCAAATATATTTATTATTTACACTTCATGGATAACTTCGAAATTAAGCCTAAAGTTTTTAACCCAGCTATAATTGCAGTTTGCATTGGAACTGTTTCAATTCTGTTAATCATTCTTATGGTTATATTAGGAGTTTCAGATATCTCTAAAT
>Ga0194052_1001023_pt1 | contig 16810 bp, 16 predicted proteins | sample SepL226m_MetaG_FD_160117 | JGI IMG/M metagenome (GOLD analysis project Ga0194052, IMG submission 160117) | Anoxic zone freshwater microbial communities from boreal shield lake in IISD Experimental Lakes Area, Ontario, Canada - Sep2016-L227-6m | ecosystem: Environmental > Aquatic > Freshwater >... | reverse complement strand
ACGCTCACGCCGCCGGTCAGCGGCCCACAACCGGCACCCCCGTGGTCCTGGGCCTGCCCGACATCGGCCGGCCGGCCCCGGCGCCCGCCACGACAGGATGCACACGATGAGCACACCGGACCAGGGCGAATTCGAGGCCTACAAGGCCGACCTCGAAGCCGCCGAGCGGCGGGTCGCCGGTGAGATCGACCCGGGACTGCGCGCCGTGGTGGTCGCGGTCCTGGTGTTCGTACTGCTGGTGTCCTTCCTTCTTCCGCACACCGGCGCGGCCCGCGGGATCGACGTGCTGATCGGCGACGACACCGCGATCGGAGTCGGCATCGCGCTGCCGTCCCGCATCTTCTGCTGGCTGACGCTGGTGTTCGGGGTCGGATTCTCGATGCTGGCCCTGCTGACCCGACGCTGGACGCTGGCCTGGATCGCGCTGGCGGGGTCGGCGCTGGGCAGCGCCATCGGACTGCTGGCCGTGTGGTCCCGGCAGACTGCCCTGCACGGCCACCCCGGACCGGGCATCGGACTGATCATCGGCTGGCTGGCACTGCTGCTGCTGGCCTTCCACTGGGCGCGGGTGGTGTGGACCCGAAACGCCGTGCAGTACGCCGCCGAGGCGCAACGCCGCCGAGAGGCCGCCGAACGGCAGTCCCGGTCACTGCTCGACGAACTGGATCGCCCGGACCCGCAGTGACGGACGCCGTGCGGGTTCGGTTACCGCCGGTTCTCCACGGCTTCGGCCGCCGCTGAGGCCCACTCCCGCCAGGTAGCCGCATTCACGCGCGCCTCCTGTGCCTCTTTGTCACGGCCGGCCGCAGCGGCCTTCTCCGCTTGCCGCTCGAACTGCTCGGCGCGAACGCGGAACTGTTCGGCGCGCGCCACCGCCTCGGGATCCACCCGCCCGGCTTCGGCGGCCTCGCGCACCTTCTTCTCCACCGCCCGCAGTCGCCGCTCGAGCTCGGGCCCCCGCTCGCGTGAGGCCTTCCCGATCGCATCCCATCTCATGGCGATCGCACGCAGGGCCGCGCGCGCGGCGTCGACGTTCTCAGTGTCGATCTGCTCGGCCTCGGCGAGCAGTTTCTCCTTGGCGTCGGTGTTCGCAGCGAATTCGGCGTCGCGTTCGGCGCTGACAGCGTTACGGGCGTCGAAAAAAGTGTCCTGGGCGGTTTTGAACCGGTGCCACAGCGCATCGTCGACGTCTTTAGCCGCTCTGCCGGCGGCCTTCCACTCGTTGAGCATCTCCCGGAAGCGCGCCGCCGTGGTCGCCCATTCGGTGGATCCGGACAACTCCTCGGCCAGCACGCACAGCTTCTCCTTGGCCTCGCGGGCACCGGCTCGCTCACGATCCAACTCGGCGAAGTGCGCCCCGCGGCGCCGGTTGAACGCGTCCCGCGCGGCCGAATAGCGCTTCCACAAAGCGTCATCGGTCTTGCGGTCGACGCCGGTGATCGTCCGCCACTCCTCGAGAATCGCGCGCATCCGGTCGCCGGCACTCTTCCACTGGGTGGCATTGGCGGCGATCTCCTCCGCCTCCAGCGCCAGTGCCTCCTTGTGGGCGGCCCGCTCGGCACGGTGCTCGTCGCGGCGGGCGCGCTCGGCCGCTGCAGCCTCCTCGGCGTGGTCGGTGATCGCCGCGAGCCGAGCCGCCAGGGCGTCGACGTCACCGAGAACCGCTGCGGTGGAGAGGGTTTCAGCCAGGGCCGTCGCTGCTGCGCGAACCTTGCGAGCATCCGCCGTTCCGGAGGCCAAGCGGGTCTCCATCAGCGTGACTTCGGTGGCGAGGTCATCGAAGCGACGACCGAAGTGTGCAAATGCCGCATCGGGCTCACCGGCCTGCCACGAGCCGATCACCCGCTCGCCCGAAGAGGTGATCAGGTACACGGTGCCGTCGTAGTCGACCCGGCCGAAGCGTCGCGGATCACTGACCGGGATCACCGCCACCGGGTGCGGTGCGGCATGCGCCCGCGGCGCAGGCCGGGGGCCGGGACGCGGAATCGGCCGTACGGGTGCGCCGCCGCCACCGTGCTGGGGCTCGCCGTCTTCCTCGCCGGTCGTCATCGCTGGGCCTCCCTGCCCTTCACGCGGCGTTTGCCGCGCACCTGCCGCGCAAAGCGGCTCCACTACTGCACCCGAGACACATCCGAGCGTATTGAACCAGTTCGGCTGCGTAAACGTGCCGAATTCGCGCCGGGGGCTAGCGTGGGGACGTGCTCACAGCGATCGCGTTGACGCCGTCGGCGCCGGTGCTGGTGCCCGAACTCGCCGGTGGCGCATCGCAGGAAGTGGCGCAGATCCGCGACGGTGCCCTGCGTGCCGCGAGGATGCTGCCCGACCGGTGGATCGCCGTCGGGGTGGGCGACGACGACGCGGTCATCGGTCCCGGGGTCGCAGGCTCGTTCGCCGGTTACGGGTTCGACGTGCCGGTGGCGCTGGGTCCCGACGTCACTGAGGCCGCCCGCGTGCTGCCGCTGTGCGCGCTGTTTGCGGGATGGTTGCGCGGTCAGGTCAACCCGCGCGCCAGCGTGCAGGTGCGGGTGCTGGCCGCCTCGACGCCGGACACCGCCGCCACCGAGCGCGGTCGCGAGTTGCGCGAGGAGATCGATCGGGCCGGCGAGCCGATCGGTGTGCTGGTCGTCGCCGACGGTGCCCTCACACTGACGCCGGCCGCACCCGGCGGCTACGACGCCGACGCCGCAGAGGTTCAGCGCCGGCTCGACGAGGCGTTGGGGAGCGCTGATGTCTCGGCGTTGCGAAACGTCTCCGACACCGTCTCCGGGCGGGCCGCCTACCAGATGCTCGCCGGACTCGCCGGCGGAACACACTGGTCTGCCGCCGAATTCGCCCGCGACGGCCAGTACGGTGTCGGCTACTTCGCCGGTGTGTGGACGCCGGCGTGATCCGGCCGATCGCGATCGTCGGCCCCACCGGGACCGGCAAGTCGCAGCTGGCGCTGGAGGTGGCCGAACGCCTCGGCGGCGAGATCGTCAACGCCGACGCCATGCAGCAGTACCGCGGCATGGACATCGGCACCGCGAAACTGCCACCTGCCCAACGGCGTGGCATCCCGCACCATCGGCTGGACGTTCTCGAGGTCACCGAGACCGCCACCGTGGCCGGATATCAGCGGGCGGCGGTGTGCGACATCGAGGACATCGCATCGCGGGGTGCGGTGCCGGTCATCGTGGGAGGCTCGATGATGTACGTCCAGTCACTGATCGATGACTGGGCCTTCCCGGCCACCGATGCCGCGGTCCGTACCCGATGGGAACAGCGGCTCGCCGAGTTGGGTGCGGCGGCGCTGCACGCCGAGTTGGCCCGGCGCGACGCCGATGCGGCGGCCTCGATCCTGCCCAGTGACGGTCGAAGAATCGTGCGGGCACTCGAGGTCGTGGAGGTGACGGGGCGGCCGTTCGCCGCATCCGCCCCCGTCATCGGCGCGCCGCGGTGGGACACCGTGATGGTCGGTCTGGACTGGGAGACATCCAGACTCGACGAGCGTCTGCACGCCCGCACCGAGGCGATGATTGAGGCCGGACTCACCGGTGAGGTCGAGGCGCTGATCCGGCGCGGTCTACGCGGCGGTGTCACGGCATCGCGCGCACTGGGGTATTCGCAGCTGCTCGACGCGCTCGACCGGGGCGGCGGTCCGCAGGAGATCGAGCGGGCCGCGCAGGAGACCTTCATCGGCACCCGGCGCTACGTGCGCCGGCAGCGCTCCTGGTTCCGCCGTGATCATCGCATCCGATGGCTCGACGGAGCGGGGTCCGGCCTCGCTGACGCGGTGATGGCCGCTTACCGCCACGTATCCTCAACACCGTGATGTTCGCCAAGGGGCACGGCACGCAGAACGACTTCGTTCTGTTGCCTGACCTGGCTGCGCGGCTGGACCTCGCGCCGTCAGCGGTCGCCGCACTGTGCGATCGCCGCCGCGGGCTTGGCGCCGACGGGGTGCTGCGGGTCACCAGGGCGACGGCGGCTCGCGACGCCGGGGTGCTGAGCCGGCTCCCGGAGGGCGTCGACGGCGACGACTGGTACATGGACTACCGCAACGCCGACGGATCGGTTGCCGAGATGTGCGGCAACGGGGTCCGGGTGTTCGCCCACTATCTCAAGGCCGCCGGACTCGAGCAGCGCGACAGCTTCGTCGTCGCCTCGCCTGCCGGTCCGCGTCCGGTGGTGGTGCACCGCGCCGACGACGTCAGCGCCGACGTGACGGTGGAGATGGGGAAGGTGAACCGGATCGGGACCGGCAGCGCCACCATCGGCGGGCGCGTGGTGACCGGATTGGCGGTCGACGTCGGCAATCCGCACCTCGCCTGCGTCGACCCCACCCTCACCGAGCGCGCGCTTGCCGATCTCGACGTCGCCGCCCCGGTGGGGTTCGACCGTGAGCAGTTCCCCTCGGGGGTCAACGTCGAGATCCTGACCGCACCGGCGGATGGGACGGTCTCGATGCGGGTGCACGAGCGCGGTGTCGGAGAGACCCGCTCCTGTGGAACCGGGACGGTGGCCGCCGCGGTCGCCGCACTCGCCCATCTCGGCGCCACGACCGGCACGATGAGGATCCGGGTGCCCGGCGGTGACATCGACGTCGAGATCGCCGAGACCACCAGCCATCTGCGCGGTCCCTCGGTACTCGTCGCCCGCGGCGAGATCGCCGAGGCGTGGTGGGCCGCCCAGCACGGCGAAGACAGTTCATGACCACTCCTGACAAGCCGCTCAGTCACGAGGATCAACCGAGTGCGGGCGAACTCGCGCTGCAGGACCGCGCCGCTCTTCGCCGTGTCGCCGGGTTGTCCACGGAGTTGGCCGATGTCTCCGAGGTCGAGTACCGGCAGCTGCGGCTCGAGCGGGTGGTGCTCGTCGGCGTCTGGACCGAGGGCAGCGCCGCCGACGCCGACGCCAGCCTCGCCGAACTCGCCGCGCTGGCGCAGACCGCCGGTTCGGAGGTGCTCGAGGGCATAATCCAGCGCCGCGACAAACCCGACCCGGCCACCTACATCGGCTCCGGCAAAGCGGCCGAACTGCGGCAGATCGTCGTCGCGACGGGTGCGGACACCGTCATCTGCGACGGCGAGTTGAGCCCCGCTCAGCTGACCGCGCTGGAGCGTGTGGTGAAGGTGAAGGTCATCGACCGAACTGCGCTGATCCTCGACATCTTCGCCCAGCACGCCACCAGCCGGGAGGGCAAAGCCCAGGTCTCACTGGCTCAGATGGAGTACATGCTGCCGCGGCTGCGCGGCTGGGGTGAGTCGATGTCGCGCCAGGCCGGCGGGCGCGCCGGCGGCAGCGGCGGTGGTGTGGGCCTGCGTGGTCCGGGGGAGACCAAGATCGAGACCGACCGGCGCCGCATCCGCGAGCGGATGTCGCGGTTGCGGCGGGAGATCAAGGATATGAAGCGTGTGCGAGACACGCAGCGCAGTCGTCGTCTGCACAGCGACGTGCCGTCCATCGCGATCGTCGGCTACACCAACGCCGGCAAGTCGAGCGTTCTCAACGCCCTGACCGGTGCGGGTGTCCTGGTTCAGAACGCGTTGTTCGCCACCCTGGAGCCGACTACGCGGCGCGGCGAGTTCGACGACGACCGGCCCTTCGTCATCACCGACACCGTCGGATTCGTCCGGCACCTGCCGACTCAGCTCATCGAGGCGTTCCGCTCCACACTCGAAGAGGTAGTCGACGCCGACCTGCTCCTGCACGTCGTCGACGGCTCGGATACCAACCCGATGGCGCAGATCGACGCGGTGCACGCGGTGATACGTGAGGTCCAGGCCGACCACCACCGCGCTCCGGCACCGGAGTTGCTGATCGTCAACAAGATCGACGCCGCCGATGAACTCACCCTCGCGCAACTGCGTCGTGTGCTGCCGGGTGCACTGTTCGTCTCCGCCCACACCGGCGAGGGCATCGACCGGCTCCGGGCTCGGCTGGGCGAGTTGGTCGAGCCTCGTGAAGTCACCGTGGATGTGACGATCCCCTACGGTCGTGGCGACCTGGTGGCACGGTTGCACAGCGACGGCCACGTCGACGCCACCGAGCACACCGAGGACGGCACCCGCGTGAAGGCCCGCGTGCCCGCCGCACTCGCCGCGCGCCTTCGGGACTTCTCGAGCCGTTAGATCCGCACGGCGGCCACTCCGGGGTGACGGCCATCACAGACCGCAGCGCCGGATCGCGGTGGTCAACCAACCGCCCGGTTGGTTATTCTCGGGGCAGAGCCGTCACTCGATCACTCAGCGCCATTCCAGGAGGACCCGTCATGGCCAATGCCGTCAAGTACACCCGCACGATCTTCGAACCCGAGCACGAGTTGTTCCGGGAGTCCTTCCGCGCGTTCCTCGACAAGCACGTGAAGCCGTACCACGACCAGTGGGAGAAGGACAAGATCGTCGACCGCGGTGTGTGGCTCGAGGCCGGTAAGCAGGGCTTCCTGGGCATGGCGGTGCCCGAGGAGTACGGCGGCGGCGGCGACTCGGACTTCCGCTACAACACCATCGTCGTCGAGGAGACCGTCGCCGGCCGCTACAGCGGTCTGGGCTTCGCGCTGCACAACGACGTCGTGGCGCCCTATCTGCTGGATCAGACCAACGACGAGCAGAAGGCACGCTGGCTGCCGCAGTTCTGCACCGGCGAGATGATCACGGCCATCGCGATGACCGAACCCGGCACCGGCAGTGACCTGCAGGGCATCAAAACGCGGGCGGTGCGCGAGGGCGACCACTACGTTCTCAACGGGTCCAAGACCTTCATCACCAACGGCATCAACGCCGACCTGGTGATCGTGGTGGCGCAGACCAATCCCGAGAAGGGCGCGCAGGGCTTCTCGCTGCTGGGTGTCGAGCGTGGAATGCCCGGATTCGAGCGCGGCCGCCACCTGGACAAGGTGGGCCTGGACGCCCAGGACACCGCCGAGTTGTCGTTCACCGACGTGAAGGTGCCGGTGGAGAACCTGATCGGCGAGGAGGGCATGGGGTTCATCTACCTCATGCAGAACCTGCCCCAGGAACGCCTGTCCATCGCGATCATGGCGGCCGCGGCAATGGAGGCGGTCCTCGAGGAGACCATTAACTACGTGAAGGAACGTAAGGCATTCGGCAAACCGATCGGCTCATTCCAGAACAGCCGTTTCCTGCTTGCTGAATTGGCCACCGAGGCCACCGCGGTGCGAATCATGACCGACGAATTCATCCGGCTGCACCTCGAGGAAAAACTGACCGCCGATCAGGCCGCGATGGCCAAATGGTGGACCACCGAGGCGCAGGTCAAGCTGATCGACCGCTGCCTGCAGTTACACGGAGGCTACGGCTACATGCGTGAATACAACGTTGCCCGGGCCTTTCTCGACGCCCGGGTGCAGACCATCTACGGCGGCACGACCGAGATCATGAAGGAGATCATCGGCCGCAGCCTGGGCGTCTGATCGGCGGAGAAAACGGACACATAAGTCCGGTTTCGGTTCAATTCGGATTTCGTCTCGATTAGGAATCCAGCCCTCAGTCTCGCCGCGTGTCGTGGTTAGCTGTCGCGGGATCAGCAGTCATATTTGACGTGGCAGTTTCACTGAAATGGACGCGGGAGACAACGCATGACGCCGCTTGGACATGCTCGGCCGGCACAGAGGCCCGCGCCGAGGGCGATGGGGCGTTTCGTCCTGGCGGCGGTGGCCACCGCCGCTACGGCAATTCTGGTGGTTCCCACTGCTCTGGCCTCACCGGAAAGCGATGCGGCCGACGCGATCAACAACGCGTGGAACGCCGCCGGCGGCTCCGGCTCGCCGGTGGGCAGTCAGGATGGCGAGGTCTACTCGGTCGGCACCGGCTACGGCCAGAAGTTCACCGACGGCAAGATCTTCTTCACTCCCGACGCCGGCGCGCATCTGATCTACGGTGCGATCCTCGACAAGTACGAGTCCCTCGGCGGGCCCGGCGACAGCGACCTCGGCTTCCCGAACATCAATGTGGTGGTCGGTCTCGTGAGTCCGGACAGCCGTGTGAGCACCTTCGACGCCAGTGACAAGCCCGCCATCTTCTGGACGCCCGACTCCGGCGCCTGGGCCGTTCGCGGCGCGATCAACGCCGCCTGGGACAAGCTCGGCGGATCGGCGGGCACCCTGGGGGTGCCGGTGGAGGACGAGCGCTACGACGGCGACGTCGTGAGTCAGAAGTTCACCGGCGGTGAGATCTCCTGGAACCGTGCCACCAACACCTTCACCACCGATCCGGCCGGGCTGGCCGACTCGCTGGCCGGGCTCGAGGTGCCCCTGGATCCGACCACGCTGATCAACCTGGCCTGGCGCTCCACCGGCGGACTGGGCGGGCCACTCGGTGCACGTCAGGGTGAGCAGGCCACCATCGGCGACAACGGCGCAGCCCAGGGCTACGCCGGCGGCAAGATCTTCTACTCGCCGCAGACCGGCGCCCACGCCGTGACCGGGGCGATTCTCTCGAAGTACGAGTCCGCCGGCGGCGCGACCGGTGATCTCGGCTACCCCGTCGGCGCAGAGACCGAGGGCGGGGTGCCCAACAGCCGGATCAACGTCTTCAGCGCCCCCGACAAGCCGATCATCTTCTGGACCCCGGACAGCGGTGCGGTAATCGTGCGCGGCGCGGTCAACGCCGCCTGGGACAAACTCGGCGGCGCGACCGGCACACTCGGAATCCCCACCGAGGATCAAACCGTCAACGGCGACATCGTCACCCAGAAGTTCAGCGGCGGCGAGGTCTCGTTCAACCAGGCGACCAAGGAGTTCAGCACCAAACCCGCCGAACTCGCGGCCGATCTCAAGGGCCTGGAGTTGCCCGATGCGGTCGCCCAGACTCCGGCCGGCTCGGGATCGACGTCCGGATCGCCGAAGGCGTCGTGGCACTGGTGGTGGCTGGCGATCATTGTGCCGCTGCTCGCGGTGCTCGGCCTGCTCGTGGCGCGCGCCGCGCGCCGCGGCGGCGAGGACGGGACGGGCAGCGAGTCCGCCTACAGCTTCGACGGCGATGAGGATGCCATCGACACCGCACCGACGCGTATCCCCACCGAGGCCGAACTTGCCGGCTTCTCCTCCGCCGATGACGACTGGACCCGACGTTCGGGATCAGGACGACACTCCGCCGATACCGCCGACGGGCCCGCACCGTGGCAGGTCGATCTCGATGAGCTGCCTCCGCCTCGGCGACGCCATGCCGTCGACGATGACCTGTGGGATTCCGAACCCCGATTCGATTGGGGCGCACCGGAATCCGGTGAGGATATCCAAGAAGTCATCATCGAGACCCAGACCGTGACGCAGACCTTTGAGGTCGGCGACTCCGGCGAGGCGGGCGACGGGGGAGAGCCGTGGCGCCCCGCTATCCACCTGCCGCTGGCCGACCCCTATCAGCCGCCCGAGGGCTACCACATCAAGGCCAACACCCATTCCGGGCTGTACTACACACCCGAGTCGGAGTTGTACGACAACACCGTCCCGGAGGTGTGGTTCGCCAGCGAGGACGTGGCACAGGCCAACGGCTTCATCAGGGCGCCGGAATAAACAGGGCGCCGGAGTAAGTCGGCCGCTTGGCGCTAAATCTTGCGGATCACCGTGACGATCTTGCCGAGGATGGCCGCGTCGTTGCCGGGGATCGGATCGAACGCGGGGTTGTGCGGCATCAGCCACACCTGGCCGCCGGTGCGTTTGAAGGTCTTCACCGTGGCCTCCCCGTCGATCATGGCCGCGACGATGTCGCCGTTGTCGGCGACGCTCTGCTGACGGACGACCACCCAGTCGCCGTCGCAGATCGCCGCGTCGATCATCGATTCGCCGACCACCCTCAGCAGGAACAGCGAGCCTTCGCCGACGAGCTCCTTGGGTAGCGGAAAGACGTCCTCGACGGCCTCCTCGGCGAGGATCGGGCCACCCGCGGCGATCCGGCCGAGGACCGGCACGAACGTCGGCTCGGGCAGGACGTCACTGCCGGCCACGTCGGTGGTCACCGCTGTGGCGACGTCCTCGGACCCGCGGACGTCGACCGCCCGCGGACGGTTGGGGTCACGCCGCAGATAGCCCTTGCGCTCCAGGGTGCGCAGTTGATGGGCGACCGATGAGGTCGAGGTCAGGCCCACGGCGTCGCCGATCTCCCGGATGCTGGGCGGATAGCCCCGGCTGGTGACCGAGGCCCGGATCACCTCGAGGATCGTGCGCTGACGTTCGGTCAGCCCGGATCCGACCCGCTGAGACGTGCTTGCCGTGGCTGACGTGGGTTTTTCCGTGCCAGAACGCTCTTTCATGGCGCTGAATGTAGCCCGGATCCAGGCGAATATCAAACATGTGTTCGAGCGTGTCGCGGTACCGGCGCCGGGACGGGGGAGAAGTCGGGCGGATGTGTCGGTGGCCGCATTTACCGTGAGACACGCTCGATCAGATGTTCGGACATTCGAACATGTGGTCGAGTAATATTCGAACACAGAAGCGAACGATCGCTCACGAGGGAGGAGCCGCCATGACGGTGATCGACGATCGACGGTTGGCCGGAGGGGTCCACCGGGATCCGCGACAGGACTCACCGACGGCCGGGAAGCCGGTGACCCGGCGGCCGCGGGCGATGCGGCCCGGCCCGGCCCGTCCTGCGACGGCGCCGCTGCACTATCGCGGTCACGCGGTGGCGGTGTCCCGGGCGCCGCATGCGCGCCGGCCGGTGTCCGCGCGGGTGACGGTGGCCCTGGCCGGACTCACGGCCCTGATCACACTGTGGCTGGGAACGCTGGCGCAGTTCAGCGGTGAGCGGGGAACCGCCGTCGCCGTCCCGGAGCGGCTGGCCGTCGTGCAGGTGCAGGCCGGGGAGACGTTGCAGCAGATCGCCCGCCGGGTGGCGCCCGACGCGCCGTCGGGTCAGGTCGTCGACCGCATCCGCGATCTCAACAAGCTCGACTCGGCGTCGGTCGACGCCGGGCAGACGCTGATCGCCCCCCTCGCCTGAGCCGCCCGCAGCCCTGACGCAGGTGGGGGGTAGGGCAGGGCCGCAGGTAGGCTCCATGTCGTCCGCGGCGTCACTTCACGGCGGGAGGCAGCAGGCGCTCATGCACTGTCCGTTCTGCCGTCATCCGGATTCCCGCGTGGTCGACTCCCGCGAGACCGATGAGGGGCAGGCGATCCGTCGCCGGCGCTCATGCCCGGAATGCGGCCGGCGATTCACCACCGTCGAGACCGCCGTCCTGGCCGTCGTCAAGCGCAGTGGGGTCACCGAGCCGTTCAGCCGGGAGAAGGTCATCAGCGGTGTGCGTCGCGCCTGTCAGGGCCGCCAGGTCGACGACGACGCGCTGAATCTGCTGGCTCAGCAGGTGGAGGACACCATCCGCGCGGCGGGTTCCCCGGAGGTGCCGAGCAACGAGGTGGGTCTGGCAATCCTCGGGCCGCTGCGCGAACTCGACGAGGTCGCCTACCTGCGGTTCGCCTCGGTCTACCGGTCGTTCAGTTCGGCGGAGGATTTCGAGCGCGAGATCGAGGCACTGCGCGCGCACCGCGACGTCGGCTAGATCGGTCGCACGCCGTCATCGACAACGCGGCCGGACACGGTCACCCAGCCCGCGGGATCCCACGTCGTGCGGATCTGCGATCCGCGCCCCTGGGTGATCCTCAGATGGCGGCTGAGGTGGTCGGTCATCCGTACGGCTGCCGAACCGGTGGCTTCGTCTTCGGGCACGCCGAGTTCGTTGGCGAACATCCGTGCGCGGATGTGGCCGCTGTCCCGGTCCTGCCAGGCCCACAGGTAGTGGTAGGCCTCGTCGGCGTAATCAGCCGGATCGGCGGCCAGGACGTCGGCCACCGATGCCATGTCGTGGACGGTGAACTGCGGCGACCACTCCGCACGAGCGCGCACGGAGGTCATCTCGCCGTCGCGGCCGATCTGCACGATTCCCGCGGGCACAACGAGAGTACGAACCGGCACGCCCCGCCGGTGCAGCCACCAGCCCGCGCCCACGGTGGGGTGGCCGGCGAACGGAAGCTCAAGGGCCGGAGTGAAGATGTGGGCATGCGCGGTCGTCGATCCGGGAGCGGGAAGGTCGATGAAAATCGTTTCGCTGTAACCCAATTCGGTCGCCAGCTGCTGGCGCTCGCCGGCCGGAACAGCAGCGGCGTCAACGACCCCCAGCGGATTGCCGTAACGGCCGTCGGCGTCGGTGAACACCCGCAGGACCGCGACGTCGACTCCCATGGCAGGGTTCAGCTGTCGCCGTCGGGGCTCGGCCCGTCCTTGAAGTCCTCGGCGTGCTGGGCGAGGAAGCGTTCGAACTCCGCTCCGAGTTCCTCACCGCTGGGCAGGTCCTCGTCGCGGGCCAGCAGTGAGCGGTTCTCCTGCGCGGCGACGAATGCGTCGTACTGCTGCTCCAGCGCCGAGACCACCTGGGCGACCTCAGCGGAGGCCTCGACCTGTTCGTTGATCCTGGTGCGGACCGTTGCCGCGGCTTCGCCGAGAGCGCGCAGCGGGAAAGCCAGTTCCGCCGTCCTGGACACCTGCTCGAGCAGCGCCTCGGCTGCCGCCGGATAGTCGGTCTGGGCAAGGTAGTGCGGTACGTGCACGGTGAAGCCGACCGCGTCGTGGCCGTGCTGCGCCATCCGGTACTCCAGCAGATTCGACACGCTGCTGGGGACCGCGACCTCACCGACCCAGGGCTGATGGTCGGCGATGAGTTCCCGGTTGTTGGAGTGGGCGGTCATGGTCACTGGACGGGTGTGCGGAACCGCCATCGGGATCGAGCCCAGCCCGATCGTCTGACGCACGCCGAGGCGTTCTGCGAGCAGGCGCACCGCGGTGACGAACTGCTCCCACTTGAGGTCGGGCTCCATCCCGGCGAGCAGCAGGAAGGGCGTCCCGACGCTGTCGCGCAGCGCGTAGAGGTTGAGCTTGGGATCGTCATAGTCGGTGAACCGGTCGGTCTTGAACGTCATCATCGGCCGGCGCGAGCGGTAATCGAGCAGATCGTCGATGGCGAACGATGCGACGAGTTCGGTGTCCATGGCACTGGTGAGATGGTCGGCGGCCAGCCGGATCGCATGGCCGGCGTCGGAGAAGCCCTCCAGGGCATGGATGAGCACCGGCCCGCGACCGTCGCTGGACGACAGATGCGGCGCCGGGAACTCGAGTTCGTAGATCCGCTCGGGTTGCTGGTCGTCAGCCATGTGGTGTGCCTCCTCGTACGCATTCACAACGCGCTGGGGGTGGCGCTTCGTTCCCGCCGCAGGTTATCGCAGTTCGACGAGGACTTTCCACAGCTGTGACTTGCTCCACAACCCTCGTCGCCGCGGCCCCGGCGCGACGGCGTTCTGACGGCGGCCCTTGTCAGCGTGGGCGCATGAGAAAGCACCGACCTGACGTCCATTTCAGAAGCCCCGGCGCTCTGATCGCCGCACTGCCCGCCGTTCTCGGCTTCGTCCCCGAGAAGTCCCTGGTGCTGGTGTCCATCGAGGATGCGCTGATGGGCGCGGTCATGCGCGCCGACCTCACCGCGGAACTCGCCGCGAACACCGGCCATCTCGCGGGGGTCGCAGCGTCCTCGGGGGCGGACACGGTGATCGCGGTGATCGTCGACGCCGACGGTGCCCTGTGCCCGATGTGCACCGACGATCACCGCGAGCTGTGCGATGCGCTTCGCTCAGGCCTGCAGGCACATGGCATCGATCTGGAGGCATGTCACGTCGTGGACCGGGTCGAGGCCGGCGGCCTCTGGCACTGCATCGACGACTGCGGGGCCAGGGGCACGGTGGAGGACCCGGGCGCCTCGCCGCTGGCCGCTGCCGCGGTGCTCGAGGGCCGCCGGCTCTATGCGCGAAGGTCGGATCTGCAGGCGGTCATCGCCCCTGCCGACTGCGCACGCTCACGCGCCCTGGTGGCGCTGATCGACGCCGAGGCCGCACGCCGGGCGGAGTCCTGGCGGGCCGATCCGGACGCATGCGGACGGTGCGACGTCGTGCGGGTGATCCGAATGGCCGCCGAGGCGTCCGAGGGCGCAGAGCCGGCCGACGACGATATCGCCGCCGTGGCCGCCGCGCTGACCGACGTCGCGGTGCGCGACACCATGTACGCACTGGCGATCGGCACCGGCGCCACGCAGGCCGAGAATCTGTGGTCGGTCCTGTCGCGGCTCCTTCCCGAGCCGCACCGGGCGGAAGCCCTTGTCCTGCTGGCATTCTCGGCCTATGCACGGGGTGACGGGCCACTTGCGGGCATCTCGCTGGAGGCAGCTCTGCGTGTCGACCCCGACCATCGCATGGCGGGCATGCTCGACACCGCCCTGCAATCCGGCATGCGCCCGGAGCAGATCCGCGAACTGGCAGCCACGGGCTACCGGCTGGCCAGCCGGCTCGGCGTCGTGCTTCCGCCGCGGCGCGCGTTCGGCAGGCCCGCCTAGACCTTCTCGCGAGACCTTCTCGCTAGACCTTGCTAGACCTTCTCCACCTTGACCGCGTGGGCCATCTCGTGGGGCAGTTCGACGTTCTGGTGTCCGCTGACCACGATGGTGACCTCACCGTCGTGGCTGGTCTCCACGAGCACCCGGGCATTGGGAACGACGCCGGCTTCCTTGAGCCTGCCGATCAGGGCGGCATCGCCCTGTACATGCTCGGTCAGTTGGCGCACCACCACCGCCACCGAAGCTCCGGGCGGCAGTTCGGTCAACCGCACCAGCGGCGTGCCGTCACCGTGGTCGGGGGTCACATCCTCGAGGCCCAGATGGGCCAGGCCAGGAATCGGATTGCCGAAGGGGGAGACGGTGGGGTTGTCGAGCACCTGGACCAGGCGCCGCTCGACGTCTTCGCTCATCACGTGCTCCCAGCGGCACGCCTCGGCGTGCACGTCCTCCCATGGCAGGCCGATGATGTCCACCAGGAGGCGTTCGGCCAGCCGGTGCTTGCGCATGACCGAGATCGCCAGTGTGCGTCCCTTGTCGGTGAGTTCGAGGTGGCGGTCCCCGGCGACTCGCAACAGTCCGTCGCGTTCCATCCTGGCGACCGTCTGGCTCACCGTTGGCCCACTCTGCTCCAGCCGCTCGGCGATCCGTGCGCGCAGCGGGACGACTCCCTCCTCCTCGAGGTCATAAATGGTGCGCAGGTACATCTCGGTGGTGTCGACCAGATCGTTCATGAGGGCACCCTTCGTCGCACCGCGAGTCTACTTCTCCCGCTGGGGGGTGCCCCTGCAGCGATGTGCCCGCCGGACCAGCCGGCGGGCACATCAGTGAAGGAGGTCGGTCAGCTCGCGTAGGAGCGCAGGCGGTCTGCCCGCTCGCCCTGGCGGAGCTTGGTCATCACTTCGCGTTCGATCTGGCGCACCCGCTCCCGGGACAGGCCGAAGAGCTTGCCGATCTGGTCGAGTGTCCGTGGCTGACCGTCATCGAGACCGAACCGCAGGCGGATCACCTGCTGCTCGCGTTCGTCCAGGGTTGCCAGCACGTGGCGGATGTCGGTGTGCAGCAGTTCGGCGATCACCGCGTTCTCCGCCGACATCGCCTCGGCGTCCTCGATGAAGTCGCCCAGGGGGGCCTCCTCGTCGCTGCCGACGGGCATGTCCAGGCTTACCGGGTCGCGGCTGTGGGCGAGCAGATCGGAGATCTTCTCGGCCGGGATACCCGACTCCTCGGCCAGTTCCTCGTCGGTGGCTTCCCGTCCCAGGACCTGGTGCATCTCCCGCTTGATCCGGGACAGCTTGTTGACCTGTTCCACCAGGTGCACAGGCAGCCGGATGGTGCGGCTCTGGTCCGCCATGCCGCGGGTGATGGCCTGGCGGATCCACCAGGTGGCGTAGGTCGAGAACTTGAAGCCCTTGGTGTAGTCGAACTTCTCCATGGCCCGGATCAGACCGAGGTTGCCCTCCTGGATCAGGTCGAGCAGTGGCATGCCGCGCCCGGTGTAGCGCTTTGCCAGCGAGACGACCAGGCGCAGGTTAGCCTCGAGCAGGTGCTGACGGGCCGCGTGCCCGCCGCGGGCCACGATCTCCAGGTTGCGCCGGCGGGTGTCGCTGAGCCGCTTACGGGTGTCCAGGAGGTGCTGCGCGTAGAGGCCCGCCTCGATGCGCTTGGCCAGTTCCACCTCATCCTCGGCGGTGAGCAGAGCTGTCTTGCCGATTCCGTTCAGGTACACGCGAACAAGGTCCGCGGCTGGACTTTGGGCATCCAGATCACTGTCGACACCGCTTATGGTGAAGCTTGCCATGGTGGCCTCCCTGTCGGGTCCAACGTGTCTCCAACGTGTCACGGGCTCAACGCCTGGACAGATCGGAGAGTTCCCGCAGGGTCCTGATCTCACACCCGTTGACGTGCGCGAATGCGCCGACGATTTAAGAATGTACTGAGAAAGGGGAGCCGGGCGCGCTAGATGTGATGCTCGTCGGCGGCCTGTGGAGCCTGTGTTTGTGCGCCGCGGGGGGGCCGAGGCGGCGCCGCCTCCAGCGCCTGACGCTCCGCCGTCGGGAACAGGGCGGTGCGACTCGGGGCGTCGGGGAATCGGCGCGGTTCCTCGGCCCGGCGCGGCGGCCGGTCATTGGCGATCAGCACCGCCATCCACGGCAGCGGGATCGAGGCCGCAAGGATGGCCAGCGACAACAGGCCGTTATGCCAGATGCCGTAGGCGATGGCCGCGCCCAGGAATGCCGGGATTCGCCAGGACATCAGCTTCAGGTACTTGCGGACCCGCGCGCGGTGCTGCTCCTCGTAGGAGTGCGCGGCGCGGGTGATCAGCACAGGCCGGCCTTCGTCATCGAAACCCAGGTCCTGCTCCATACCGTCACTGTCCCACATACCCCGCACCCCGAACGAGGCGGTTTTCCTTACGGCAGTCTGACCCGTGGGAGACACGGTG
>Ga0194052_1001022_pt1 | contig 16819 bp, 19 predicted proteins | sample SepL226m_MetaG_FD_160117 | JGI IMG/M metagenome (GOLD analysis project Ga0194052, IMG submission 160117) | Anoxic zone freshwater microbial communities from boreal shield lake in IISD Experimental Lakes Area, Ontario, Canada - Sep2016-L227-6m | ecosystem: Environmental > Aquatic > Freshwater >... | reverse complement strand
AAACTATATAGCAACTAAAGTTATGCTTCATAGAGCAATGGGGAAATTAAAAAAAATAGTTGAAAATTAAAATGAAAGAAGAAGAATTAATAAAAACATTAAAACAGATAAGACCACAGGCAAAAACTTCTTGGAAAGAATCCACTTTGAATCATTTAATGAATCTAAATTCAAATGTAACCGATTCAAAAAATGCTCGTACTAGTATTCATAGGTTATTTTATTTTTTATCTCCTATGAAAATGAATACGAAAGTTAAAGTTTCAATTGGCGTTCTAACAGTACTAGTAGTACTAGGTTCAAGTGTTGGTATAGTGTCTGCAGCTGGTGCAAGTAATCCAGGTGATCTTCTTTACCCAATAAACAGAGCTGTAGAGAAAGTTCAGGAATCTTTTACAACTGATCCAGTTGCAAAAGTAAAACTTCAAATGTCATTATTCGAAAAGAGATTAAAAGAACTTAACTCTGTTAGCAAAAATAATGATCCAAGAGTTGTAAAAGCAGCAATAACAGAGGTTAAATTACAAGAGAAAAATCTAAAGGAAGAACTGGCAAACTTAACTAGTAAGAGTTCAACACTTACAGATACTGAGAAATCCCTATTAGCTGGATTAAACACTCAATTTCAAAATGACGAAGTGCTAATTAATCAGATACTAACTAATCTATTAGTAAGTGGAGATACTGAAAACTCAAATTCAGTAAAACAGGTTCAAGAGGACGTGTCACATGAATTAACGAGCTCATCTGAAAGTTCTTCAGAAACATCTGTTGGAGATTCTTCAAGTACTAAAGAGTTAAATAGAAAATCTGAAGGAAAGGAATCTGCAGAAAATTCTAATGAAGGTTATGGAAGCAATTCTTCCTCATTCAGTAGAACATCAAAAGGTGAAAAAGAGTTTAATGATGGTAAATCTGAAGTTGAGAATGAACATGAAGGTAGTAAGATAAGTTCACTTTCAAGTTCTACTAGTAGTATTACATCTAGTGCATCAACAAGCAGTACTTCTAGTACAATTATACCGCTAAGTGCAAAAGAGATGGGGGCAAGGTAGTAAGTTAGTTAGGAAATAAAAAGGGGGAAAGCCATAAACTTTCTCCCTTTTTTGTTGTCTATATTTTTATATTTTTCTTTAACTGTAATCTATTCTGTATATTTGGTATAACGATAAATATGGTTAATGTAATAGAGTATTTAATACAGAATAACATTCAATATGTTATTCACGAGCATAAGGCTGTCTTTACTACTAAAGAGGCTGATGAGATTAAAGATATTCCAGGGCTTGCATGTAAAAATCTTTTTTTGAAGAGTAAAAAAGCAGATAGTTACTTCTTAGTAATAATTCCTGCTTCTGAAAAGATGGATTTGAAGGGATTTGGAGAAAAGATCAATGAAAAGAAATTAACTTTCGGGTCAAAAGAAGATATGCTTAAGCTTCTTGGAGTAGAGCCTGGAAGTGTATCTCCATTTGGGCTTCTTAATGATAAGGATTACCTAATTAATGTGTATATTTCAAAAATTGTTTATGATGCTGAAATTGTAGGTTTCCATCCTAATAGAAATACTGCAACAGTTGAACTTACAAAAGAAATGTTTCATAAGTATTTATCAAAGCTTTCTAACCCTATACATACATTTTAGATTTGTTCTTATGGATAATGAAAAATATCTAAACACTTTAGTAAATGTAAAGATAGATAGGCCACTTGGTACTAAACATCCTAAACATGACTATTACTATCCATTTAATTATGGGTTTATTCCAAATACAATGGCTGCTGATGGTGAAGAAGTAGATGCATACGTGTTAGGTGTATTTAAACCAATTGATGAGTTTAAGGGGACTTGTATTGCCATAATTCATAGACTTAATGATGATGATGACAAACTAATTGTGGTTCCCGAAGGAAAGGAATATTCTGATGAAGAGATAGTAGTATTAACTGAATTTCAAGAAAGATTCTTCAAGTCGGAGATAATAAGGAAATAGTTTGGAGTTACATATATAAAATATGCTTGAACATGAACCCGATATTTCTAAGACTGACTCCATTGATCAGCTATTTTCAAGGTTTTTATGTCATACATATTGTGCAGATTCAGATTTCAAAATATATTTCTCCCCTAGACCTAACCCAAGTGTTTTGTTTGTTGATGAATGCGATGACTGTTTTGATCCAAAGTTATCCTATGACCTATATCCTTGGTTACTTCCAGATTTTGCTAAAACATTAAAGGTAAAATATGGTAGTGAGGAATTTGGGATAAGGTATATTGAACAAATAGTGGATCCAACTCAAATGTACTATTTCAGGTATGTAATTGGAAGATTTGGATTTTTTGACCTTAAGGAATCCTACAGATCTGATTTATTTGGCGCATATAACCCGGATCAGCTTTCTGATCCAGTAAATTTAACGATTCAGTTTCTTTATGAACAAGATGTATTAACCTTTGTAAAACCAGAAGTATTGCAATCTATGGGGAAATGTAATAAAAGTGTGTCATGAAAAAAAACTTAGAAAGACTTACTAAATTCTTTTATGAGGTTGGAACATTAAGAAAACTTGCAAGATCTCATAGACAAACATTACTTACAGATGACCTATCAGATAACATAGCATCTCACTCATATAGGGTAACTGTTATTAGTTATTTTTTAGCAGTGGAAGAGAAAGTGGATCCAAACAAGGTTATTAAGATGGCACTATTTCATGATGTATCTGAAGCTAGGTCAGGAGATCAGAACTGGGTTCATAAAAAGTATGTAAAGGTATATGAAGAAGAGATTATGAAAGATCAGCTTGATGGGATTGTAAATGACAATGAAATCTTTACTGTTATGGAAGAATATAACAAGAGGGAGTCTAAGGAATCTAAAATTGCAAAGGACGCAGACCTATTGGATCAAATTTATCTTCTAAAAGAATATGAACATAGAGGAAATGTTGAAGCAAAACGTTGGTTAAAATCTAACGCACAATATAAATCAATATACTCCAAGACTGCTAAAAAGATTGCTGAATTGGCCATGAAAAGTGAACCCAATGTTTGGTGGTGGAATGTTTGGACGGATAAAAGGAGAAAGTAATATCTTCATCATGATATTTTGATATCTGGCGTAACTTCCTCTATACTAATTGTAAATATGTTAGTACAAAAACGCCCAAAACCCCTTGTGTTAGTGGTCATTGACGGGCTTGGAGTTGCTCCTCCTGGACCTGGTAATGCAGTTACACTTGCTAAAACAAAAGCCTTAGATTATCTATGGCCAAGATTTCCTCATGGGTATTTGTATGCCTCAGGAACTGAAGTTGGACTTCCACCTGGAGTAGATGGAAATAGTGAGGTTGGGCATATAAATATGGGTGCAGGAAAGGTTGTTTACCAAGAGCTTCCTAGAATTGATATGTCTATTACTTCAGGAAATTTTTTTAGAAATGAAACACTTCTTGCAATGATTGCTAATGTGAAGAAATATAAATCTAAACTCCATATAATGGGCTGTATTGGTGGAGGTGTTGTCCACTCTTCGATTAATCACGTATTTGCAATTATTAGAATGGCTCATGATAATGCACTCACAGGAGATGATTTGGTTCTTCATTGTTTTACTGATGGAAGAGATTCTCCTCCCAAAAGTGCAGAGTTGTTCTTGGATCAAGTTACAAATGAATGTAAAAGATGGGGAGTTGGTAGAATTGGAACAATTGTCGGAAGATCTATTGCAATGGATCGTGATGATAGATGGCTTAAGACTGAGAAAGCATATAACCTAATTACAAAAGCAGAAGGAACACAATATAAAACATATAAAGAAGCTGTTATAGCTAATTACGCAGAAGATGCAAATGATGAATATATCGAACCATCCGTAATCTTAGATGAAAAAGGGCAAGTATTTAGTAAGGTTAATCAGTTTGACTCTTTAATATTTATTAACTTTAGATCAGATAGGGCAATACAATTAGCATCTGCATTTGAAACAGTAGATTTCCCATTCTTTAAAAGAGATCTTGTTCCAGACATATTTTTTGTAGGTATGACAAAGTATGAGAAGAAGTTACCTGCCAAGACTGCATTCCCTCCTGAAGTTATTAGTCTTCCTCTTGGAAGATTAATTTCAGAACAGGGGTATCATCAGCTTAGACTGTCTGAATCTGAGAAGTTTCCACATGTTACCTACTTCTTTGATGGAGGAGTGGAATTAAGTTTTGAAGGTGAAGATAGAATTGAATTAGATTCTCCTAAAGATATTGCTACGTACGATCAAAAACCTGCCATGAGTTCATATGAAATTACAGATAAACTTATTGAACAGGCAAAGTCAGGTCTATATGATTTCATTCTTGTAAATTACGCAAATGTAGATATGGTTGCTCATACTGGAGTTCTATCTGCTGGAATTAAAGCAGTTCAAGACGTGGATAGATGTATTGCGAAAGTTGTAGATAATTTACTTCCACTTGGTGCAGGAATTATTATTACTTCAGATCATGGAAATGCTGAAGAAATGATAGACCTCAAAACTGGAGATGTAGACACAAAACATTCTACTAACCAAGTACCATTCATGTATATTTCAAATGATGTAAGGCCACTAGAACTTCCAATTGGAAGACTTTCAGATGTAGCTCCAACTATTCTAGGTCTACTTGGAATTAAAAAACCTGCTGAAATGTCTGGTAGAGATTTACTTGCAGGTTAGTTATCAAGTTCAAGTCTTTTTGGTATAACAAAATAATCTATTCATTATTTTCTGCATTATGATAACAAAATGGAAGTTATTAAAATCTGAGGATGTATCTCCAAGTAAATGGTTTCCAGTACAAAAACATACAGTAGAACTTGCTAATGGAACTATCCTAGACGATTACTATATCTCTCCAATGGGGAATGTCGTTATGGTACTTCCTTTTACTAAAGATAATATGGTTGTGTTAGTAAGACAATATAAACATGCTCTAGATGAAATTGTTATTGAACTTCCTGCAGGTTTTCAACAGAAAGGTAAATCACTAGAAGAAAGTGCTCTTGCCGAATTAGAAGAAGAAGTTGGAATTAAAACAACTATAGACAATCTTCACCTTATATCCAAAGTTGCAAACAATCCAACTAAAACGACCCATGTAACATATGGATACTTTACCAAAGATCTTGAGTTTAACTCTAAACAAAATTTTGATTCCACAGAAGACATTGAACTTATCAAGGTTACTCCTAAAAAATGCTTTGAAATGGCATTAAGTGGAGAAATTTGGGTAGCAGATAGTGTCGTTGTAATACTTAAAGCATACTTTCTATACCCTGAATTATTTATATAAAAATTCAGATTAAATTCTCTAAAGTAGTACTCATAAATATGCATAGCAATTTATCTAATTGCTATTTTTTCCCTTTGTGTTAACATCTCGGCGAATATATTTATTATTCCATAAATATGCCAGATAATCCCATTGAGACTACCGGAGGGTTTACTCCTGAACATGTAGTAGGTTCTAAAGGTATACCAGCTGCAACTTTTATGTTTTGTTTAGCTAGAAGTCACGGGGTAAATATGCGAGAAGCAAAGCGTATATTTGATTTGCAACAGAGAGAGGGAATAATTGTAGCAGTTCAGAGTGATGTTATAGATACTTGTGAAGAAGATCTTGCAGATTAACAAATATCCAAAATTAAAGTTTAAGTGACTGAATATATTCTGATTATTTCTTTTCAGTAAGAACGAATCCTATATATTTCCCAAGCATTAACCTTGTGTGTGCGATTATTGCAGGTATTCCAGATAAGAAGAATGAGAATACTGGAAATGCAAACCAATGAGCCATTTCTAGAATGAAATCTGAAACAGAGAATAGTATTTTCTTAAGATTCCATGGCATTTTTGAATATACAGGATGAGGAGGTCTTAGAATAAAGCTTACTACAATAGCTACAAGCCCAATAACTGAACTTATTGAGAAGATCAAAGATAATATTGAGGAGGTATTTGCCCAAAATATTGAATATTGATTTACTCTTGTAAACATAACTACAGCAAGAGAACCAAGCATGAATATTACCCCATTAACTGGCCAAGCAAGATGATCTAAAATAACGCTTGTTGTTCTCATGAATACATATATTTTAGCTTTTGTTGTAATGTCTTTGTTCTTAAGCATGTAGTATGTATTTTTATTGAGATAAACAAAGTCTTCAACTCCCCATGCCCATCTTTCTACTTGTTTAAATTGTCTTACGAAATTATCTGGCCAACTATTACCCTCACATGCATCTGAATCTACAATACAAAATAACGTTTGGCATCTTACTTTGTCGTAGTGTTTGAAAAGCGCCATAAAAAATGAGTGAAAATCATCTGAAATTATTCCAGGTTCATAAAAGTTAATAGATTTTAGAAGTTTCCATGAACCTACAAAAGTTGAGATCTGTATAAACTTAGTTTGGGATCTGGCAATTGTACTTATATTAAAAAATGAAAAAGAAGAATTCAAAACTCTTGAAAAATGTGGTATTTCCCAGAAGTTTTGCATATATGCCATACATCCTGCAAAAAATATGTACTGTCTTCCAGGGTCACTAAGAAATTCATAAGTTAAATAGCTAAAGAAATATTTAGGAAATATGCTGTCACAGTCACTTGCAAGTAAAGTTACGTAGTCTAAATCCCAATCTATCATTTGATCAACTTGCTTTTCTATATACTTTGCTGCTGAAAAACAGTTGGAACCTTTTCCTGCTATTTCTCCAATTTGTAATTCGTGCTCATTAATCCATATGTTTCCAAAGTATTTTTCATATTCTTCTTTTAGTTTAGTAGCCAAGTCTTTTCCTTGTAGATACTTCTTTTCATAGGTTAAACAAATATGTATTTGTTTAGTATTGAATGTCTGATTCTTAAGAGAGTTAAGTATTGGAGCAAGTACAGAATATCCTTCTTTTACGAATGGGATAATAATTATATGATTCATCTTCTCTCTTGTATTTTCAAGTAGGCTTTCGTCTTTAATCTTTAAATGATCCCAATCTATCTTTTCGGATTGTTTTATTTTATAGAAAGAATATGCGAATAGAATTAAATTTCTTAGTGATTTTAGTAACCAAAAGACAATATAGCAGAGAATTACTGTTCCAAATACTGTTGGAAGAAGAAGACTTGCCCAGATAGGTGAAGTTATTAATATCCAAGTTGAAATACCAGGTATCTTCTCAAGAATCTTATCTATTGTAGGCTTATTCTTTGTATATGTGGTTATTGGTACCATGAGTTCAATTATATCATTTTTAACTTTTTCATTCTGGTGTATCATACAGAGAATATTACTAATAACTATGTTAAAAAGTCTTAAAGAAAGTATTATAGTACTCATGAAAAAGCCTGTATTTTGGCTTGTTATAATTGTTATTCTGGGTATAGTAATAAGAGTATCTAATCTTCCTAAAGCACCATTTGAGCAAGACTTAAAATTCTTTCAGGACTGGACAATAGTTTCTCTTCAAAATGGTTTAACAAATATATATAACCATAACGAAGGAAGATTACCTGTAGATTACCCTCCAATATATTTATATGTTCTTACAGTTTTAGGATATATAAGTAGAGATATCTTACATATATCAATAGATTCATCTAAATATGAATACTTCATTAAAGTACTAAATATATTTATTGATCTTGGTGTTTCTGCTTTCCTTTTTGCAATAGTTAGAAGATTATCTTCAGTAAAGTATGCTGTTATCTCTGTATTTGCGTATTTTTTAAATCCATACGTAATCTTTGTAAGTTCTATTTGGGGACAAATAGACAACATTATTTCTTTCTTTACCCTAGCTTCAATTTATCTATATATCTCAAATAAATTTAAAGATCTAAGTTTTACATCTATTGCACTTGGGATATTAACAAAGTTTCAAGTAGTGATTGTTTCTCCCTTCATATTCTTACACTACCTTTTTAACAATACATTTAAGGGATTATTAAAATCTGTAGTTATCGCAGCAATTGTCGGAGTATTGGTAGTGTCTCCATTTCTTCTAACAGGAAATATTGGGAAAGTAATAGAGATATATACAAGCTCTACTGGAAGATATCCTGCAATTAGTATGAATGCCTTTAATATCTGGTGGGTATTTTCTAATCCCAGAGAACTTTTTGCAGTAAATTCAGATACTCCATTAAGAGACCTTTCTTTATTTCCAATATATCAAAAAGGGGAGTTTACTAAAGGGGAAGTACTTTCATCTAAGAATCTAGCTTACTTCCTATTCTTCCTCGTCTTTATTATTCTATGTTTAAATGTATTTGTTAATAAGGATTTGGATAGTCTCTTCCTTTCAATGTCTACTGGAGTTGTTGCCTTCTTTACTCTTAATGTTCAAATGCACGAAAGATATCTTTATCCATTCTTTGCGATAGCTGCAATCTACTTCTTCAAAAAACCTCTTTATTTAGTTTCATTTATTTTCCTTTCTATACTTGGCTGGTTTAATCTTATGTTTGTATTCCCTCCTAATAACGTAATAATAGATATAAGGAATAGACTTTATCCAGATTTTACTTACTTCATTGCTGTTTGTACTGTAGTAATATTTATTCTTCTTCTTTCTCATGTAATAAAGAATATTTATACTGGAATTGTAACTAGAAGAGGGCAAAGAGTATAATCTGCACATATTAGTACTAGGTCATGCTGATGTACCTATATTATCTGCAAACAGCAACGTATTAAAACAATAAGGGATAGATAAATTAGTTAAGTCGATAAGAGGTATAAATAATTATTAATATACTGATATGAATGAGACGGTTAATGTTTTTTGGATGGAAGATGATGCTGTATATTTAACACTTCAGGAATCGGATTTGGTAAAAAGTCTAGGTGGAAGAATACAAATAGTTGATCATGCTACTAACTATCCAGAAGCACTTAGAAAGATTAAAGAATTAGGGGTTAAAAAAGTTGGGATTGCAATACTAGATATGGAACTAGAAAGGAATAGATGTGGAAATGAAATTGCTGGGAAAATAAAAGGACTATATGGAAATAATATAATCATTGTGGGAAATGCAGGTACAGATAATATCGAAGGAGCCGATTTAAACTGTCCAAAAATAGATGGGGAAAAAGCCTTACAAATAGCGATTAGTCGGGCATATTCAATGTTGAACATAAAGTGATTCTTGGTGGTCGCAACAGGACTCGAACCTGTGACCTCTTCAATGTGAATGAAGCGCTCTACCAGCTGAGCCATGCGACCTAATTAATCTCAAAACCACTACTTTGAATGGTCCAAAGTGTTTTATATATCCCCTCTGTTTGTAGCAATTCTTTGTGTGTTCCCATTTGTACAATTCTTCCTTTGTCTAACACATATATCTTATCTGCATTTACAATAGTTGAAAGTCTATGAGCAATGATAATTGTTGTTTTGTTTGCTGAAAAATCTTTAAAAGCTTTCTGAATAAGTTTCTCACTTTCTGAGTCTAACATACTAGTAGCTTCATCAAATATGAGAATTTTAGGATTTTTTACTATCATTCTAGCAATTGCTAATCTTTGTCTTTGACCTCCTGAAAGTCTAATACCTCGCTCTCCAATAACAGTTTCGTATTTGAGTGGGAGGGATTCAATAAATTCCTCTATTTGTGCTTTTTTACATGCATCTACAATTAATGCTTTATCTGTTTCACTAAATTCATATTTTAATAGAGTAGTTGTAACATCTTTAAGATCTACTTTAGCAGGGACTACCTTAAGGTTACTTAGAGCATATCCAACATTAAAAGCAATTGTATTGTTAAACATAATTGGATCTTGTGGGACTATTCCAATTAGGGATCTTAAGTCTTTTTGTTTGAGATCTTTTACGTCTATATCATCCACTAGAACACTTCCTGAATTTACCTCATAGAATCTCATTAATAGTTTTACTAAAGTTGTTTTCCCTGCTCCACTTGGTCCTACAAACGCTATTGTTTGGTTAGGTTCTATCTTAAGAGACAAATCATTAATTGTCATATCTCTTTCTTTGTATTCGAAAGATACATTTTTAAATTCAATTTCTCCTCTAGGTCTCTCTATATATTTAGGACTTACAGGATCATTAATGCTTCTTTTTAAAGTTAGTAGTTCTACAAAAGATGTGAAATCTGCAAAATGTTTAAGAAAATCTCTTAGGTTATATACCAATGACTGAAGCTTACCTGAAAACCCAAATAGGTAGGTTAGAATGACAACCATACTACCAATTGCCAGTCCAGATATTTGATGCTCTCTTACTAGTACTAAAGTTGGCACAATAACAAGAACACTTCCTGTAAGACCTAAACAAAGTTGTAAATATCTATGCATGAGATCATATTTCCATACTCTTGGCTTCCATATACCAAAAAGTTCTCTTAGAGAAGTCATTTCGGAGTTTTCTTTAGTAAATATTTTAACTGTGTCGAAAGAGGTGAGTACATCTACTATTTTTGTAACAATCTGGTTTTCAGGATGATGAGTTACTTTCCTATATATGAATGACTGATTAAGAAAGTATGCATTTACTGGAACAACAATTAGGAATATTCCTATTATTAAGACTGCAATAGGTACAGAAAGAGTTGAGATAATAAATATAGGAATGAGTATTTCTAGTACAAGAGCAAATACCCATGTACTAACTTGGTAGAGAAATGTAAAAAGTAAGTTTTCACTTCTATTTAGTGCAGATATAAGTTTTCCTGAGGACTTAGATGAATGAAAGCTGTAGTCTAGATTTATTAGGTTATTTACAGCATCTAATTTAGTATCTTTGTTTACACTCCACCAAACTACGAGCATTAGTCTGCTTGTTATGAATTTCATAGCTACATCGAGGAGGTAACAAATTGCTATTACAAATATGGCTATGTATAGCCTGTCTATATCGTTATTTTGTAAAGACTCTATAATTGTCTTAAAGAAAAATGGGATGACACTAGAAATAATTGTTCCAATAAATACCAGAAGTAATACGGAGTAATATCCTTTCCTATATCTATTTATATACTTGAACAATATTTTAAAGACTTCTTTCGATGTCAAAATTTGAAGACATTAATTATTTGGGGTAATTCTATTCTAGCTTCTAGAAATATATATTTCAATATCTTAGTGAGTGTTTCTTGTTTACGAAGTGTCTATTTTTCCTTTTCAAATATCTTTAGTCTTCTAATTCCGGAATCTTCTTTGTTCATAAGGTATTCTTCTTTAATCCAATTTCTTCCTTTGTATTCATCTTTCCAATTTTGTTGGTCTAAACCTTTTAAAGGATCTGTAATTATTATTTCACCTTCTCTCATTCCGTTTTGATCATCATAATTCCTTGTGGAGTGAACATATTTGAATGCAGTAGTTTTACCTTCAGGATTTTGGATAATGTCAGATACAATTGCTACATGCATTCCTTCTTCTGGTGCATGTGCTCTAATTAGGTCTCCGGCTTGTACTTCATTTAGATTTTGTATCTTAATTGTATTTAGTTCTGAGGTTATGTCATTTGCTGAGACATTTTGTACTGGCCTAATTATCCTTAGTATCTTTGCTTTAAGGCTATTGTCATAGTATGAAAGAACATTTACTAAACTTGGCTTTCCTTTAACTTTCAACTCTTCATTTAGAATATATGTTACAAAACCACTGCAATCTATTCCAATACCAATATTGATCATGAAATTACGAATATCGATAGCTGAAGCTTTTTGTAAATCAAAACCTTTAATTTTTGCGTATATCATAACCTCTTCGGTTATTTCTTCAGCTGTACCTTTCCCAATTAAAGCTCTTAAATCTGCTTTTCTTTTTCTAAGGTTAATAAAGTATGGACATACCACATCTTTACTTGCAATTTGAAGATGAAAATAGGACTCAATTATTTTGAATGCTTCTGGGGATAGTTTAGTTTGCATTTTGATTAATTCTATATATATCTTTAAGTTTGAGGATCATTTCGATAATCCAAGGATGTAAATTACCTTGTTCATCGACAATAGACTGTAAGGTTTGTATTCTACACACATCAGATCCAGGAGTAACTTTTCTTCCTTCTGCAACTGTCGTTAACAGTATTCCAGCACCTTCCATATGTTCAACATTACAAGCTTCATTAATAAACACCAATGGTTTATCTCTGTCTTCATCAAGATATATGACGTTAGCTTTCTTTGTTGGACCTTCTTTGCCCCAGTCGTATGAACTATTGTCAGATTGAAGTCTATATATTCCATTTGTAACTGACTCATGAATAGTAATATCTTTTACATTTGTGTTTCTTAATATTACCTGTCCTGCATTTATTGACTTAAGATTTGATAATGAATACTCTTTTGGATCAATGTCAGTATCAACATTTAAATACTCGGCGAGATGAAATAACGAAATTGGAGTTTGGTTATTCTTTACAAGTAGTTTATTTACGAAACTTGTAGAAGCCGGTTGTCTTGCGTTAATTTCTATTAAATAAACATCATCTGTGGATACAATTAAGTCTAATCCAAATAACCCCCTAAAACCTTCCTTATACATGGCGTTACCTACTAATTGAGCCATTTCAAATACTTTATTTATAATGGCTTCATTAATAAAGTAGTCCGTCTTAAAGTTATTTCCAACAGTCGAGAAAACATTTTGGGTTAAATGTCTTTGTCCAGTTATCTGTTCAGATAATCCTGCTACGTAAGTTCCTTTCTTGGTAGCAACTGCATCAAAAGTAATAGTTTTTCCAACAATAAACTTACATACTTTAACTTTGGTACTTGGTAATGAGCTTTTAATATCTGCAAGATCACTTTCCTTTACAATCTTTCTTGTTCCAGTACCTGTATGACCTCTATTAAACTGAATAAGGAAGCCATTTCCATATTTATTAACAAGAGTAGAGTAGTCTAAAGATTTAACATCAAGAATTTCGCTATTTGGGAATTTAACTCCAATCTTTTTAAGAAACTCTAACTGTGGAAACTTATGCTCAAACTTGTAATTTAATTCTACAAGTGGATTAATCGTTTCTAGCTTATTTTGAGATGCATATAAATCTATTTGATGGGAAGGTTTGAATAATTGAATGAATCTTTCTTTCCCAAACTGATCCATATACTTTTGAACTTCAGGATGTGTAAGAAGCTTAAAAGAATTTCTAAAAATAGCATTCTTTTTCCCAAGTTTCTTTTCTAAACAGAAAATTTTTACACCTTTCTTCTCGAGAATATCCACTGAATCGTTATGATCAATACAAACAATATGATAATTATCTAGTATGGATTCAAGACCAATTGCTCTTTCGGGGTCATTTGTTACGTAGAATATTGGCTTATTCTTTGTTATCTGATTGATTTTGGAAACGATACTCGATGTATTATCCATTAATTTCCAGTAACAATTATTAAAGGCCTCTTTAAGATATTGCCTTGTTTTACAGATTTAATCAAGCCAGAAAAGGCACATGTTGAATTTAGGGGTAATTTAACTTCATTGTCACTTAATATTCCCATTGCATCGTTTATATCTTTATCGCTGAGAACAAGCCCAGAACCCTTTGTAGTCCATATGATCTTAATAAGGTCTTCTTTTCTTTTGGCAATTCTGTCCACTACACATGTAATTAAAGAGCTAGTGGATTCTTCAAAGGATTTATCGAAATCCTTGGCTATTGGATGTATTTTGCCTGTCTGACAGATATATAACTTAGGAAGGGGAGTATTAGGAATTAATATTAATTTGCTTATGTAATCTGAAAGTATAAACTCTTCTGAATTAATATCTTTAAAAACTTCTGGATATTTTGTCATTAAGTATCCAAGATATATTCCAATTGCACTTGTTCCACTACTTGTAGTTGTAAAAATAGAGTCAAAATCTAAGTTAGCAATTTCTTCTCCAATAGCAAGGTATCCAATAATTGCATTGTCATCATCTGAACCTCTTAAGTTAAATGCTCCACTTTCATTAGAGTACTTAATACAGTTTGATGTAGGCTTTTCTGAAGTGTTTATTTCAATACTTAAAACCTCTAGTGCAGACATATTGGAGTAGGACTTTAATTTAGTTATTTTTTCTTCATGAAGTCTTTCAGAAACAAATACTTTTAATGTTATCTTGTGGTTAAGACTTTTTAGCTTCTCAATATTCTTGCTCAAGTATTCACATGAAGATATACCTGCATTTCCTGAGCTTGCAATAGCAAAGTCGTAGACACCACTACTTAATTTGTGACTTAATTCATAACAAATTGATCTATCTTTAAATGAACCAGTAGGATTACTATCTTCTCTTTTGAAAAGAATAGTTTTAGGAAAATTATTTGCCAACTCTCCCAGAAAAGAAAGGTTATTAAATGGTTTATCCTCAACTGTTGTATTTCCTTCTCCAAGGGATAAATTCACCTTTAATTTGTTTTCAAATCTTTCTAGTATTTGGGATTTGTTTGTTTGCATATTTATATAACTTAAGTTTTGATAAATAGTATCAGAAATAGTATCATCTGGAAAATATCTTTTAATTCCAGTTTAAATGAATAATGTAAAAACTGTTGGAAGAAAGTTTAATTGCCTAGAGTGCAAGAACGAATGTGATCTAAATGCAAAGGTATTTCAAGTAGGAGATATTTATGAATGTCCTACATGTGGTATTGAATATGAAATAATGAATGTAGATTCTTGTGGAGAACTTGAGATGAGTATTATTGAGGAAGAGAAATAATTAAGGTACTTGTTTCATTAATGAAGATACTGTATTCGCCCAGCTTTCTTTATCCCCGTTATCTCCAACATATATTTTAACTATTTGATGAGGATCTTTTAATCCTTTTGCTGAATACATGTTTCCAAAATCACAGATAATATCACTAACTGCTTCGTCCCATGATCCATATTGGACTCCATTTAACCATCCGAAAGGGTTATATTTTTTTACAGGTTGTTTTCCATATCCAGATTCATAACCTGCAATGGAAACCATAAGTTTGTAATCTACACCACATCTTTCAGATGCCTCTAGAATAGATTTAGATGCATTCGTAAACCCTTCACTTGCTTTGTCACTTAGATAGTTTTTTAAATCTAATATCTTCTTTTCTTTAGTTTCTCTAGCAACTCTCTCAGCTTCTATTTGAGCTTTTTCTGCCTCACTAATTTCTTCAACGATAGTATTTGGTTTGGTTTCAGGAGTGAATATTTTAGAAAGTACAGAAGGTATTGATATTATTCCTAAAGCATTATCTCCTTCAGCGTACACATTCATGTCTTGTTTCTTAGAGAGTATAAAAGTTCCTGAAAGTACTACAAGAATAGAAGCAAAAATAAAGACTAGTGGAAGTCTACCTAGTACACTAGCTTTCTTTAGTATTTTTTTTATAACTTTTACTTTCTTATTCTTCTTACTCACTAGTGAAAAATATTTTAAGTAAACAAATTACTTACAATATATCATCCTAGCAGGTTTGAAAAACGATGTCATATTCTGTGTATTGGTTGGACAGTAGTTCTTGTTTTATGAGGTCTTCTTGATGTATCAGCTAAACTCTTAAGGTTGTACTTGTTGTATTTGTGATACCAATATCTAACTGTAGCTTCTGGAATGTCGAAGTGCCTTGATGCTTGAGTACACTATTTCCTTCTTCAACGTAGTCTATCCACCGGAGTCTCGTCTTTGTCTTATCATTTATCTTCTGTCCAAGACATAGCTCCTTACGAAAAGGTAGTAGATTTTTTTGTCTACTTTGGTTACCATATTTCATGGTGAGAGTGTAAGATTTTAACCTTTTACATCTCACCATTTTCGTAAGATCTATGTCAACTTGTTCAGATTTTAATACTTTTTAAAGAAGTAAATAGAAAAAGTAATTATTTTCTAATTAAGCCATAAAATCCAGTTGGCATTGTGTTTTCTCCATAATCTCCTGTATTTATTCTCTTATCTTTTGTTAAAAGAAATTTTATGATTGGAAATAGAACACATTTTTCAAATATTTCTAAAATGAATCGCTTAGTCTTTGATCTTGTATTGTTTTTAACATTTTCTATCCATATACATAACATTTGTGCTAAAGACGCATAATAATTCCCAAGAACTTTAATTGTAATTTTTTTAAAACCAGATTTGTTTAAATGTCTTGTTAAAGAAAAAGGAGTATATCTGTATTCATCATAAGGAGTTTCATGTAATGGCCAAATAAACGGAACTGTGAAATAGAAAATGCCCCCTTTCTTTAGTACTCTATATATCTCTTTTAAAACTATTTCAATATTATAAATATGTTCAAAAAATTCTGTTGCAATTATTGTGTCAACACTTTTATCACTTACTGGAATTACTTTTCCATCCCAAAATATATCTGGCTTTACAGTTTTATGATCTTCATTAAAATTTACATCTACACCTATATATTTCGTAATTAATTTATTGTTATTCAATATGTATTCACGATATGGCATTTCACCGCACCCTAAATCTAATAAAATCCCATTAAACTCTGGTAAATTCTTATCCAAGGCTTTTTGTAGCAATTTTCTTACTGAATAAACATATACGGTTTTTCTGTTTAAACTAATATCTATAAAGCTGCGATTATATGGCATGTAATTATTTATATAATATATTTCATTAATTAGATCTTACCTTAAATATTTCTAAATGTTTTATAAATGTATTGGTTAAGTATATCTTACGAATTAGTGGGTGGATATATATTAAGCATTTAAACTGGAGGAATCAAGCCAATGCCTGATGTGGTCTCACTTCGTTGTATCTCTTTATCATAGGTTGTTCCTTCTATTTCATAAATATCTTAAATGAT
>Ga0194052_1001021_pt1 | contig 16820 bp, 16 predicted proteins | sample SepL226m_MetaG_FD_160117 | JGI IMG/M metagenome (GOLD analysis project Ga0194052, IMG submission 160117) | Anoxic zone freshwater microbial communities from boreal shield lake in IISD Experimental Lakes Area, Ontario, Canada - Sep2016-L227-6m | ecosystem: Environmental > Aquatic > Freshwater >... | reverse complement strand
ACTAAATTTTTTATAATCTCCAAGCGTGCGAATCGCCTCAGGGAAAATTAAATCGGCACCGGCGGCAATGTAGGCCTGTACGCGCTCGATTGCCGAATCGATTCCCTCGATTGCAATGGCATCAGTTCGTGCCATGATTGAAAAATTATCGTCGGTGCGGGCATCAACGGCGGCCTTAATACGATCAACCATTTCGCTAGTTGAAACAACCTCTTTGTTCGGGCGGTGTCCACAGCGCTTTGCACCAACTTGATCTTCGATATGCATTGCGGCAGCACCAGCTTTAATCAAATCTTTGACAGTACGGGCGATATTAAATGCCGAAGTACCAAAGCCAGTGTCTGCATCAACTAGCAAAGGCGTGTCACACACGTTTGTAATGCGACGAACATCGGTGAGAACGTCCTCCAGCGTAGTGATCCCAAGGTCTGGAATGCCCATCGAACCTGCGGCAACTCCCCCGCCTGAAAGATAAATAGCACGGTAACCCGCGCGTTTAGCTAACAGCGCGTGATTGGCATTGATTGTTCCGATGATTTGTAACGGGACTTCTTCACTCAGGGCTTTTTTAAAGCGAGCACCGGGTGAGGTCATGGGGTTGAGTCTAACCAGGGCTAACTCCCATGCAAGCCGTGTTGCCATTATGACGCTCGTCACGAGGCAGGTATGTGAATGTAGTTGAACTTTCAACTACTATCGTGTACCGTTTAGCCATGAACACAATGCCGGCCCTTTACATTGGTCATGGCGCACCCATGTTGCTCGATGATGCGCTGTGGACATCGCAACTTCGTGGAATTTCAGAAAGTATTCAAAAACCAGAAGCGATTCTCATTGTTAGTGCCCACTGGGAATCAGAGCCTGTCACATTAAGCAATCCCGCAGCTAGTGCCCCTCTTGTTTATGATTTCAGCGGCTTTGATAAAAAGTTTTACGAGATGGAGTACAACTCTCCCGATGCAACTGGCATTTCACAACTTGTTGCATCAATGATGCCTGACAACGAACCAGTGCATCAATCAGATCGTGGTTTAGATCATGGTGCCTGGGTCCCCTTGAGAATTATGTATCCAATGGCCGATATTCCAGTTGTCCAAATGTCTATGCCAACGAGTGACCCTGCAAAACTTCTGGAACTTGGAAAGCGTTTACAACCATTACGCGATCAAGGTGTTCTCATAATCGGTTCCGGATTTATGACGCATGGCCTACGTTATTTACGCGATTGGTCCACAGACGCAGTTGCCCCAAGTTGGTCGAGCGAATTTGATGCATGGGCGGCCGACGCACTTGCCAGTGGTGATGTCGATTCCCTCTCGAACTTTCGCGAATTAGCACCTGGCATGCCATATGCCCATCCAACAGTTGAACACTTCACTCCACTTTTTATCACTTTAGGCGCCGCCACTGCCGCCGACGCGGCTCCAGAAACCCTTATAGATGGCTACTTTATGGGCCTTAGTAAGCGCAGCATTCTCGTTAATTAGATTTCTACATCGGCCAAGCCAAACTCCGCAATACCTATTTATTCACGAAGTGACTACCAGTAACGCTCAAGAGGCATTAGCCTCTGGGGATGCCTAAGCCCGATAGTTTTGAAATTTATGCCGCAATTGGCGATGACCAATTAGAGTCTTTAGCGCCTTTAGCGATGGGCGAACTTTCTAGAGAGAGTTTACGGGTGGCTTTAGTTCAAGATTACTGGCACGGCTCAATCGATGCTCAAATGCAATCTCTCGAGAGTGCAATCGATTCGTGCATGCAGTACGAACCTGATCTCATCGTCCTGCCCGAGCTCACGCTCTATCCATACGCATGCTGGGAGCCAAATAGTGATGCGAGCAATTTTCATTCAGAGGATTTAATTAGCGGCCCGTCCTTTGCATTTGCAAGCAGAATGGCCAAACTCGCTAAAGCCAGCGTCGTAATTTCTCTCTATGAAAACGGCGATGATGAAAGCGAGCTCGGATACAACACCGCAATTACGCTTTCACCTGCGGGAGAACTCGTAATGCGAACTCGAAAAACACATCTGCCTCAAACCGAGGGTTATTTCGAAGATACATATTTCTCTTGCGGCAATGATGGAACTCCCACTGCCTACGTTGGCGAGGCATTAGTTGGCACACCGACATGTTGGGATCAATGGTTTCCGGAGTTAGCACGCGCTTACGCTCTCGATAGCGCCGACGTACTTATCTATCCCACCGCGATCGGCTCTGAACCAGATTTCCCTAACTTTGATACTGCCCCTCTTTGGAAGGCCACCATGGTCGGGCATGCAATTGCAAATGGTTTATTCGTTGGTGCAGCGAATCGCGTAGGCACCGAAGGTCCAAATACTTTTTACGGCTCCTCTTTCATTGCCGATCCATTTGGGCGCACCCTTGTTGAAGCTGGAAGAGAAGAACAAGCCATCTTGATTGCCGATTGTGAACTCGATCAACGAAGAGATTGGCTCATGCTATTTCCGTTTTTCAAGACGCGACGTCCCGAAATGTACTCAACTCTTGCTTTCCAAGATGACGAAAGTATCGATGAGAGTGGAGAAAACCAATGAGCAGCACGGTCTTTATCAACGGCAGCATATGGACTGGAGTTCAAGACGGCGTAACTGTTGATGCACTTGCCATTGAAGGTCAAAAAATTATTGCCCTTGGCCAAGCAGCTAAAGCGTTAGCAACATCTGCCGGCACGGTTATCGATCTCAAAGGTGGAATGTTGTTACCGGCCTTCGGTGATGGCCATGCTCATCCACTCTATGGAGGCTTAGAGTCAATTGGACCAGAAATTAAAGGTGCGCCAACTTTAGAAATCCTTCTTGAGCGTGTGCGAGTCTTTGCAATAGAAAATCCCGATAAAGAATGGATAGTGGGTGCCTCCTATGAATCTTGGCATGCACCTAACGGCGAATTCGATGCAGCGTGGCTCGATGCCGTTGTACCTGATCGGCCCGTCGTATTGCGTGCCAATGATTACCACACAATTTGGTGTAACTCTCGAGCCCTTGAAATTGCAGGTGTTACAAAAGATACGCCGCAACCACCGCTTGGAAAGATAGTTCATCGAGCCGATGGAACGCCAATGGGCACAATGCGCGAATGGGGCGCAGTTAATTTAATTATGGATCATCTCCCTGAAAATTCACGTAATGAATTTCGCGAAGGTTTCCTCGTAGCAACCGAAACACTTGCCGCATCTGGAATTACATGGGTTCAAGATGCATGGATTGACCCAGGAATGCCAGAGAGCTACTTAGATGCGCTTAAAAATAACTTATTGGGAGTTCGCTATAACTTAGCTCTTCGTGCAGATCCATTTAATTGGCGAAACCAATTAGAGTGGTTTGCCTCAGCTCGCGAAAGCATCGGGATACATAGTCACCTTACGTGCAAAACAATTAAATTCTTTGCCGATGGGGTAATTGAAGGCGGGACTGCTGCCCTCAAAAGCGACTACTCAGATGCACCTGATTCGAAGGGAATGCCTTGCTGGGATTGGCAAGAGCTAAAAGAGGCGGTCGCAGCCGTCGATGCCATGGGTTTCCAACCACATATTCACGCGATTGGCGATGCAGCTATTCACGAAGCACTCAACGCTATTGAATATGCGCGCTCGGTTAATAAGGAAAATTCGCATTCAAGGCCGGTAATAACTCACGTTCAACTCCTTGATCCCGTCGATTTGCCGCGCTTTGCAAGACTTGGAGTTATCGCAAATTTCGAACCGTTGTGGGCGTGTGATGATCCGCTACAAAGTGAACTCACAACTCCACGACTTGGTTCAGAGCGTGCAGCTTGGCAATATCCCATCAAATCTCTTCTTGACGATGGAGCTGCGGTTTCTTTTGGCTCTGATTGGCCAGTTACAACGCAGCGACCTTTGGATTGCTTAACTATTGCGATTACCCGAGAGCATGCCTCGGCGAAAACTCCCTCACCTTGGATACCGGATCAGCGAATCACTGTTGAGCAAGCGCTCTCTGCATATACCGCAGGGCCCGCCTATCAAGCCGGCGATGAAAAGGTACGTGGCACTCTTCAACTGGGCTTTGAGGCCGATTTAGTCTGGCTCGATCGCGATATTTGCGCAATAGATCCCAATCTGATTCCATCGGCGCGCGTGCTTGGTACTTGGTGCTTAGGTACGAGAGTATTCACGAACACAGACACCGAAAATTAGAGGGCGGTAGCCAGATGAGTTTAGATTTATCGTTGCCGACCGTGCACGATGACTCAAAAGCCCCTGGAAAGACCAGTAAGTGGTTGGCAGTAGCGCCAATGCTCTTCCTCTCCCTAACTGTCGCTATTCCGCTCATCATTATCGCTGTGTATTCATTTCTGGCACGACCCGAACTAGGCGCCGGAGTCGTATGGAAATTTGATCCAACGCATTACGTAAAGATTTTTATTCAGGATCGCTTAGATGGAACACGCAGTTTTGATACACGCTATTTGAAAGTCATTTGGAACTCATTTTATTATTCGGCAATCACCACGGTAGTTACCTTGGTTCTCTCAATTCCCGTTGCTTTGTGGATAGCCACAAGAGATCCGCGCAAACGAATCCTCTTGGTTTTTCTTGTCACGCTACCTTTTTGGACAAGTATCTTGATCCGCACCTATGCAATTACGCAATTACTTGACGAAAAGGGAGTTCTTGGCAAGATTGCCACAACTCTAGGAATTAAATCTCACTTTCAAATTCTCTACACCCCAATGGCAACGGTGATTGGTCTGATTTATACATTCCTACCTTTTATGATTTTGCCGATTTACGCATCGGCTGAACGATTTGATTTTAGATTTGCCGAGGCTGGTTATGATTTAGGTGCCCGCAAAATGCAAGTCTTGTTTAGAATTGTTTTGCCCCAAATTGCTCCCGGAATAATGGCCGGCGTCGCACTTGTATTTATCCCAGGTCTTGGCTCCTTCCTTCAACCTGACATGCTAGGTGGAGGAAAGACCAACATGATCGCAAATGTTGTAGCTAATAATTATGGTCAGGCCCGTAACTGGCCCTTTGGTTCGGCGTTGTCCGTCCTGTTGTGCTTAATTACTTTAGTTGCAACTCTGATTTTGTCTTCAGCGGCTAGAAAGCGCAAGGAGTTACGCAAATGAGCGTTTTGGGTTTGCCACGCCGAAAGAAGTTAGTGAACTTGAGGAATTTTCCATTTTTTACGTCAATCTCATATTTCGTTCTCTTTGTTCTCTATATTCCGCTCGTTCTGGTAATCATTTACTCCTTCAATGACAATAGAACGGCGCAGATTTGGACTCATTTTTCAACGCGTTGGTATACCGACATCTTTACTAATACCGACGTTGTACGCTCATTAAAGAACTCGCTCATAGTTGGTTTGGCCGCCACTATTTTATCCACGGCTCTAGCAATTGCGGCGGCTTTGGGGCTCTTGCGAATGGGCAGAAAGGGCAGTGCTTTTGCTATCGCTCTTTTAGGGGCACCACTCATTATTCCTGAAATCGTTTCTGCTGTAGGTACGCTTGGATTTTTCTTATTCGTTCACATTCCATTGGGCCATGTTGCATTGATTCTGGCACACACGGCATTTTGTGTGCCCTTTGCCATGCTCCCAATTCGTGCGCGGCTAGTCTCCCTGGAACGTAGCTCCTTTGAAGCCGCCGCTGATTTAGGCGCGAATGAGTGGAACATCTTTACGAGAATTACCTTGCCTTTACTTGCACCTGGCATTATGGCAGGGGCTCTATTGGCCTTTGCCATCTCATTAGATGACTTCATTACCTCTTTCTTTATTGCCGGCCCTGGTTCAACGACGCTGCCCGTATATATCTTCGGCATGATTCGATCGAATGTGACACCTGCAATTAATGCCTTATCAACCTTGTTGTTATTGGTCTCAACCCTTACTCTGGTCGCTTCATATCTCGTTACCACCAAAAACCAGAATAGGAAGTAGTAAATGAAGCTCTTCACTTCAAAGGTTGGTATTGCAATTGCACTTGCAGCAACAGTAAGTCTTGGACTTTCTGCATGCAGTAGTAAATCGGCGACATCATCCACATCAAGTTCTGCTTTTCCTACCGCAAAGGGCGGAGAAGTAAATGTTTACAACTGGACTAACTACATCGATCCAGCACAACTAAAAGCATTTACTGCCGAAACTGGTATCAAAGTTAATCTTGATACTTTCGATTCAAATGAAACTTTGCTTGCAAAGCTACAGGCAGGTGCAACTGGTTATGACGTAATTGTTCCAAGTGATTACATGGTTGCCCAGATGGTTACACTCGGGCTACTTGAGAATGTAAATGTTGCCGGTTTCCCAAATGGAAAAAACATTGATCCAAACTTTATGGACGTCTATTGGGATAAGGGCCGTCAGTACACGGCTCCCTACATGTATGGAACCACTGGCATCGGCGTGAACATGAAGGATCCAATCGCTTCCAAAATCACTTCATGGAAAGATTTCTTTGCCGCCGCCAAGGGCACATCAGTCGATGTCCTCAAGGATCAGACTGAAGTTGTCTCAGCCGCGCTCCGAGCTACAGGGGTAGCCCCTGCAGACCTGTGTACTACGGATAAAACCAAGTACGCAGCGGCGCAAAAACTCCTCAGTACCTTTAAGCCCAAGGTTATTAACTCCGATGGCGGTATTGAGCGCATGGTCAAAGAGTCGAGCATGGTTCGCATGGCTTGGAATGGTTCTGTTCACCGTATGACCGTTGATAATAAAAATATCAAGTACATCTTCCCAAGTGAGGGTTTGAATTTCTGGGCTGATAACTTGGCAATTCCAAAGAGTGCAAAGAATATGGACAATGCGAAAATCTTTATCAACTACTTCTTAGATCCTAAGAACGCCGCCAAGGCAACCAACTTCACTGGTTATGCCAACGCAGTTCTTGGCTCTGGTCCATTCTTAGATCCAGCTATTAAGTCAGATCCCGCAATTAATACCACTGCAGAGAATGCAAAGTTAGGAACTCCAACCCCTAACTGCCCAACTGCGGCTCGTGATCTATACACCGAAGTCTTTACAAGTTGGACTTCATCTCAATAAGGCATTAAATACGCAAAAAAGGGCGACCGCAGTTAATGCGGTCGCCCTTTTTTAATAAATTAACTATGAAGCTAGAACTCGAATAGTTCCGTCGATTGCGTTCATGTGTACCTCTTGGCCGCGCTCCGGAACGGCAACTCCATGGGATGGCAAGACGGCAACAATTTCCTCATTACCAATCATCACGTGGATACGAACTGCACTTCCGGTGAAGATAATGTCGCGCACAATTCCAGTCAATATTCCCCTATTGCCTGAGATTACAAGATCTTCTGGGCGAATGGCAACAACGGATGTTCCATTACTTCCAATGACTGCATTCTCGGCAAGATAGTTTGTAGAAATGTTCTGGCCCTTTATTGAAACGCTACCTGAATTAATTTCACATTCAATAAGATTAGTTTCTCCAATAAAATCTGCAACGAAGCGGTTAGCGGGATTTCGGTACATTTCCCGAGGTGTATCTAGTTGCACGATTTCACCCTCATTAAATACCGCAATGCGATCGCCCATCGACATTGCCTCCTCCTGATCATGGGTTACAAAAACAAATGTGATTCCGGTATCTTGCTGCAACCTTTTCAACTCCACTTGCATTCCGCGTCGAAGCTTAAGATCTAGCGCCGATAGTGGTTCATCAAGGAGTAAAACACGCGGTCCCTTGATTAAGGCTCGGCCAAGTGCCACTCGTTGTTGCTGACCACCCGAAAGTTGTGAAGGTTTGCGGCGACCGTAGCCCTCAAGCTTGATTTGAACTAGCGTTGCTTCAACGCGCTTGGCAATCTCTTCCTTGCTTAATTTTTCCATCTCTAGGCCAAAGGCGATATTTTCAGCAACACTCATATGAGGAAAAAGAGCATACGACTGAAAAACAGTATTTACTGGACGCAAAAACGCCGGCTTATCATCGATCCGCTCGCCCTCTAAATAAATCTCACCGCTATCTGGATACTCAAGCCCGGCAATTGTGCGAAGCAAGGTCGTCTTGCCGCAGCCAGAGGGTCCAAGCAAAACAATGAACTCACCTTGATTAATATCTAAGGAAACGCCTTTAAGGGCTTGGACTGTGCCGCCTTCTGGAGTCGCATATGTTTTAGTTACGTTTTGAATCGCAAGTAGCGGGGATCCAGTCTCTGACTTCATTTGGCCATCATAGACACGTCACAGGCAATTTAAGTACATTTCACACGGCTGATTTTCCCTTTAGGGGTTGCAACCGGCTTGTTTCTTATCAACTGCTGCCGACGCATCAGCACCAGTGAGTAAATGAGGTGCGCCGGTATTTGGGTCAATACGTGCCGGGAGAAACTTATAGTCGAGGAGTTCGCCGTTTGGCGTCAGAGTTAATTGGCCAATCCCACTATTGAGGCTCTCTTCACTTCTGGAATAGAAAGCGAAATTGCCTAATGAATAATCAACGATCTTGCTGCCGTATCGAACTACAGGTTGTTGGCGATGAGGATGACTTCCGATAATCACACTCGCCCCATAGGCCAACCATTTCTTGGCATCGTTGATTTCAGGTTCGGCAGCGCAGGTTTGTTCTTCAACGCCCCAATGCACGTAGATGATTACTACTTTTGCTTGGGTCAGTGCGGTTTTGATCGCATCTTCTATTGCTTTCGAATCCCACCCACTAGTTGTTCCTGCATAATCCCCGCTTGCAACCGTACCTGCGCCTCCGTTAATTTTTGCAATACCCAGCAGAGCAACTTTGGTACCTCGGATACTAAATATCTTTGCACCCCAAGCCTCCTTGGCACTGTTGCCTGCGCCAATGACGCTTAAACCTGCGGCCTGCGCCGCTTTAATCGTCTCTTGAACTCCAGGACGCAGAAAATCTCCCGCATGATTATTAGCTAGATTTACTACATCCACACCAGCGTCTTTGGCTTTTTTAAGAATTAATGGATTACTACTAAAGACATACTCCTTAACTTGGTGCTCAACCTGCGTTGTGACCGCCGTTTCTAAATTGATTACAGAAATATCGGCAGATGTTAGCTCATTTGAAACACCTGCGAATGGGTCTCCCCCATTATCTAGAAAAGAAGAGATTTGATCTACGCCATTTGTGTCCCCGCCAAAATCAATCACGATATTGCGGGATTGATTTATTTGTGGTGGCGGCTGCGGTGCTGGGGTTTTGGCTTGGGCCGCACATCCAACTAATAGCACCAGGGTTGATATGCCAACTAACGCTCTCTTCACGCCCACATTCTAGGCATAGAAAAAGCCCCGCCGAGTAAGTACTCAGCGGGGCTTTTCATTAATTGTGATTTATGAGCAACCGGATGTGTTGCCACAACCTTCGCATACATAACATGCCCCTGACATGCGCATCTTTACACCGCACGTCATGCATAGAGGTGCATCGGCTTTAACACCAGAGAGTGCCTCCATCAATTCAGTCGATGAACCAAACTGTTGCTTGCTGTCTATTGTGACCGATACTGGTTTAGGAGCGGCAACCGGTGCTGCAACTGGTGCGACAACTTCAAGATTTTCGTAATCTTCAACGATGTCTTCGGTGTACTCGCCAGTCTCCAGTGCGCGAGCGCGCTCTGATGATGTGTAGAGCCCCATTGCACTGCGCGTTTCAAATGGCAGGTAATCAAGTGCAAGACGTCGGAAGATGTAATCCATCATGGACTGTGCCATGCGGATATCGGCGTCATCGGTCATACCGGCTGGCTCAAAGCGCAAGTTCGTAAACTTCTCAACGAAAGTCTCCAACGGAACTCCGTACTGCAGTCCGATAGATACTGCGATCGAGAAAGCATCCATAACTCCGGCCAGGGTTGAACCCTGCTTGCCGAGTTTAAGGAATACCTCACCGAGTGCGCCATCTGCATATGCACCAGATGTCATGTAACCCTCTGCTCCGCCAACCGAGAACGATGTAGTCGTTGATGGGCGTGACTTTGGTAGACGCTTGCGAAGTGGAGTTGCAGGGTGGGTAGCCGATGCTGGTACATCGCTTTTGGCTGCTTTGCCATCAGATAAAGGCTGACCGACTTTGCAGTTATCGCGATATACGGCCAAAGCCTTAATGCCTAGCTTCCAACCCTGGTAATAAACCTCTTCAACATCTTCAACCGTTGCATCCGAAGGCAAGTTAACTGTCTTTGAGATCGCACCCGATAGGAATGGCTGGCATGCAGCCATCATGCGAACGTGGCCCATTGGTGCAATTGAACGCTGTCCAAGTGCGCAATCAAATACGTCGTAGTGCTCAGGCTTTAGCCCTGGTGCATCAATAACATGACCGTGGGCTGAGATGAACTCAACAATGGCCTCGATGGTCTCTTCGGTGTAACCCAACTTGCGAAGGGCTGCTGGAACTGTCTGGTTAACGATCTGCATAGATCCGCCACCGACAAGCTTCTTGAACTTAACGAGTGAGAAGTCAGGTTCGATTCCAGTTGTATCGCAGTCCATCATCAAACCGATTGTGCCGGTTGGGGCTAGAACTGAGATCTGCGCGTTGCGCCATCCATTCTTTTCACCCGTTGATAGACATGCATCCCAGGCCTTATTTGCCTCGGTCCACACATCACGATCAAGTGTTGTCTCAGATTTGGCCGATGATGAGGCCGATGCATGCTTGCGCATCACGCGGGCGTGAGGCTTAGCGTTTTGTGCAAAGCCTGCATATGCTCCGACGAATCCTGCGAGTTCGGCTGAGCGCTTGTAAGTAATTCCGCTCATCAAAGAAGTGATGGCGCCCGCTAATGCACGTCCGCCGTCAGAATCATAGGCAAGACCCGAGGCCATCAAGAGGGCGCCGAGGTTTGCATAACCGATACCTAGTTGACGATATGCCTTAGTGGTATCTCCGATTGCCTCAGTTGGAAAGTCTGCGAAACAGATTGAGATATCCATTGCGGTAATGATCATCTCTGCTGCGCGACCGAAAGTCTTTGCATCAAATGAACCATCAGATTTAAGAAACTTCATTAAGTTAAGAGAGGCCAAGTTGCATGATGAGTTATCAAGTGACATGTACTCAGAGCATGGGTTGGAGGCGTTGATGCGACCGGTCTCTGGGTTTGTGTGCCAATCATTGATTGTGTCGTCATATTGAATTCCAGGATCGGCACATGCCCAAGCAGCCTCTGCCATCTTTCTAAAGAGCTGCTTAGCATCGACAGTGTCGATAACTTCGCCAGATGAACGAGCAGTTAAACCAAACTGCTCACCCTTTTCAACGGCGCGCATAAACTCGTCCGATACACGAACTGAGTTATTAGCATTTTGATACTGCACAGAGATAATGTCCTTGCCGCCAAGATCCATGTCGAAACCAGCATCGCGAAGGGCGCGAATCTTATTCTCTTCATTGACCTTAGTCTCAATAAACTCTTCGATATCTGGGTGTGAAACATCTAGAACAACCATCTTTGCCGCACGTCGTGTAGCTCCGCCTGATTTGATTGTTCCAGCAGAGGCATCGGCGCCACGCATGAATGAGACTGGCCCAGATGCGGTTCCACCTGATTTGAGAAGCTCTTTGGATGAACGAATGCGCGATAAGTTAAGTCCGGCACCTGAGCCGCCCTTGAAAATCATTCCCTCTTCGCGATACCAGTTAAGAATGCTATCCATCGTGTCATCGACAGAGAGAATAAAACAGGCACTTACTTGCTGTGGCTCATTAGTTCCAACGTTAAACCACACTGGTGAGTTAAACGAGAAAACCTGGTGCATCAACATATAAGTCAATTCATGTTCAAAAATAGTTGCATCGGCATCGGTTGCAAAGTAGCCATGCTCTTTGCCGGCCTTTGTGTAAGTGAGTACAACACGATCGATAACTTGCTTGAGTGACCATTCGCGGTTCTCGGCGCCGACTGCTCCACGGAAATATTTAGTAGTAACAATCGTCGATGCGTTCACAGACCAGAAGTCTGGATACTCAACACCGCGTTGCTCAAATACGGTCTCACCCGTTTTCCAGTTTTGCTGCACTACATCGCGGCGTTCCCATTTAACTTCATCGTATGGGTGAATACCCTCGTTGGTGTAGATGCGCTCGATCGTTAAGCCCTTGCCCTTGATTGTGTTGTGAGCTTTGATCTTGGCTGGTCGGTTGATAACCGTCTCTGACATATGTGGATCCCCGTATTTCTTTAGTAGGTCTTTAATTATTTATTCGTGAAGTTGACGTGCTGGCCGAGATTTTTTCTTTACTTACATCTGCCCGGGGGATTTCAGCAGTTTTTACATTCGAAGGTAGAGCGCGGAGAAGTGCGATCTCACCTTCGAAATCTTCAAGGGATGCAAAGTTACGATATACGGAGGCATATCGTAAGTAGGCCACCTCATCGAGTTCGCGAAGCGGGGCCAAAATAGCCATACCTACTTCTTGAGCCTCGATCTCTGCTTGACCGGTACTGCGAAGAGCTTCCTCCACGCGTTGGGCGAGCAAAACTAAGTCATCTTCGTTAACTGGGCGGCCTTGGCAGGCTTTGCGCACGCCTACGAGGACTTTCTCGCGGCTAAAGGGTTCAGTGGCGCCAGAGCGCTTGATGATGCTCAGCACGGCGACCTCTTGAGTTGAAAATCGCTGGCCGCACTGTGGGCACTCGCGCCGGCGGCGGATCTGGGTGCCATCTTCGGCGGGACGGGAGTCAACGACTCTGGAATCATCGTGTCTGCAAAACGGACAAATCATTTCGGCGTGTCTCCCTTCATCCTGCTTGCTTTTTCCCTTTTTAGATGTAAAGAGGGGATTTCCAAAACTACCCTAAAAACACTACTTATGGAAGTTTTGGCCTATCTGACCCCTACATCTAGTGGGAACTATAAAGCATTGGAGGAGGGTTTGCCACTTGAGTAGCCCAAAACACGCACCTAGGGCGTGTCGGGGCTGGCACTCACCTCCTTAAGCGATGAGGCGGGCTCCTTTATGAGCCTTTGCCAGAGCGGCATCACAAGTCCAGAGTTTTGCCCCTGCAGCTGTCGCAGTCGCGCTAATAATCGCATCAGGAGTTCGAAGGCCGGTTCTAGCCCTCACATGAGCGGCTGCGATGGCAATTTCTTGACTCACATCGACTATCTGATGCAGATTGGCCGCAAAGCGGGCCTGTGCCTGTTCGGCAACGCCTTTAGCGACGGCATGTGGCAAGACCTCGGTCAATGTCAGTACCGAAATTGCATACAAACTAGAGGCTTCAAAATTTTCCATTATCCGAAGATGGTGTTTATCAGCTGGATTGATTAACCCGATCAGAACCGATGAATCGAGGAGAACTAATCCCATGCTGCTCGCTCTTTCTCTTGATCAAATTCATCAAAGACTCCTGGAAATGCTCCGACTAAATTTAAAATTGGATTTGCATGTGCCCCTACCTGTATCTGGATAAAACCAGCGTCGTTCACTACGAATTCCACTTCATCCCCTGCCTCTAGACCAACTCTTCGCAGAATATCTACGGGTACTGTCAATTGATTTTTAGAGCTAAGGCGGGATGTGGATGTTCGTCCGGCTCGTTGCGCGGGCTGTTTAACTTTTGGAACAGGCCGCTTCGCGCTTTTCTTAGCCTTTACCTTAGGAGCCATAAGTAAAGGCTATCACTACAGGTTAACTAACTCCAGAGATTACGAAGTTGGGACTTTAAGGCGAGCGCCAGCTGCAACGTCATAGCCAGGAAGATTGTTTGCCTCACGGATCGCCTCGACCATCGCTTGTATATCTCCATGGCTATATGCCGAAGCCACAGACCAGAGCGTGGCCCCTGCTGGAACTACAACGGTTGTGTAGGAAACGGCATGAACCACAGTTTGCCCAGCCCCTGAGCGGGCGGCAAAGCCAGCGGCCAAAACTACGCTCAGCGAGAGTACGACCACAGTGCGGGCAAGGCGGCCACGGCGCGTTAGGGCACCGGACGGATTGGCAAAAAAGCCTTGATTTACACTGCTTTGAGAGGCTACTGAATTAAATGTAACTGCGCTCATGGTCATCTCCTGCGAACTACCTTGGGAAGGTCTCCGAACACTTGTTCGAATAGCCCAATTAAACACCACACCACTGACAAAAGGCAAGCGAATTTCGAACAGGTGTTTGAATTTTAGATGAATATCTGTCACCATCTACCTATGAGCACACATACCCCATCAGCGGCCGGACTTAGCCCGCGCCAGTCCGAGATTTTGGCAGTCATTCAGGCCTCAATGAATGACCACGGCTATGCCCCTTCGATGCGTGAAATCGGCGCGGCAGTCGGCCTGACCAGTACCGCCTCGGTTAAGTATCAGCTCGAGATTCTTGAGGCCAAAGGCTTCATCCGCCGCGATGAGAGCAAAGGTCGCGCCCTTGAATTAACTCCGGAAGAAAACGGCGCACCGGTTGATAAGACTCGTTTAGTTCCACTCGTGGGTCGCATCGCAGCCGGTGGTCCAATTACCGCCGAGCAAGAGGTCGAAGAGTCATTCCCGCTACCAGAATCAATCGTCGGCAGCGGCGATTTATTTATGCTCAAAGTCGTTGGCGAATCCATGATCGATGCAGCGATATGCGATGGCGATTACGTTGTTATTCGTTCGCAGAAAGATTGCAACAACGGAGAAATCGTTGCCGCGATGATTGATGGCGAAGCAACGGTCAAAACATTTTCTCGAAAAAATGGCCACATCTGGTTGCTTCCAGCTAACGCTGACTTCGCACCCATCGATGGCGATGCTTGCGAAATCTTAGGAAAAGTCACCGCGGTTCTCCGCTCGCTTGGCTAATTCACAGTAGCCTGCCTTTATGGCTATGGAGTTTGCGATGACAACAATTGTTGTCGATGACTATGACCGAGCAATCGATTACTACACAAATACTCTTGGCTTCACTCTGACTGAAGATACTGTCCTATCCCCCGATAAACGCTGGGTAACAGTTCGCCCTGGAACTAATGGTGCATCGATTCTTCTGGCACGTGCGGCAACCGAGGCACAAGGCTCCCGCATTGGAAATCAAACGGGAGGCCGCGTTGGCTTCTTCCTACACACCGATACGTTTGATGCCGATTATGCCCGAATGCAGGCAGCGGGCGTGGTTTTCATCGATGTACCGCGCTCTGAAGAATATGGAAAAGTAATTGTCTTTGTAGATATCTACGGTAACAAATGGGATTTCATCGGGTCGAATTAATAGCCCTTTAAATAAAACTGACCCGGGGCTTGATAGCCCCGGGTCAGTTTTATTTATAACTTACTTTTTGTGTGGAGTCTTTCCACCGTTAAGTGCAAAGTAGACGATGCCGGCTACAAGCACACCTAGGAACCAACCATATGGCGCGAATTTGTCATATGAGGCTGGACCCCAGATAGGTAGGAAGCTAGAGAAGACTGATCCAACGAGAGCTGAGATAATTGCAATCATGTTGAATCCGGATGTGAAGAAGTACGGTCCACTCTTATCTTCTGTGTATAGCGCATCGACATCTACATTTTCTTTACGAAGCAAGTAGTAGTCAACCATGATGATTCCAAATAATGGACCCATAGTTGAGCCGATGGCATTTACGAATGATGGTGCGTTATCCCAAGGATGTAGTGGGTACAAAACAAGGGCGATTCCGGCGGCAATGTAGCCACCTTTCTTGAAGTCGATCTTGTTTGGCGCAATGTTGGCAAAGTCGTAGGCAGGAGAAACAAAGTTGGCTACGACGTTAATACCAAGAGTTGCAACGGCAAAGGTCAACATAGCAAGCAGCGCTAAGAAGACTGAGCCGAACTTAGCTGAAATGGCACCTGGTTGAAGGAGAACTTCGCCATAAACCTTGTATGCCGATGCTGTTGTAAGGGCGGCAACGACTGAGAAGAAAATAAGGTTAATTGGGAGTCCCCAAAGATTTCCTTTTTTCAGCGATTCTTTATTCGGACTAAAGCGGGAGAAGTCGCAGAAGTTCAAATAAAGTGCGGCAAAGTAAGTAACCCACGTCGCAGCAACTGCGAGCATCGCCGCCAAACTTCCTGGAGTAACCGAGAAGCCAGTCTGGTTCTTTGCAAGATCTGCAAGATCCTTTGCAGGCATATTGACGTTAAATGAAATTGTTCCGGCTTTAATTGAAAGCCCAATAGCAAGGAGCAACATCATGATCCAAACAGCGGGACCTGCAAAGTCCATGAAACGGCGAACTGTTTCCATACCCTTACTGATGATCAGTAATTGGGCGCCCCACACTAGTAAGTAACAAATAACCTCTAGCTTGGTATGGCCAAGAACGTGACTACCGTCATTGAAAGTTTTCATGCCGTTGTATCGAACAAGGAATGAAACTATTGCTCCGGCAGCCGCACTTGTTTGAGCGCCGTACCAGAACGTTGCAACCACTGCGCGAACGAGGGCTGGAATATTTGCACCGAATACACCAAATGATGCACGGGCAAGAACTGGATAAGGAACGCCAGTTTTCACTCCGGCATTTCCGACCATAGACATGAGGAAATAAACTGCTACCGATCCAACAGCAATTGCAAACAAGAACTTAAGTCCACCGCCGGCAACTAAGAAAAGACTTGCTGCTAGGAAATAACCGTAAAGGCTGTGAACATCGGAGGTCCAGACATTGAATATGCTGAATGGTCCCCAGTTACGCTCTTTTGCAGGTGCCAAATCTTCATTATGAAGGCGTGGCGACACTTGGTATGCCATGTTTCTCCCATCTAAAGTTAGCGAAAGGGCACACCTAAATCAGCAATACCTCTTCGCGAAGACTCCTCCTGTGGATCTCTTCTGGAATAAACGGTAAGGGGATTTTGGAGGATTTACAAGGACTAACCC
>Ga0194052_1001018_pt1 | contig 16844 bp, 14 predicted proteins | sample SepL226m_MetaG_FD_160117 | JGI IMG/M metagenome (GOLD analysis project Ga0194052, IMG submission 160117) | Anoxic zone freshwater microbial communities from boreal shield lake in IISD Experimental Lakes Area, Ontario, Canada - Sep2016-L227-6m | ecosystem: Environmental > Aquatic > Freshwater >... | reverse complement strand
CGACCCATGCCTGGCAGCCATCAACGGTCAGGTTATGCCGCTTGAATCCGTGCCACATATCATTCTTCTCCGCCGGCCACGTTTCCTGCGCGCGCGCCGCGCACAGTGCTGTGACGGCTGCAGTAATTACAAAGAGTGTCTTTGGGTTCATGATCTTCAGCTACAAGTATGGCCACTTTGCTCTCATTGCCGTTTTCTGTAAACGATAAAGGTCGTGGCGCCGAAGCCGGGCAGGGCGGATTCAAGAATCCACAAATCTGTAGCCGCCGACGGCAGTCGGCGCACTTTCCCTCAATTACTGAGATCAGCGCCGACTCCCGTCGGCGGCCACGATTTCTTGAATCCGCCCTGCCACCGCCTTCCCCCCCTTCAGTTTCTGTTTTCCCTTTTGACGCGACAGCGAGTAACGGAGCGTCCGATCCTGGCCGGGATCGTCGAAGCTCGAAGGATCCAGCTCTGCCTTAGCGGGCATTGCTCCCACCCCGATCCAGCCGATGGGATGGCGGCCACCATTGAAGTAATTCACGACGGAGAAGCGCGCGCAGGGCAAATTACCCGCTGGGTCGAGGATCGCCAGCGCAAGGATCCTCTCACCACATCCCGCTGATGGTGGGACAGTAAAGCGACCTTCAACACGCACGACTTGGGGCTTGGAAGCGTATGCGCCCAACGTAGCATCCCAATTGTCTCCCGGCAGCCAGTGGGAAGTGTCCGCGTCCTTGAAAATTCCTTTCCAGAGCACCGCTTTTGTCATCGGGTCGAGAAGGCTCACCTCGACCGGCCAGTTGTAATACAGCGGCGTGGACCCAAGGTTTCGGACCGTGAAGGCAACCGTAAACGGTTCTTGCGGCCGGACCTCTGCCGGGTAGGTCACCTCATCGATGACGAAGCGGTATCCGAAGGCACATTGAACCTCCTCGGCCCCTTCACGGGCCTTCGCGTTTTTGGGATCATAGTTGGCAACCCAGCCAAGATGGTTGGCATGCAGACGGTAGATGGTGTCCACCAGGAATCGGCGATGGCCGGGGTCCGAAACCGTGACGTCGGGGCTGTCGCCCGGTTGGATTTTGTAGTTTCCCCAGTCATAGGCGACCTCCCCACCGATCGGCGCGGTTTTCCAGCGCGGGCTGATCCGTTCGATGCCCGCCCCGTGGGTTTTCATCTGGTCCAGGTGCGCAAACGAATCCCAGTAGATGCCAAAGCCAAAGCCCTGAAAGTCCCAAGGGTGGCGGACCATCACTTTCTTATTCGTGAACGCCTTCGTGAAGGCGTTGCCTAGCAGTTCCTGCATTTCGGGCGCGACGTCGGGACTATGGTGTTCGCCCCACTTGCCGATTAGCCCCATCTGGATAAACGCAACCCGCGGGTCGTTGTCCCAACACTCGCCAAGGCGCGCGACGAGCCGAACCACGCGACGCTTGAACTCATCGCTAGTGTAGTCGCCCGCCTGAAGATCGGCAGGCCAGTACTTCTGGTCGTCCTTCGACCAATGGAGGAAGACGCGGGGTATGATCTTGATGTTGAGAGACTCCACCCCGCTCCACTCCTTGTTGCAAAAGGCGCGGACCCGCTCGATCCCATCAGCCTCGGCGTCCTCAATCTGGTTCCACCGAATATATTGCCTGGAAAGGGTCGCGTACTGATGTTCAAGAGTGCGTGACCCCACAAAGCCCATCAGGGGGTTACGCAATGCTTTGCCGCATGCCTTTGGCCTTACCACGATCCTGGCTCGGTCGGTGGTTGCCGCGGAGATGTCGGTGATCATCCAGCGGACGAGGCAGGTTCCCGCCATGCCAGCAGCGCCCCGGGCGATGAATTCTCTTCGAGTTGTTCTCATGAGTGGTAATCTACGTACCTTGGTTGAGCTTGCGCAAGAGCGTGTTTGATGTCGATCCGAGTTTGAATGCCGAAAGGCTCCCGATTGATGAACGACCACAGGTTCTTCAGCGGATTTCGATCTGCGCGTGTTTCCAGATGTCGTCAACCTTTCCCCATCTTGGGGACAAGCAGATCAGCATGGGCGTCGCTTCGGGAACCGACGCCGGCCGCAAACCCGGCTTCCAGGGCGGATTCAAGAAATCGTAGCCGCCGACGGGAGTCGGCGATGATCTCAGTAATTGAGGAAAAGTGCGCCGGCTGCCGTCGGCGGCTACAAATTTGTGGATTCTTGAATCCGACCTGACCTTGCTAAAAGCGGGCTTCCATTGGACGGATTTTCGGGTAAAGTGGGGTTATGAGCATTGACCAGATTGCTGTTGAGGCTTTGCGCCTGTCGCCACGGGAAAGGGCGCTGTTGGCCGGATCTCTTTGGGAGAGCCTGGAAGACCCCTTTGCGGCCACAGCGGAGATGGATGACGGGGCGGCCGTGGCTCTGGCCCTCGAACGAGATAAGCAGATTGAAACCGGCCAGGTCGAGGCGGTCCCCCACAGTGAAATGATGGCGAGGCTTCGACGATGATCTGATGAGATGATCAACACCTTGATCGCCTGAGCGCCAATGAGGCCTTACCTTGAGACGACGGTGCCCAATTTCCTGTTTGCCGAAGACGCGCCCGACAAGCGGCAGGTGATGGAAGGCTGGAACATGGCTCATTTGGTCAATATGCGGAAGGTCGAACGTATCAACGCGGTGAATGAGCGCGCCGGCTTGCCGCGCATCCGCATTCATACGCCGGAAGAGGTTTTGGATTTATGAAGAAGAGACCCACGTTCACCCTGCCGGAGCCGGAAGCGGTGAGAGAGTGACCCCCGGATCAGGCAACCAGCAACGAGCTGGGTTGCGGCTCCCCTCGGTCGTCCGTGTTGATCAACTGGATGAGTGCTCCGCTTCGATTTCCAAGACTACGGCGTTGCCGGGCCCCAGGGGGGGCGAAACATGTTTGCAACCAAGTCAGTCTTCCGCCCGCTCGCCATGAGGTGCCATCTTGACCAGCTTCGGATCGAATTGACCCAGGATGGTCACCAGATCGTTTTGGGCGGCCATCACCTCGTGGATGTTCTTGTAGGCCATCGGCACTTCGTCCAAACCGGCGGAGATCAGCGTCACGCCCTTCTCCCGCAGGAACGCATTCACTTTTTTCCAGTCGAAGGTCCTGGTCGCCTGCGTTCGGCTCATCACCCGGCCAGCGCCATGAGAGGCTGAGTTCAGCGATTCCGGGTTGCCTTTGCCGCTCACGACGAAGCCCGGGGACGCCATCGAACCGGGAATGATGCCCAGCACCCCTTGGCCGGCAGGGGTTGCTCCTTTACGGTGAACGATGACTTCCTTTTCGACACCGTTGATGACGTGCCGCTCCTTCCATGCGAAGTTGTGATGGTTTTCCAGGTCCAGCAGCACCTCGGCCCCAAGGTTGGCGGCGACGTGCTTGTGGATGAGCGCATGGTTCGCAGCGGCGTAACGGCCCATCAACTCCATCGCCGCCCAGTATTCCTGGCCTTCCTCCGAATCCAACGACAACCAGGCCAGGCGCTTCAACTCGCTCGGCAGGTCTGGGAACTGGCTGAAGGCGAGCTTGCTGTAGTGGTCGCACACGGCGGCGCCCGTGCCGCGGCTGCCGCTGTGAGAAAGCAGTGCCACATAGGTTCCCGGTGCGAGTCCATGAATTTCCCCATGAGCGGTGAACAGCCCGAACTCGACGAAATGATTGCCGCTGCCGCTGGTGCCGAGCTGCGACCAAGCCCGGTCTCTGTTCTGCTTGGTAACCGGGCTTACCTCCCAATCCGCGTCTAAAACCTCATGCTGGCGGCGGTGCTTGAACGAGGCCCCGATTCCAAAGCGCGTCTCGGCCTCGATGGCCCGCGTCAGGCGGTCCTGGTGATGCTCCAGGTTGCGGGCGGGAATATCCAACACCGTCATCTTCATGCGGCAGGCGATGTCCACACCTACAGCGTAGGGAATCACCGTGTTCTCGGTAGCCAGCACCCCGCCGATCGGGAGACCGTAGCCGACGTGGGCATCGGGCATCAGGGCCCCCGCCACCGCCACCGGCAGCAGGCAGGCCCTTTCCATCTGCATGACAGCCTCGTGCTCCAGTCCCTCGCCCCACTGGCGGTATTTGACTGGCTCGGCGCGTGGTGGCGGAGGAGCATTCAGCACCGCTCTGGCCAATTCGCCTCGCAGGCTGTCCCCCGTAAAAGCGGACGGATTGGCGATGATCGCCTTCACTTCCTCTTCCAAACGGGTTTTATCGCCACCGGCGAGAATAAATCTGCTGATGAAATCCGTTGCCCGCCGGGTCGCTTCACCCAGCGGCACGCCGAGACGAATAAAGTCTTTGGTGTTCATAAAGCATACGTGGACCTGGCTATCCGGCTCGAAGCCAGACATGCGGCATGATGGCCGGGGGCGAGTTCGCGCAGGGAGGGCACTTCGGTTTTGCAGCGCGCTTCGGCCACGGGACAGCGCGGATGGAAAGGGCAACCGCCCGGCGGATGGATGGGCGAAGGCACATCGCCAGCAAGGAGAATGCGCTGGCGTTTGGAATCGGGATCCACGACGGGAACAGCCGAGAGCAAGGCCCGAGTGTAGGGATGCTTCGGCGAGCGACAGAGTTCCCTGGCATCGCCGGACTCGACGATGCGGCCAAGATACATCACGAGGATACGGCGGCTGATGTGTTTCACCACCGCGAGATCGTGCGCCACGAAGAGATACGCGATGTTGTGTTCGCGTTGGAGATGCTGGAGCAGGTTGATGATTTGCGCCTGCACGCTCACGTCGAGGGCGCTGACGGGCTCGTCGCAAACGATGAGTCGAGGTTCGACCGCCAGGGCGCGCGCGATGCCGATGCGCTGGCGCTGTCCGCCGCTGAATTCGTGCGGAAGGCGCGGTGCGTGGGAAGGATCGAGTCCCACATCTTTCAACAAGGCATCAATGCGTTGGCGGCGTGCGGTGGCGTCGGGAGCGAGGCCGTGAATGTCCAGCGCTTCGCCGATGCTGGCGGCCACGGTGAGACGCGGATCCAATGAGCCGTAGGGATCCTGGAAAATCATTTGGAACCGGCGGCGGCGGGCGCGCAGTTCCGCGCCGCTCAGGGTAGCGATGTCTTCGCCCTCGAACACAATGCGGCCGGAGGTCGGCTCGATCAGCTTGATGACGGCGCGGCCGAGTGTGGTCTTGCCGCAACCGCTCTCGCCGACCAGGCCAACGGTTTCGCCCGGTGCGATGGCGAAGCTCACGTCGTCCACGGCGCGGACGAATTCCTTTGCGCGGCCAAACCAGGGCTGTCGAACCGGGAAGTGGACTTTGAGATTTTGAATTTCGAGCAGTGGCATGGAGACCCTTCAGTGCTGGTTGTATTCCGAGTGTCAAGTCACGCCAGGGCATTCGCCTTCCAATTCCAATACGGACATCGCGCCCAGCGTTGCGGTTCCACCTGCGAGAGGTCAGGCGCGGCCTGCGAGCAATCTGGGCGTGCCTTTGGACAACGCGGATGGAAGCGGCAGCCGCTGGGGTAAGCGCCGGGCAACGGCACGGTGCCGGGAATCGCCGTCAAACATGCCACTTCGGTATCGAGTTCGGGCACGGACTGGATCAGCGCCTGCGTGTAGGGATGCAGCGGGCGCTGGATAACCTCGCGCACCGGGCCGTGCTCGACGATCTGTCCCGCATACATCACCGCCACGTCATCCGCGAGGTCGCCCACAATGCCGAGGTTGTGGGTGATCAGCAGGACGGCCATGCCGAGTTGGCGGCGCAAATCGCGCAGCAGTTCGATGATCTGGGCCTGGATCGTGACATCGAGCGCGGTGGTGGGTTCGTCCGCCACGAGCAGCTTCGGCTGCGAGGCCAGCGCCATCGCGAGCATTACCCGCTGCTGCATGCCGCCGGACATTTCGTGCGGATAATTTTTCAGCCGCGATTCCGGCGCGGGGATGCCCACCAGCTTCAACAGGCGGATGACTTCGGCGTCGTTGGCAACCGCGGGCCGATGGTACTTGAGCGATTCCTTGATCTGCGCGCCGATGCGGAATACGGGGTTCAACGACGCGCCCGGTTCCTGGAAGACGTAGCTCACCAGCCCGCCGCGAATCTCGCGCAACTCGCGCGAGGACATCTTCAACACGTCGCGGCCTTCGAGCAGGATTTCGCCGCCGACGTAATGGGCGGGCGGAGCGGGCACGAGCTTGGCAATGGAAAGCGCGGTGACGCTCTTGCCAGAGCCGCTTTCGCCGACGAGACAGAGGGTCTTGCCGGCCTCCAGCATGAGGGAAACGCCGTCCGCGGCGCGGGCGACACTGAGACCCGAGCCGAACTCGATTTGGAGGTTTTTGATTTCGAGGAGAGGCATGTCGTCAGTGCGCCGCTTTGATGCGCGGATCAATCCACCGGTAGAGAATATCCACGACCAGGTTGGCGGCCACGACCGCGACCGCACTGAACAGCACCGTGCCCATGATGATCGGCACATCGAGGTTGAACACGCTTTGCACGGCGAGCGTGCCGATGCCCGGCAGCGCAAAGACATTTTCCACGAAGATCACCCCACCGAGCAATCCGGCCACGTCCATGCCCAAAACCGTTATCACAGGGATCATCGCGTTGCGCAGGCCGTGTCGGAACAGCACCGCCGTTTCGGAGGCGCCTTTCGCCCGGGCGGCGCGGATGTAAGGGCTGTTGAGCACTTCCGTCATGTTGCTGTGAACGAGCCGGGCGTAATAGCCCACGGTCAGCAACGCGAGCGCCGAGGCGGGCAGCAGCAAATGGGTGAAGGTGCGAAACCCCGCAACCGGAAACCAACCGAGCTTGTAAGAAAGCCAATACTGCAACATGCGTGCCAGCCAGAAGGCGGGCAGCGAGAGGGACAGGGTGGCCAGGACTAGCGCGAGGCGGTCAGACCACGACCCGCTATACTTGGCGGTCAGCACGCCCAGCGGCACAGCCAAGAGCATCCACATAACGATGGCCAGGGCGGACAACGCGGCGGTCGTCGGCAGCCGCGTCAGAATGGCTTCGGCCACCGGCTGATCCGTGACGAACGAATGCCCCAAATCTCCGTGCGCCAGGTCGTTGAAATGATAGCCCAGGCGTTTCCAGAGCGGTTCATCGAGATGGAATTTCGTGTGGATCTCCTTGATCACGTCGGCGGACGCTTTCGGACCGGCGATGATCTTCGCCACATCTCCCGGCACGGCATTGACCAGGAAGAACGTGAGCACCGCCGTGCCGAGCAACGTCACGGCCGACCAGAACAAGCGATTGCTGAGTCGTAAGAGCATAGCTTTTGTTTAAGTTCGTGAAGCCGCTGCAGAGGCTAACGATCATTGCTGCGAGTGGCCATCACTTCTTCTGGGAATCCGTCGCCCACCAATGTTCAAGTCGCATCCCCCAGACGGGATGCGGTCGAAACCCGCCAATCCGCGGCGAAATCAGCACCGGCAACGCCGGATGGACCAAAGGAACGACTGGCGCATGTGTTCGGTGGCATCTCCGCGAAATTGCCTGGTGACGGCTGCGCGTCACCTTCACTCTCTTGGTTTGCTTCCGTTTCATTTACCTTTCAATCCACACGCGATCGAAGCGGTAAGCCCAGATTGGCTCCATGAGCGGTCCTTTGAGCCAGGGCTGGCGTAAGGCGTAGAGGTTTTGATGGCCGAGAAACACCCACGGGGCATCGCGCACGATGAGTTCTTCGGCCTGTTGGTAGAGCTCGTTCCCTTTGTTTGCCTCTGTTGCATTTACTTTTCAAACCATACACGGTCGAGGCGGAACCACCACATCGGTTCCAGCAACGGCCCTTTGAGCCACGGCTGCCGCAGTGCGAAAAGATTCTGATGGCCGAGAACGATCAAGGTGCCTTCGCTCACCAGCTTCTGCTCGACCTGTCGGTACCGTGCCAGTCTTTGCGGTTCATCCACGCTGACGGCGGCCTCATCGAGCAACCGGTCCACCGTGGCATCGTGGTAGAACGCGCCGTTTTGCGAGCTTTCTTCCGAGATGAAGCGACTGTGAAACGGCAGCAAATAGTAGCTGGCATCCGGCGTCCCCGCGGTCCATGCAAAGAGCGACATCTCTGCGCCGTTCCTGCGCCCCGTCATGTTGTCGAACACGGATTGGGAAACTTCCTGAAGTTCAATCGCCATGCCTGCCTTCGCCAGGTCGTCCTGAATGGCCGTCGCCCAGCGGCGATAGAGTTGGATGTTGATATGCCAGAACTTGAGCGGTTTCGGGAGGCCCTTCGCATAGCCCGCCTCGCGCAACAAGGCGCGCGCCCGCTCCGGATCGTAAGCCGGGTATTGCAGTTCCGGATTGAAACCCGGCATGAGCGGCGTGATGCCGCCATGTCCGGGCGCGACCCGCTCGCCGTTCATGCGCTGAAATTTGTTTCGGTCGAGCGCATGGGCGATGGCCTGACGAACACGGATGTCGTTCAGGGGTGGCATCTCGGTGTTCAGGTTGATGATGATGCAATGGAACATGGGCGCATTGGTCCAGCCGGATTTCCAGCGCGGTTCCTTGTGCAGCCGCAGGAAATCCGCCTCTGGTGCGCCGGTGGCCTGAATGCTCGCCAGATCGAGTTCACCCCGCTCAAACATCATCAGGTGCGTCGATTCGTCCCCGCCGATCATGACTTCAATCGCGTCGAAATACTGTTGCTCGGGCCGGAAGTAATACGGATTACGTTCGTAGCGCAGGCGCACGCCGCGAACCCATTCCTTGACGACATACGGCCCCGTGCCGACGGGATGCTGGCCGACATCTTTCAAAGGGTCCGGCAGCTTCTCGCGCGCTACCGCCATGCCGAAGCAATTCGCCATCCAGTAACTGAAGGTGGTGTCGGGCTTTTCGAGTTCGACGACCAGGGTGTAACGGGAAGGACTCGAGACGCCGGCAAGGCTCGTGGGTTCAATCCAACGGCCCCGGCCCGCCGCGGTGTTGGTTTTGAGTTGTGCGGCTTCATTGGTCCTCGCCGCCAGAAAAGCCGGCGCGCCTTTGATCTGCATGGCGTATTGCTGCAAGAACGAAGGAACGATAACGGAACGTTCGAGCGTGAAGACGTAATCTTCAGCCGTCGCCTCGCGGCCGTTCGAGAAGCGAACGCCTGGCAGGAGTTGGAAGGTGAACACGCGCTTGTCGGGGCTGACGCTCCAGTTCGTCGCGAGGTGGTTCGCCAGGTTGGCCCCGCCCCGAAAATCAATCAAGGGCTGGTAGAGCAGCGGAAGCATGAGGACATCCACCATGCTGGAGACCAGTGCCGGGTCAAGGGTGGTCGGGTCATTGACCCGGGCGAGCCGCAACGTCCCGCCGCGCTGGCGTGTTTCGGCGGCGGGCAAAGCAGCCGTGGCGAACCCAAGCAGGAGCGAAATCACCACCGAAGCGAACGAAGAAAACAAAGGCGGAGCACTCCAAGGCGAACTCCGCAACGGTGTTGGGAGACTACAACACCTTTGCTTCGTTGCCTGGGTTCGCTTCTGTTTCATTTACGGTTCCATCCACACCCGGTCGAATCGGTACCACCAGATCGGTTCGATCAGATTTCCTTTGAGCCACGGCTGCCGGAGCGCAAAAAGTTTGCGATGCCCGAGCGGCACATAGAGTGCATCCCGCAACACGATGCGTTCGACCTCGTGATACAGTTCGAACCGGCGCGTTACATCCGCGCAAGGACCGGCTTCATCCAGCAGCCGGTCCACGATGGGATTGCTGTAAAAGGAGTCGTTGTAGGAATCTGTTTCACTGATGAATTTGCTGTGGAAAGATAGGGCGAGCCAGTCCTTCGGATCGGGGAGAGTGCCGTTGGAATCGGCAATGTACATCGAGACCCTGCGGCGGACGCCAGTAATTGAACCCATTTGGGAGTTGTTCACCGGGCGAAGCGTGATCCCGATGCCAGCGCTTTTCAGGTCGGCCTGAAGGGCTTGGGCCCAACGAGTGATGTGTTGCCGGTCGTCGTGCACCAGCTCGAGTGTTCCCGGCAAGCCACTGGGATAACCGGCCTCGCGTAGGAGCTGCCGGGCGCGGTCGGTGTCATGCGCGTGTCCCCGGATGGACGGGTCGTAGCCCGGGATGATTGGGTTGAGCAGGCCAGTCCCGGAATCGATCAAATGCGGGCTCAGTCGCTGGAGGTGGCCCTTGTCCACGGCGCAGGCGATGGCCTGCCGCACTTTCACCTTGTCTAGTGGCGGCATTTCTGTGTTCAGGCAGAGGTAGCCCAGGGTGAACGCAGGCGATTGCTCGATCCGATCTTTCCAGACGGGATCGCGACTGAGCCGCTTGAAATCCGACACCGGCACGCCGACGCCCGTGATATTGGCGATGTCCAACTCCCCTCGCTCGAACATCATCAAATGGGTGGATTCGTCGCCGCCGATCATCACGTCGATCTCGTCGAAGAACTGGCGCTCCGGTCGGAAGTAATACGGATTCTTCTCGAATCGGATGCGTGCGCCCCGAACCCAATCTTTGACCACATAAGGGCCGGTGCAGACCGGGCGCGGCCCACAATCGGCGGATGGCCTGGCCAAGGTTTCCCGTGCCACAGCTTTGCCCCAATCCTCGGCAAGAACGTATTTGAAAGTGAGGTCCGGTTCATCGAGTTCGATCTCCAAAGTGTCCTGAGTAGGGGCGCGCAGGCCCGAGACGTGGTTCGTGCGCCCTTCGCTGAAAGCTCTGCCTCCTTTGATGTTGCGGACGTAGGTGCCCTTCCCGGACGGCAAGGCCAGATCAAAGAATCGTTCCAACGAATAGACGTGATCCTCCGCCGTGACTGGGCGCCCATTGGAAAATTTCAACCCGGGCAGCAGATGCAGGGTGTATGTGCGTTGGTCCGTGCTGACACTCCAATCGCGGGTTTGATTGTTGATGACTTCCGTCCGGTTGGTGATATCGAGCAGCGCCTGGAAAAGCAGCACGTTCAGCAGTCCATCCTGGTTGCTGTCGAAAAGCGCGGGATCGAGTGATCTCGGGTCGGCTGGGCGGGCGAGGCGGAGAACTTTCCGAGGCAACGAAGCAGTGGGCGAAGCAGCCCTGCAGAACAAGCTCAGGAACAGAATGACCACAGCAGCGAACGAAGGAAACGAAGGCCGGGGAATTAACGCAAAGACGCAATGAAGTCGGCGAGGCCGAGACCGAATCCCCAGCACCGGATTCAACGCTGAGGATGCGAAGGTTTTCGCAAAGGCCACAAAGCCATCCCGCTCGACGTTCCTCGGCGAAAACCTCCGCGTCCTCAGCGTTAAGAAATCTTCCCTGGGCGCGCCGAAGATGGGGGCTGGCGGCAGCAATTCGTTCCGTTGCGCCTTTGCCTCTTTGCGCCTTTGCGTTGAAATCGCTTCCTTGGCCATGAACTCCGTTCCCTTTGTTTTCTTCTGTTCAAAATCCGTGCTCATCCCCTCCGCTTCGGATCGAGCACCTCTTGCAAGCCCTGGCCGAGAAGATTGAACGCGAGGACCGTCAGCACGATGGCGATGCCCGGCACGATGACGAGATGCGGCGCGGTGATGAAGTAGGGCTGGCCATCGGTGATCATTGATCCCCACGTCGGCGCGGGCGGCGGCACGCCGATACCGAGATAGCCCAGACCGGCCTCGAGCAGGATCGTGTTCGCCGTCAGCATGACCGCCATCACAATGATCGTCGGCAGGATGTTCGGCAGGATGTGGCGACAAATCAGCCGCGCATCCGAAGCGCCGAGCGCCCGGGAGGCCATGATGAATTCCCGTTCCTTGAAGGTCATCACCTGCGCGCGAATTACCCGCACCATGCCGGGCCAGCAAACAAAACCGATGATGAGAAACAAGCTGACCATGCCGCGCTTCAACTCCACGTCGAGCCAGTGCCACGGCAGTCCGTTGGGATGCAGATGGAGGATGCGCCCATCCATCACGCCGGCGAACGCCACCGCCAGCAGGATGGCCGGCAGCGTCATGTTCATCTCCGTGAACCGCATCAGCAGCAGGTCCAGTTTGCCGCCGCGATACCCCGCCACGACCCCAACCACCACGCCGATGAGCGTCGCCGTCAGCATCGCCGCCACGCCGACCGTGAGTGACACCCGCGTCCCAAACAGCACGCGGCTGAACACGTCGCGGCCGAGGTTGTCGGTGCCGGCCAAAAACTTCCCGCCCGCACTGAGCGGCATGCCGTCCTCGTCAAGGCCGGTGGAGAACTGTTGGATGGGACTGGGCAGCAAGCCAACCTTCACCAACAGCGGCGCTGTCAGCGCCGAGAGGACGAGCAGGACGAGAATGCAGCCGCCCGCCAGCACCAGACGGTTTCGGAGCACTCCCCCAAGCCAGCGTTGAAACGACGGCATGGATTTCGACTGGTTGTGATTAGACATCTGAATTGCCGCAAAAGTGCCGGACGAATCAGCGCTTGGCGAGCGCTAAGAAGCTTTGAAAACACTCTGCTTGCGTGCCGCACTGTGCTGCGTCGCCCTCTGCCTGCTGGCCGGCGCTGCTCCAGTCCGGGCGGGTGAGCTTTCCAACCAGCAGCGCGCCTGGTTGCAGAAGGCCCGCCGCCAGGATACCAACGGATGGATTTATTTGCACATCGAAGGCTTTGGAGGAGGTCTTTGATCTCGATCACAAGACGAACCGCTCCTGGCGGCGGGCGCTTGACTCGGGTGATGAGGCCCCCGTTCCAACCTGGGTTCCGAGCAACTTCGCTCCCTGGTTCTGGCAGCCCGAGCCGGGTGAGGCGACGCTTTGCGACCATACCGGAGTTCTGATCTTCGCCCCTGCGCTGGCCAGTCTGCCCGCCATGGTTGACCCGCCCCAACCCATCCTGGCGCAATGGCTCGCGAGCACCCCGCTGGGGGCCCACAACATCGAACAAACCAAGCCAAAGCGCCGTCGCCGCTAAGCGCTCTGCCGGCGCACTCCATAATATCTCCTCGCGCCAGGTCATTGTGGCGCTCAGACATGGCCCCTGCTATTGCTAAGCAATTCTCACCCATACGTCCATGTCGCGCCCCTGGCCTCCGAATTTCCATCGCTGCCTATCCTCTGCCTTCACACCCGATCGCAGCCCGAACCTGGGGCTTGTGCGTGTGCTTGAGCGTGGCATAAAGGAAGCCAAGGCAGACCTGCGCCCGTCGGACTGGGAGTGAACCCCGCAAACGAGTAGTGCGGAAAGGGACTTCAAGGTTCCAGTTTGTTTCAGTTTGCGGCAAACCGGAACAGACTGGAACCTTGATGGGTGCCGGACGCTCTTATCTCCTTTCGGGATGGCTGCTTATTTTAGCGTTTTTAGCGTGTTTAGCGGGAGGGATTTGTGGGTTGGCTGTTAGCCCTTTTTACCCATGTTGGCCCTTGCTGTGGCAGTGATCTAAAGTTTCCCAGCGAGAGGTTGTTCGTGCCAAACCAAATGAGTCCAACTAGAATCCCCACATGACAAGACCCAAATCGGAATGTGGATCGTGCTCGTCTCAAGCTGCTTTGCCCAGGGCAAAGGATAAACTGCTGTTTACTCCGGGCCCGCTCACCACCAGTCTGAGCGTCAAGAAAGCCATGCTGCATGACGCAGGCTCGTGGCACTCTGAGTTCAACTCTTTGGTGGCCGACATGCGGGAGCGGCTCCTGAAACTGGCAGGTGTCTCGCGGGAGAATGGATGGGAAACGGTGCTGCTCCAAGGCAGCGGCACATTTGGTGTCGAGGCCGTGTTCCAAACTTGCGTGCCGCCGGAGGGCAAAGTGGCGGTGCTCGCCAACGGCGCCTACGGCGAACGGATCGTGCAAATGCTGACACACGCCCGGATCGCTCACGCGGTTCTCCGCGCGCGGGAAGATCAGCCCGTGGACCCGATGGCACTGGACCAATTGCTGGCGCAGGACCGCGCTGTGACGCACGTCGCGGCCGTCCATTGCGAAACCACCACAGGCATTCTCAACCCCATCGAGGCAATCGGCCAGGTCGCCGGGAAGCACCGGAAAATCTTCGTGGTGGATGCGATGAGCAGCTTTGGGGCAGTGCCGATCGACTTTGAGGGATGCGGCATCGATTTCCTGATTTCCTCGGCCAACAAGTGCGTGGAGGGGGTTCCGGGTTTCTGCTTCGTGCTTTGCCGCAGCGAAAAGCTCCTTGCTTGCGAGGGCTATGCGCGAAGCCTGAGCCTGGATCTGCTCGCGCAGTTCAAGGGCTTCCAGAAGAACGGCCAGTTTCGTTACACCCCTCCCACCCACGCGCTGCTCGCCTTCAGCCAGGCTCTCGATGAGCTGGATCAGGAAGGGGGAGTGCCCGCACGCGGTGACCGTTACCGCCTTAACCACGAAACGCTCGTGACCGGGATGCGCGAGTTGGGGTTCCGGGTTTTTCTTCCTGCCTCCGTCCAGAGTTACATCATCACCGCGTTTCACACGCCGGCGGATCCGAAATTCGCGTTCGATGTTTTCTACCGAAAACTCAGCGACCGCGGATTCATCATTTACCCCGGCAAACTGACGCAGGTCGATACTTTCCGAGTTGGCAACATCGGTCGTCTGTTCCCGCCTGACCTCGAACAACTGGTTGGTGCGATTCGCCGGACGTTGGTCGAAATGGGCTGTGCCGTCCCGGTTAGCTGCGGCTAACCGGGAAACCGGGGACCTGGCGATCGCGGACGTTGGCAAACCGTAACCTGACCTTGACTTGACTTGATTGAAACTGGTGAACGAGCAACTGACTAAAGCACAGCGGGTGTGGCGGTGGAGAATTTTCACCGTTACGTGGCTGGCTTACGCGGGGTTCTATCTCTGCCGGAAGAACCTCAGCGTGACCATGCCGCTGCTGTCAGTGAATCTGGGTTATTCAAACCTGCAGCTTGCCAACATCTTTTTCGGTTACAGCCTGCTCTATGCGCTCGGCCAATTCGGCTTCGGCGTGCTGGCGGACCGCTTTGGCAGCCGGTTAATCGTTACCCTGGGCCTGCTCGTCGCGGTGGTCTCGAACCTGATGATGGGCTTCGCCACCTCGCTCGCCTTGTTGACCATGTTGGCCTGTTTCAACGGCATCGGGCAGTCGGCTGGTTGGCCGGGATTGGTCAAGACCATGGCATCGTGGTTCCGTCATCGTGAGCGCGGGGTGGTCATGGCGTGGTGGACCACCAACTATGTCATCGGAGGATTCGTCGGCACCATCTTCGCCACGTTCGTCGTAACCAGCCCGTGGCTGTTTCCCAGTTGGGGGTGGCATCGCGGGTTCTGGATCCCTTCAGTAGCACTTGGCGTGGTGACAGTGGTGTTTTGCGCCTTGGTTCGGGATCAGCCCTCGGACGCCGGACTGCCGGAGATTCTTGCGAAGGAAGATCAGCTTCAAACAAAGCCAGATGGTGCATGCCGCCAACCCTCTTTTTCTGAAACCGCCAGGGTTTACTTCCAGATGCTCGGTGACGCGGAGGTCTGGACGGTCGCGGTGGGGGCGTTGTTTTCCAAGGTAACCCGCTACTCATTCCTGTTTTGGCTGCCTCTTTACCTGACCCAAAAACTGAAATACTCGGCCGGTCAAGCGGGCTACACCTCCTCGCTTTTCGAGTTGGCGGGTTTCGGCGGAGCGCTGCTGGGCGGCTATTTTTCCGACAAGTTCATGCAATCGCGACGCCTCCCCGTGGCAGCGCTGATGATGTGGGGCCTGGCCGGAGCGTGCTTTATCCACCCGATACTCGCCGAACTGGGGTCCATGGGAGTGGCGATGAGCATTTGTTTGATCGGGGTCATGAACTACGGGCCGGATACGCTGCTCCAGGGCGCAGCATCCCAGGATGTCGGCGCCCGGTGGGGTGTAGGCAAGGCGTCGGGGTTCATTGACGGTGTCAGTTCAGTAGGCCAGTTGTTTTCTTCATACCTGGTCGGCTACGTCGCCCAGAACTACGGTTGGAACCAACTGTTTTATGTGTTTGTGGTGCTGGCTCTGTTGGGAGGCGTTATCATGGCCACACGATGGAACAAGCATACCATCAGGCATCCCCTGCCCGGAAATTCCGGGTGACAAAATTTAGGCAATAAACCAAAATCACGAAAACATATATGGAATTCATCTTTCACCGAAGTTATCGCGGCCCCCTCAAGGCCGTGCTGTTGGATTGGGCCGGCACCACCATGGATTACGGCTGCATGGCGCCTGCAATCGTTTTCATGTCGGTGTTCAAAAGAAAGGGCGTCGAAATCACAATCGGTGAAGCTCGCGAACCGATGGGCGCCCATAAGAAAGTTCACATCCGGCAGATCTCCAAAAATGAGGGGGTTGCCACCCGCTGGGCGCAAAAATACGGGCGCAAACCCAACGAAGAGGATGTGGAAGCCATGTTCAAGGACTTCATACCTCTGCAATTGGACTGTCTGGCGCAATACGCGGATTTGATCCCCGGGACTCTGGAAGCCGTTGCCGATTTCCGGCGGCGCGGGCTAAAAATTGGTTCCACTACGGGTTATACGGAAGAAATGATGGACATCCTGCAATCCGAGGCCAAGCGGCGCGGCTACGTCCCTGATTCCACTGTCTGTGCCACGCAGGTGCCTGCCGGCCGGCCACACCCGTTCATGTGCCTCCAAAATGCCATCAACCTCCAAACATACCCAATGGAAGCCTTCGTGAAGATCGGCGACACGTTGCCCGACATCGAGGAAGGCTTAAACGCGGGCATGTGGACCATCGGCATCGCCAAGACCGGCAACGAAATAGGTCTGCTCGAGGACCAAATCTCGGCCCTGGACCCTGAGGTTCGCAACACCCGCCTTGCGCGCGCCTACCAGCGGATGTCTCAGACCGGCGCGCATTATGTGGTGGACGGCATCGCCGACGTTTCGCCCCTGCTTGATAAAATCAACGCGCGGCTGGCCGTCGGAGAGCGTCCCTGAGCCGCGCCGCCCCCGTGGCAAACCCTAACTAAGACAGCGCTGAAGTGAATTCGCCAGACCAGCAACCGGAC
>Ga0194052_1001017_pt1 | contig 16855 bp, 9 predicted proteins | sample SepL226m_MetaG_FD_160117 | JGI IMG/M metagenome (GOLD analysis project Ga0194052, IMG submission 160117) | Anoxic zone freshwater microbial communities from boreal shield lake in IISD Experimental Lakes Area, Ontario, Canada - Sep2016-L227-6m | ecosystem: Environmental > Aquatic > Freshwater >... | reverse complement strand
GCTGGGGATCACATAGACCTGCTCATCCCCGTCGTACTGGCCCGTGAAGGCGATCCACTTGCCGTCCGGGCTGAACTTGGCGAAGACCTCCAGGCCCGGATGGGCCGTGAGCCGCGTGGCCAGGCCACCGGAGGTCGAAGCCGTCCACAGATCCCCGCCGTGGGTGAAGACCACGCGGTCCCCTTGAATATCCGGGAAGCGCAGCAGCTTGGTCTGAGCCTGCGCCGAACCGGCTAGGACCAGCGCCAGGGCCAAACCACGGAACATCAGTGCGGAACGGAACATCGGGTCACCTCGTGAGGGAGATCGGCATTGTAATACGATGCAGTCACCCCGGGCGGGATTCTGCAAAGGCTCCATGCGATCATGCGGGCCATGGACGCGCCCCTCTCCGTCAAGCGCCTGCTCGAGCAGGTGAAGGCCCGCCTCGAGCCCCCCTTCTCGGCGGTCTGCGTGGTGGGGGAGGTCTCGAACTTCAAGGTCTCGGGCAAGCACTGGTACTTCACCCTCAAGGAAGAAGGCGCCGCCATCGGCTGCGCGGTCTGGGCCAGCGCGCAGCGGTTCCTGCCCCAGCGTCCGGCGGACGGCCAGCGGGTGGTGCTCAAGGGCAGCCTCGACCTCTACGTGCCCGGCGGCAGCCTGAAGCTGATCGTCACCCACTGCGAGCCGGCGGGGGTGGGGGATCTCCAGGCTCGCCTGCGGCAGCTGGAGGCGGAACTCCGCGGCCAGGGGTGCTTCGACCGGCCCAAGCGCCCCCTGCCCCGCTTCCCGCGCAAGCTCGGCGTGGTGGCCGCCCTGGGCGGCGCCGCCTTGCGGGACGTGCTGGAGGTGACCGCCCGGCGCGCCCCGGGCATCCACCTGCTCATCGCCCCCGCCGCGGCCCAGGGCGAGCGCTGCGTGCCCGAGACCCTGCTGGCCCTGCAGGAGCTCCAGGATCCCCACTGGGGCTGTGAAGCCCTGCTGCTGGTGCGCGGCGGCGGCAGCCTGGAGGACCTGTGGGCCTTCAACGATCCGGCCCTGGTGCGGGCTGTGGCCGACTGCCGGCTCCCCGTCATCACCGGCTTGGGCCACGAGATCGACACGACCCTGGTGGATCTGGCGGCGGACCGGCGGGCGGCCACGCCCAGCCAGGCCGCGGAGCTGGCCACCCCGGACCGACAGACCCTGGCGGCGGATCTGCGCTGGCGCGGCGAGGCCCTCCTCGCCAAGACCCAGTGGCGCCTGCGGGGCCTGGAGACGACCCTCAACCTGCTGGTGGACCAGGGGCTGCAGCGGGTCGAGCCCCTGGCGCAACCGGCGCTCCGCCTCGCGGGCCTCGGCCAGCGTCTGGCCCTCGCCCACCCCAGCCGCCACCTGGATCTGGCCGCCAGCCGGGCGGCCCTGCTGCGACAGCGGCTGCGCCACGCCGCGGCCCTCGTGGCCCGGGAGGCGGATCTACCCCGGGTGCGGGAGGCTCAGCGCCGCCTGGCCCCGGCGGCCCTCCGGGGCCTGCAGCGGCGGGATCAGCGCCTGGCCGTGCTGGCCCAGCGGCTCCAGGGCCTGGACCCGACGGGCCCGCTGCAGCGGGGCTTTGTGCTGGCCCTGGACGCTGGGGGGCGCCCCGTGACCCGGGCCGCAGCCCTGCCCGCCGGCGCCGGCCTCCGACTGCGCTGGCAGGATGGTGAGCGCAAGGCGCGCCTGGACTGAGCAAATCTCAGCCCGGCCCCAGCCCCGGTCGATAGAGGACTAGGCAGGGGTATGTTCAGAATCATTTTTCTACCATTCCGAGTGATGCGGCTGTTGGCGATCTTCGCCACGGTCCTGCTTGGCTGGGTCAGCCTTGAGGCGGCTCCGCGCCGGGTCGTGACCGTCGCGGTCTTTCCCCATGCCCCGGCCCTCTCCATGGGGGAGGATGGGACCGCCCGGGGCTTCTATGCGGACATGCTCCGCGAGGTCGCCGCCCGGGAGGACTGGGAGTTGCGGTTTCTGCCAGGCACCTTCCAGGAGGGCCTCGACCGCGTCCGCGCCGGTCAGGCGGACCTCCATACCAGCGTAGCCTTCACGTCGGCCCGCGCCCTCTATCTGGACTACGGCAAGGAGTCCTCCTTCACGGTCTGGAGCATCCTCTACTCGCACCCCAAAGCGGCCATCCACACGGTGCTGGATGTGCTGAACCGCCGCATCGGCCTCATGCGCGGGGATGTCAACGGCGACCACTTCCGCGAGCTCGTGGCGAAGTTCAACCTCCAGGTCACCTACGTGGAATACGGCAGCTTCGAGGACGTCATGCGGGCCGTGGAGTCCGGCCAAGTGGATGGGGGCGTAGCCACCAACATCTTTGGCTACTCGCAGGAGGCCCGGTTCCAGGTGGAGCGGACGCCCGTGGTCTTCAGCCCCTTTGAAACCTACTTCGCGACCAGCAAGGGCCACAATGCTGAGCTGCTGAAGGCCCTGGACACCTACCTCGCCGAGGGCAAACGGAAGCCGGACTCGGGCTACCGCCAGGCCCTCAACCGCTGGCTGGCCCCCCAGATGAAGACTGGCCTGCCGAGCTGGCTGGTCCCCACGAGCCTGGGCGTCCTGGCAGCCCTGGCGCTGGCCATCCTGGCGGCCCTGGCCTTCCGGCGCCAGGTGGACGCTGCCACCGGCGAGATCCGCGCCCTCAACGTCGGCCTCGAACGGGAGCTGGCGGAGCGCCGCCGCATGGAGGCCCAGATCCTCCACGTGGCCAGCGGCGTGTCCGGCTCCTACGGCGAGTCCTTCTTCCTGGACCTGGTCAAGCACCTGGCCCAGGCCATCGGCGCGGACGGCGCCCTCATTGGCGAGACCGTCACGGTGAACGGCGAGAAACGGGTGCAGACCCTGGCCGTCTGCCTGGACGGCAGGCCCATGGAGAACCGGTCCTACCCCCTCAGTGGATCGCCCTGCGAGCGGGCCCTGGCCGGAGAGATCTGCATCATTCCCCAGGGGGTCCAGGAGCGCTTCCCGGACTTCAGCCTGCTCAGGGAGCTGCAGGCCGAGGCCTACATCGGCTCACCTCTCCTGGATTCGCAGAACAAGATCCGGGGCCTCCTGGTCGTCATCCACCGCAGCATCCTCCCGGCCCCGGCGGAAGCAGCCTCCCTCCTGCGGATCTTCTCGACCCGGGCCGCGACGGAGCTGGAGCGACGCAGCAATGAGGGCGCCCAGCAACTGCTGGAGCGGCAGATGCAGCACGCCCAGAAGCTGGAGAGCCTCGGTGTGCTGGCGGGCGGCATCGCGCACGACTTCAACAACCTGCTCACCGCCATGCTGGGCCACATGAATGTCGCCGAGACCAAGCTGGCTCCGGAATCACCGGCCCTGCCCCACCTACAGCGCCTGGAGCGCATCATCCACCGCGCCGCGGACCTCACCCGCCAGATGCTCGCTTACTCGGGCAAGGGGCGCTTCGTGGTGCGCTCCTACGACCTGAACCATGTGGTGCAGGAGGTGACCCACCTGCTGGAAGTCTCCATCCCCAAGAAGATCGCCCTGCGCTTTGATCTGGCCGAGGTGCTCCCGCCCGTGGAGGCCGACGCGGCCCAGATCCAGCAGGTGATCATGAACCTGGTGACCAACGCCGCCGATGCCATCGGCGACCGGGAGGGCACCATCCGGCTTATCACCGGGACCCACCAGCTGGACCGGGCCTACCTGGACCAGGTGTTCCAGGGGCAGGACCTCCTGCCTGGCACCTACGTGACGCTCGAAGTCAGCGACACCGGCTGCGGCATGACCGGCGAAGTCCTGGAGCGCATCTTCGAGCCCTTCTTCACCACGAAGGTGGCTGGGCGCGGCCTGGGCCTCTCGGCCACCATCGGCATCCTGAAGGGGCACCGTGCGGGCATGAGGATCTACAGCGAGCCAAGCCGCGGCACCACCTTCAAGCTGCTGTTCCCGACCACCGAGGTGAAGCGCCAGGAGGAGGCCATCCAGACGGCGCTGCCCGCCCTGGCGCGCCAAGCGACCATCCTGCTGGTCGACGACGAGGAGATGATCCGGGAAGCCGCCACGGCGGTGCTCGAGTCCCTGGGCCTGATCGTGATTCCGGCCTGCGATGGTCGAGAGGCCGTGGCAGCCGTCCAGCGGCCGGACCAGAAGCTGGATCTGGTCCTGATGGATCTGACCATGCCCCACATGGATGGGAAGGAAGCCTTCCAGATCATCCGCCGCCTCCAGCCCAACCTGCCGGTGATCCTCAGCAGCGGCTACAACGAGCAGGAGTCCGTGCAGTCATTCTCGGGCCGGGGGCTGGACGCCTTCCTTCAGAAGCCCTACACCCTGCGCGCCTTGGAACGCACGGTGCTCGAGGTGCTGGCCCGGAGCCGGGCCTAGCCAAGCGGCAGGAGGGTCCGGCGAAACCCAGTTCAGTCGGGCCTCGCCCTGTCTGCGTGCTACAGTAAAAAAAATACCTGGTGCCAAATGTCCAACGAACTGCCGCCGGATGTCCCTCCCCCACCGGAGCGGTCGATCCTGGACCCGCTGACCCGGGTAGGCCGCTTTCAGGTGGAGGCGCTCATCGGCACCGGGGGCATGGGCGAGGTCTACCGCGCCTGGGACCCGACGCTGGAGCGCAGCGTAGCCCTGAAGGCCCTGCGGCCCGGCGACCGCCTCGAGCCCGGCGCGGCCGAGCGCTTCCGCCGGGAGGCTCTGGCGCTGGCCCAGCTGAGCCACCCCAACGTCTGCCAGGTCCATGAGCTCGTGGACGAGCCCGGCGGGTCCTACATCGCCATGGAGCTGGTGGAGGGGCAGACCCTAGACCAGGCCGCCGAGTCTCTCTCCCTCCTCCAGAAGCTGCAGGTACTCCGCTTCGCCACCCTGGGGCTGGCGGCGGCCCACAGCAAGGGCATCGTCCACCGCGATCTCAAGCCCCGGAATGTGATGGTCACCGAGGACCGGGAGAGCCATGAGCTCCGGGTGAAGGTGCTGGACTTCGGCCTGGCGCGGCTCATGGATCCCCTGGGGCAGGTGGAGCGCCCCCAGCCCTCGTTCTCAGGAACCAGCCCAGCCGCTCGGCAGCTCCTCGAAGCTGCCGAGCGGAAGCGGGTGGCAGACCGTGAGGTCACGGCGGAGCACCGGTTGGCGGCGGACTCCCGGGAGGAGTCCGATACCCAGGCCTGGGGCCGCATCACCCGGGCCGGGACCTTCATGGGCAGCCCGAGCTACGCCTCCCCCGAACAGATCCAGGGCCAGGCCGTCGGCCCCGCCAGCGATGTCTTTGCCCTCGGCATCCTCGCCTGGGAATTGCTGGCTGACGAGCATCCCTATCCCGGCGAGGGCCGGGCCCGGATGCGCTCAATCGTCGATGGCGAACGACGCGAACTGAAGGTCCGCGGCCTGCCCTCGGGCACGGCGGATCTGCTCAAGGCCATGCTGGAGACCCACCCCTTCAAGCGACCCTCCGCCGCCAAGGTGGCCGAGGTCCTGGGCCAACTGGCGCGTCCTCGCCGGGCCTTGCGGTGGAGCGCCCTGGCCGTGGGGGGCGCCCTGCTCCTGGCCGTGGGCGTGAACCTCTACCTGGGCCGAGGCATCATCCCCGATCTCACTCGCCACCGGCCCGCCCGCCTGGCCGTGCTGCCTTTCCTCAACAGCACCGGCGATCCGCGTCTGGACTCCACCACGCGGCTCATCCTGCCAGAGATGCTGGAGAGCGCGCTGAGGGATCACCCCAAGCTGGCTACCCTGGATCCCGAGAGCGTTGCCCGGGCGCGGAAGGCCATGCGCCTGGCCGGCGACGGTCCCCTCCACACCGAGGACCGGGCCCGACTGGCCGGAGCGTTGGGCACCCAGCTTCTGCTGACCGGCACTTTGACCAAAGGCGCCAGCAACAGCTTCGTACTGGCCTACGAGCTCAGCGACGCCGGCGGCAAGGTCCGCTACGCCGGTGAAGCCCGCGAAGCTGGCGAGCGGACGGCGGTCGTCCTGCCTCTGGCCCGAAACCTCGCAAACGCCCTGCTGAAGGCCGTGGCCCCTTTCATCTCCCATGCCAGAACCCTCCCGGAGATCCCGGCCGTGGCGCTGGATGCCTACGCGAGAGCCACCGAGCTCATGGACCGGGGCGAGTTCAAGGACGCGGCCCCGGCCTTCCAGGCCGCCGTCCAGGCCGCGCCCGACTACGCGCCCGCTGTGCTGGGCTACGCCCGCTGTCTCAGCCGACTCGCGGACACGCCGGCCGAACCTGTCTACCAGTGGGCCCGCTGGTCCGCCCGCGCTCAGGGCAACCGCATCTACGAGATGAAGGCGCTGCACTACCTCGCCATCCGCCTGGGTGACCGGGGTCAATGGGAGGCCTCGGACCGCACCGCCCAGGAAGCCCTGCGCCTGGCCCACGAGCTGGGAGAATCCGCCTTTGAGGCCGGCGTGCACGCGACCCTTGGCACCACCCTCCAGCGCCGGCACAAGGTCCCCGAGGCCGAGGCCGAGTATCGGCAGGCCCTCGCCCTGTTCGCGAGTGTCGGCGACAAGCACAGCGCCACCCGCGCCATGAACAACCTGGCCGTGGTCGACCGGGAGCGGGGCAACCTGGCCGGCGCGGAGAGCCGCTACCTCGAGGCCCTGCAGATTGTCCAGTCCTACGGCGACAAGTGGGGAGAGTCGTTCCTCCTGAACAACCTCGGCGACCTGGCTCTGGCCCAGGAGGGATCCCTGGACCGGGCCGAGGCCTTCTACCGGAGGGCCGAGGTCCTTCGCAAGGCCAACGGCGACGAGAACGGCCTGACCTACACCCTGATGGGTCTGGCCAGCGTGGCCCAGGCCCGAGGGGAGTTGGCCCGTGCCGAGGACCTGGACCGCCAGTTCCTGGCGCAAGCCCAGAAGACACGCCTGCGCCCCCTGGAGGCCCTCGCCCTCTACAACCTGGGGGAGGTGCATCGTGCTGGAGGCAATTACGAAGCTGCCCGCGCCACCTACCGCCAGTCCCTCGCCCTCCACGAGGAGCTGAAGGATGTGGGCATGGAGGCCCACTGCCTAGCGGGCGAAGCCGAGTGCCTGGCCCGGGAAGGTCGGCGTGGCCTGGCCCGCGCCCTCCTCGAGCGCCTCCCCGCACTCTCCGCGGAGGAGACCCCCTACCTGCTCCGAGCCCAGGCCTGGCTGGCCCGCAGCGAAGGTCGCACCCAGGAGGCCCAGGCGCTCTTCACCAAGGCCCTGGGCACTGCCCGGGTCCAGGCCCCGGAGATCGTGGCGGAGCTGAAGGCCGCCTTGCGCGACGGCGGCGCTCCGGTCGCCCCAAAGCCTAGGCCATCAGCAGGCCACCGTTGACGCTCAGGACCTGGCCCGTCACGTAGCTGGCCTCGTCGCTGGCAAGGAACACCACCGCCGCAGCGATGTCCTCCCCGGTGCCCATGCGGCCCAGGGGGATCTGTTGGGTGAAGGTGGCCTTCACCTCCTCGGAGAGGCCCGCGGTCATGGCGGTCTCGATGTAGCCCGGTGTGACGGCATTGGCCGTGACGTTGCGGCTGGCCAGCTCCCGGGCCACGGACTTGGTGAGGCCGATAAGCCCCGCCTTGGCGGCCACGTAGTTCGCCTGGCCCGGGTTGCCCATCTGGCCCACCACGGAGGCGATGTTGATGATGCGGCCCCAGCGCTGTTTCATCATGGGCTTCGTCGCAGCCTGGATGGCCGTCCAGGCGCCCTTCAGGTTCGTGTCCAGCACCGCGTCCCAGTCCTCTTCCTTCATCTGGATGAGCAGCTTGTCCCGGGTGATGCCGGCATTGTTCACCAGGATGTGGATAGCCCCGTGGCGCTCGATGGTGGCAGCCACCGCGGCCCGCACGGAGGCGCTGTCGCTGAGGTCTGCCTCGATCACATCGGACTTTCCGCCCGCCTGGCGGATGGCGTCCGCCACCTGCTGCAGCTTGGTCAGCGTCCGCGCCGCGCAGACCACCGTGGCACCCTGGGCCGCCAGCCGCTTCGCGATGGCCTCACCAATGCCCTGGCTGGCGCCGGTGACGAGCGCAATCCTGCCATCAAGACGGAACATGGGACCTCCAGAGGGATGAACGACCAGCATAACAAGGGCGGCATCGGGAATCAGGAAGACCAACACACATGGGGTTACCCCCGAGGACGCAGATAAAGGGCCCCGACGCCTGAAATGAGTGTTTGCCGGTGATTGCAGTGATGGGTTGTGGCTTGCCCCGTAGGGGCCGCCACAGGTGTATGGAATTCAACCTCGGCTTCAATTCGACCGATTTAAAAAGCCACATGTCTGATTTTAGAAAGCCCACCAGCGACGACAACGACCTCCGCAAACAGGCCGAAGCGTTGGCGCAGGGCGAAGCCGCTGGAACCCCTGGAGCTCAGGAGGACATTCCTCCCGAAAACACTCAGGAGTTGCTCCAGGCCTTGCAGGTACGCCAGCTCGCGCTAGAGATCCAGAACGAGGAATTGCAGCAGGCGCGGCACGAACTGGAAGCCGAACACGCCCGTTATTTCAGTCTCTACAATCTGGCCCCGGTGGGCTACTGCACCCTGGATAAAAAGGGAGTGGTCCTTGAGGCCAACCTGACCGCAGCCACTCTGCTGGGGACCACCCGCAAGGAGCTGATCAAGCGGTCGATCTCCCGCTTCATCCAGGCCGAAGACGTGGACTTTTCCTACAAGCGCACAACGCGACTTCTGGAGACAGGCGAGCCGCAGAGTTGGGATATGCGGATGCTGAAAGCGGACGGAACCACCTTTTGGGGGCATCTGGCGGCGACGGTCGAGCCAGACACCGCGGGCGTGATCCGCCTTGTGCTTGACGAGGTAACCGAGCAGAAGCAGGCCGAAGTGGCCCTGAGCGAGGCGCACAGGCTGAATCAGGCAATTCTCCAGAGTGCCAATGAGGGGCTGATCGTCTACGGCCCAGATTTGCGCTATCAGGTGTGGAACCCATTCATGGAGCAATTATCGGGCAAGCCCGCAAGCGAAGTGCTGGGTAAGCATCCACAGGAGGTCTTCCCCTTTCTCGGAGAGGTGGGTGTCATTGCACGGCTGGAAAAGGTGCTCGCCGGAGAAGAGGTTGCTCCCATCGATTTCCCATTCCAGATGGCGGACAGCGGGAGATCGGGCTGGACTATCGACGCCATTGCCCCCTTGCGGGATCAAAAGGGCAAGATCATCGGGGTGATCGGAACAGTCACCGACATCACAGAGCGGAAGCAGGTTGAGGTTGCCCTGCGGGAGAGTGAGGGGCACAACCGAGCGATCCTGCACTCTACCCACGACGCCATCGTGACGTCAGATCAAAACGGAAAGATCGTCGGGTGGAACCACGGTGCTCAGACGCTATTCGGCTACACGGAAGCCGAGGCTATGGGTCAACTTTTGACCAGACTCATGCCTGAGCGCTACCGAGAGGGGCACTCCGTTGGGATGCATCGCGTCGGGTCAGGCGGACCGCAGCAAATGATCGGCAAGGCCGTTGAACTGGCTGGACTGCGCAAGGACCAGAGCGAATTCCCGGTGGAACTTTCCCTGGCCAAGTGGGAAACCAGTGCGGGCTGGTGCTTCACAGCGATCATCCGCGACATTACCGAGCGCCTGAAGTCCGAGGAGGCACGACGGAAGGTCACCGACCGCCTGGAACTGGCACTTCGGGCGAGCGGCGTGGGTATCTGGGAGTACGATCTCGTCCAAGGCCAACTGTCCTGGGACGACCAGATGTACCGCCTTTACGGAATTACGGCGGATCAGTTCAAGGGTGTGTATGAAGCTTGGAGGGCTGGACTGCACCCTGAGGATCGGGTCCGAGGGGATTCCGAGTTCCAGATGGCGCTGCGTGGTGAGAAAGACTTCGATACCGAGTTCCGCGTGGTCTGGCCAGATGGCAGCATCCATGTCATCCGTGCTCTCGCCACCCTGCAGCGTGACCCTTCCGGCCAACCGGTAAACATGACTGGGACCAACTGGGATATCACGGACCTGAAGCGGACGGCCGAGTCGCTTCAGGCAAGCGAAGCCCGGTTCCGGCTGGTGTTTGATAAGTCGCCCATGGGAATCGGCATCGTGGACTCGCCATCCAACCGGTTCCTATCGGTGAACCCCGCCCTGCAGACCATGCTGGGGTATAGCGCCGAGGAACTTCTGGACGGCACTATTCAGGGCATCAGCCACCCCGATCATGCCGAGACGGATCGGGCCGACATCGTACAACTGATGGCGGGAACCGTATCGGTGGTGGAGAAGGTGAAACGCTACCTGCACAAATCAGGCGAAATCGTGTGGGGACGTCTGCTGCTTACCGCCCTGCCCACCGCCGGTCCCACCCCCACGCACCTCGCCCTGCTCGAAGACATCACCACCGCGCACCTGGAACACAATGCCCTGTGCCAAAGCGAGGAGCGCCTCAAGCAGATCATCGAGGCCACCCACGCGGGAACCTGGGAATGGAACATTCAAACTGGAGAGCAGATCTGCAATGATCGCTGGGCAGAACAGCTCGGCTACACCTTGGCTGAGCTCTCCCCGGTCAGCGTCCAGACGTGGCAGGATCTGGTTCACCCAGACGACCTTGTTTGGCATTCAGCTCTGTTGAAGAGTCATCTACGGGGAGAGCTCGATTATTGCGATGCGGAGATAAGGATGCAGCATCGGAATGGCGGCTGGATCTGGATCCAGGACCGCGGCAGAGTGACTGAGTGGACGGCGGAGGGTCAACCCCTGCGCATGTTCGGGACCCACACCGAGATCGCCGCACGCAAACAAACGGAACTGAGCCTTCTGGAAAGCAACAGCCTGCTCAGAGAGGCCTCTGATCGCGCCAAGATCCTGGTTGTTCATGCCGAGGGGGCCAACAAGGCCAAGAGTGAGTTCCTGGCCAACATGAGCCACGAGATCCGCACGCCCCTGAACGGCCTGCTGGGCATGGCGGAACTGCTCGCCGGAACGAAGCTGGATGCTGAGCAGCGGGACTTTGTCTCGGCCATCAATCGCTCTGGAGAGGGCCTGCTGGCCATCCTCAATAACATCCTCGATTTCTCCAAGATCGAGGCCGGGCAGCTGACGCTGGAACGGGTGCCCTTTGATCTCGAACAGCTTGTCTTCGATGTGGCCGAGCTCTTCCGCTCGAAGCTGGAAGGCCGTTCCGTGGAGCTGCTGGTGGATTTCGATCCCGCCACGCCGCCCCGTGTCACCGGCGATCCCGGACGCCTGCGCCAGGTGCTCAATAACCTGGTCAGCAATGCCATCAAGTTCACGGAAGCGGGGCACATCCTCATCGAGGTCCGCTACCTAGAGGACGAGCAAGACCGCCCGGTCCACCGCCTGGCGGTGCGCGACACGGGCATCGGCATCTCCCTCGAGAAACAGGCGCTGCTCTTCCAGCCCTTCGTCCAGGCCGATTCCTCCACCGCTCGGCGGTTTGGCGGATCGGGGTTGGGCCTTACCCTCGTGAAGCGCCTGACGGAGGCCATGGGCGGAAGCATCTGCATGGAAAGCGAGCCGGGGGTTGGCACCAGTCTCCAGGTGGACCTTCCCCTGGCACCCGACAAGAATGCCGCCAGGGCCGAGGCAAGAGCCCTGGAACTGGCCGGGAAACGTATTCTCGTGATCGATGACCTGCCCATCAACCGGAAGCTCCTCTGCCATCAGCTCAAGGCCTATGGGGCCACCACCACCGCCGCGTCCTCGGGGGCCGAGGCCCTGCAGCTCGTCTTCGAGGCCTTTGGTCGGGGCGAGCCCTTCGACGCGGCCTTGGTGGACATCCAGATGCCGCCCGGCATGGATGGCATCACTTTCGGCAAGATGTTGCGGAGTGACCCCCGTTGTCAGCCCATGGCGCTGGTGGTGCTGACCTCTACCAGCGTGCTCGGCGAAGCTGATCGGCTGGCCGCCCTTGGCTTCGATGGCTACCTTGTGAAACCCATCCATGGCGATATCTTGTCCCGGGCCCTGGCTTCGGCGATGCTGCGCAACCAAGGGGAGCCGAACGGAACCATGGTGACCCGGCATACGCTGACGAAGGCCCCGAAGTCCCAGACCCCGGAGGAGCCGTTCACCATTAGCGGTCGCATCCTGCTGGTGGAGGACCAGGAGGTAAATCAAACCGTGGCCCAGAAATTCCTGGAAGGGGCAGGAGCCACGGTGGTGGTGGCAGGAGACGGGCGCCTCTGTCTGGAACGGCTGGCCGCTGAGACCTTCGATCTGGTGCTCATGGACTGCCAGATGCCGGTGATGGATGGGTTCGAAGCCACCCAACAAATTCGCGCCCTGGAGGCGGGTACCGAGCGTCACCTCCCCATCATTGCCATGACGGCCAACGCCATGTCTGGGGACCGGGACCGCTGCCTGGCGGCGGGTATGGACGACTATCTCACCAAGCCGATTTCCCGCGATCCACTGGTCCGGGGTGTGGCGCGTTGGCTGCCGAAACAGACAGGGAAGAAGCCTGAATGGGCCCCTCCAAGGGAAGCCTCTGGATGGCCGGTGGCCGCCCCGGAACTGGAACTGGATGAGGACCTCTTCCGCAGGCTCTGGGAGGTATTCGGTGGGGATGCTGAACAGATGGAGAAAGCCATCATCGAACCCTTCCTCGACCGTGGCCAGGAAGTGCTGGCGGAACTACGGCGATCCCTGGCCGTCAGGGATGGCACCGGCATCAAGGCCGCTGCACACGCCATCAAAGGCACTGCCCTAACCCTTGGTTTCAAGACTCTGGGCCAGATTGTCGAACGCCTTGAACAACAAGCCCTCACGGCCACCCCGGAGGCCATGGCGGCATGGATCGAGGAAGCTGACGAAGCCTTCATCGCAGCCCGCGAGTATTTGCGGAAAGTCTCAGCCCACGGCTGAATAGAGACTGAAGCCAACGCTATTGCCGGTTTCGTTGTAGGTCAGGTCCCGCGCCAAGGTTTTCAGCAGGAGGAGTCCCCGGCCGTGGGGGGTAGTCGGACAATCATCCATCTCGGACAGGAACTTTCGCCAGTCGAAGCCCGAGCCGGGGTCCGTGATCTGGGCACGCACATGGGAGAAGGTGCCGTCGTCCTGCCGTAGGCTGACTTGGATCACAAGGTCCACAGTGCTGGAGGGGGCTGTGGCCAAGGCGTTACGGCGGGCCCCTTCGTAGGCGTCCAATCCAGCATTCTTCATCGCCGAATCCAATCCAAGCAACCCATGATCGACCGCATTGATCATGGCCTCCGAGAGCAACAGGGCGAGAACCTGAGAGACATCTCGTGGCACCCCTTGCCCTTCGAGGAAGCCCACCAGATGCGAGCCCAGCTCGTGGTAGTTGAGCGTAGCGGGGTTGAAGCGCAGGTGGAGGTCCAGGCATTCCTGGCTAGGTTCCTGGGCGACGGCCACTTTTGGATGGGAGGCGGCTTCCACTCGTTCTGGGCGGAAGGGCCATAGGCACCAGCTCACATCATCGTAGAGCTCCCGATCGTGGATCCGTTCATCCAGCATGCCGCGCACCAGGCCAGCAAAATCGTCCTCGCCGCCCTCCTGGAACAGCCGGACCAATTCCTCCTCCTCGACAATGTCCGACAGCCCATCACTGCAGGCGAAGAAACAGTCACCGGGCCGCAGCTGATGATGGCTGATTACCAGGGTGCTCAGCCCTTCCATGATGCCAAGTGGGAAGGTTGTGGACGGGAAGCGGGTCAGGGTGCCATCGCGGTGAAACACCAGAGCATCGGGCATGGCTGCACTGGCGATCAAGAGCGTTCCAGTATGCATATCCATGCGGAACAGGCTCACGCAGGAAAATCGTCCGAATGGCAGCAGACGGATGAGCTTCCGGTTCATTTCGGCCATGATTCCGGGCAGAGGCAGGTCCCGGGCCGCCAGGCTGTTGAAAGCATCCATGGTGGGTATTTCTGAAACGCCCGCCATCAGTCCATGGCCCATGGGGTCGCAGATCATGCCGAGGTGGATGCCGGTCGCACCCGCGTGATAGGCGCATATATCACCGTTGATGCGGCGGGTGGGCAGGGTCTCCATCACGAAGTGTTGGGGCAGGGTGGCCTTGCTGTGCTCAAGCAGCCGGCTCAGTACATGCTTCACGACAGCGATTTCGGCCTGCTGCTCGGCCTCCCGGTCGACCAGAACGGCATGGGCCTTGGCTTGGTTAGCAATGGAACGGATACGGGTGCGGAGTTCGGGCTCGCTGAAGGGTTTGGTCAGGAATTCCACTGCACCAGCATCCAGGCACTCCTTCAGAACCTCGGTTTCCCCCATGGATGTGAGCACGATGACCGGGACGAAGGTGGGCAAGTTGCCGTAGCGCTCGCTGATGGCGGTGCGGATCTGTCGAGTGAGTTCGGCCCCGCTCATGCCCGGCATGGAGTAGTCCGTGAGCACCAGGTCTGGCGTGTGCTGAAGGAACAACTGCAGGCCCTCTGCGCCATCCTTGGCGAGAATGACGGAAAAACCGTCCGCTTCCAGAAGCTTTCTGGTGATGGCGAGAATGACGGGATCGTCATCCACTACGAGAATTTTCGTCGGGGGTTTCTCGTTCAGATTGACCAGGGCCATGCTGAGAGCTTCCGGATGAGGGTGAAGCGGCATCATGGGAGCACTTTGACCAGTTTATTGAAGTTCACGACCCTCAGAATGGTGGCGATGGCCGATGAGGGTCGGGATAGCGCGAGTCCCTTTTTCGCTAGCCGGGCCTTCTGATTGAAGTGGAGAATCATGCCCAAGGCGCTGGAGTCGAGAAAGGTCACACCGGCCAGGTCGAGGTGGATCTCATGGACGTCGGGGTGCTCCAGGAGGGGCCATGTCGCTGCGCGGAACTCCGGGTAGCTGTTGAAGGCAAGCCGCCCCTCCAGAAACACCGTGGCGCAGCCAGCACCGATGACAGACCTGAATTCCATAGGGGCTCCTTAGAACAGTTCCGCATCCCCCGAAGACATGGATGAGGCCCGGACAGAGTCATGAACCTCCTGGCTGAATTTCAGGAAATCCTGGGTGGCCTGGGCGAGCAGGTCCTCCAGAGGTTGGGATCCCCGGGCCAGCTCTTCCGCCAGCGCCCGCGCCCTTAGCGCAAACAGGGCCAGTCGCTCGGATCCGGCCGCCACCCGCTGAAGGATCTGGCGCACCATGTCCTCGAACTGCAAGGCCTGAATGGAGCGGCCCACTTGGATCGTCACCTCGCGGCCCACACTCTCCATGCGTGCCACCAGCCGTTGGGCCTGAATTTCGCTTTGGCTGATGGCATTCACCATGGCTTCAGCCAACTGCTTGGAGCTGATGATCTCGTTGAGATCTTTCGAGGCAATGATCTCAACCTGGATGGCGGTGCGATTCAGGGCCGCCTCTGTTTCATGGACCTGCAACGCAATCTGGTCGCTGAGCCTGCCGCTGCGATCGGCGAGTTTTTGCACCTCCCCGGCCACCACGGAGAAGCCAGCCCCGAACTGCCGGGCATGTGCGGCCTCGATGCTGGCATTGAGCGCAAGCATCTGGGTTCGCTGAGCGACATCCGCCAACTCGCCGAGAGACTCGACCATGGACGTTGAGCGTGTGCGGATGCCGTCCATCTCCTCAATGAGCTGAAAGCTGGACTGTCCGATTTCCAACATGGCCTGCACGAACAGATCGAGGGTGCCGAGGATCCGCTTGGTGAACTCCTCCACCGACTGGCTGCCGGCTTCATCGTCGAGGCTGACCTCCAGGACGCGGCGGAGGTCCATGGCTAGCTGATACTGATCTTTGGCCAACACATCCAGCTGCTGCAGGGCCGCGCCGAAACTCGACACCGCCTCCGCCATCAACGCTTCAGCCTGCAGAAGCTTTTCACCTTGGTCCCGGATCGCCCCTTCCACAACGCTTGCCTGAGCTTGCAGGAGCGCGGACAGGGACACTTTCAGGCACTCCGGGGAAGAGTCCCCCGCGTTGATTTGGATGGCATTCCTCGCACCAGATGGTCTGCCAAAGCCGAAGATGCGCGCCACTTCAGAGACCTCCAGGTGATTGGGCGGCGCCACGCGGCCTCTGGGTGGCAGCGCCCGGCGTCTTGACTGATATCTCCTTCCCTATCGACCATCGGCAGCGCCGAGACAAGTTTCACAGGTGCCGTGTAGCCGGCCAGCAGGTTTTTTCGCCCTTACTGTTGCCTATGATTGTCTTGAATCTTAGTTTAGATCCCTGACCTCCCGGATTCAGGTGGGACACTCCGGGCTCGACCCCATGAGCAGGTACAGCCCTAGTAACTGGGTTGCAGTTATCCCCGTCCATCCCTCTTATCCCCGTCAAAAAATTTCTTTTCTGGGCGTCCTTCCGGGACTCGGGATCAGCCCCCTACTGGCGGACGCACGCCTCGGGCCACCAGCCAGTCCGCAGCTTCCCGAGCCTTGGGACCACGGCCCAAGGGCATGCTGCGCCCCTCGAGAGGCCGCTGCATGGTGAGCTGGCCGCAGATCCACTCCAGGACCACGGTATCGAGGGGCTCCCGCAGGCTGGTTCGCCGGAGTAGCTTCCGCCAGAGCGGGGTCACCACAAGGTCGTCCCCATCCACCTCCAGCACCGTGGCAAAGCCTGCGAACGCCGACCCGATAAGCGCCGATCCCTGGAAGAGGCGCAGCACCAGCAGGGCCACATCCCCTGCCCCACGACGCTTCTCCGCCCAGTAGAGCCCCAGGCTCAGGACCACCCAGGCGAGGGCAGTGAACCAGACGAACCACATCTGCCACCTGGGCACGATCAGCTTGATCTCCATGCGGTCTGCCAAGACCCCCTCCGAACGGGCATCAGGATAGCCAGCCAGCTTTCTCCCCAGGGAGTGCTTCGTCGACGTCGAGATTTTTTGGGCCTTACTCCCCCATGGCGCTCCAGTGGAGGGCGTTGAAGAGCAGCTTGAAGGTGTCCTCGGTCTGGGCGCGGTGCTGCACGCGGAAGCCGAAGAGCACCACCCGGCCCTTGCCCAGCTCCAGCG
>Ga0194052_1001014_pt1 | contig 16865 bp, 23 predicted proteins | sample SepL226m_MetaG_FD_160117 | JGI IMG/M metagenome (GOLD analysis project Ga0194052, IMG submission 160117) | Anoxic zone freshwater microbial communities from boreal shield lake in IISD Experimental Lakes Area, Ontario, Canada - Sep2016-L227-6m | ecosystem: Environmental > Aquatic > Freshwater >... | reverse complement strand
GTAAGTTAATTATTATATAGTGTTGTTTGTTATCTATTGAAATATAGGAATATAAACATTCACATCACTCCTCCTTTCAAAAACAGTCCTCACTTCCTCTACTACGGCGCCCAAGTAAATATTTGATCAATCTCTCAAAGACAATAAGGACTTTTTGGTTTTAACCTAATATACTTTTTTGATGAACTGGTTTTTAATTGCACTTATTGGTCCTGCTCTTTGGGCTCTGGTAAACCATATTGATAAATACATAATAAGTAAATATTTTGTCGGTAACGGAGTTGGTTCGCTTGTTATTTTTACAAGTATCAGCGGGTTCGTAATTTCATTGTTTATTCTCGTTTTAGATTTTGGTCAGATATTTATAAGTCCATTCAATGCAGTGCTGATTGCCATTAATGGAGCCCTTCTTGTGGCTTCCTTTATTCCTTATCTTTATGCACTTGAAAAAGAAGAGGCTTCATGGGCATCTTCCCTGTATCAACTCATTCCAGTTTTTGGATATTTGCTTGGTGTCATTTTTCTTGATGAATATTTGACCACTCAGCAAATTTTTGCTGCACTTTTGGTGGTAATCGGAGCTATTCTCATTTCTTTAGATTTTTCTCATATAATTAAGCTAAAGATTAAACCGTTTTTACTCATGGTTTTGTCTGCATTTATGATTGCTCTCAATTCCGTTATTTTTAAAGTTGTTGCCTTAGATTCAAATTATTGGGGTACAGCTTTTTGGGAATATATAGGAGGTGGAGTCTTTGGTCTTTTTCTTTTTACGTTTATTCCTCTGTATAGAAGTCAGTTTATTGCAATTATTAAAAGAGGGAAGAAGATGGTTCTTGGCATCAATCTTGCTGCTGAACTGTTAAACATTGCAGCCAAGCTTGCTGCAAATTTTGCGAGTTTACTTGCGCCACTTGTTTTTGTTTGGTTGGTAAATGGTTTTCAGCCTGTGATAGTTTTCGCCTATGGAATCATTTTAACTATTTTTATGCCTCAGTTTGGGAAAGAGGATTTAAGTGGAAAAACTATTTTTCAAAAATTATCTGCAATGTCGGTAATGCTCATTGGAATATATTTTCTTTTTAAATAACTTATTAGAAATAAAGTAGAACTCAAAACACAAACACCTACATCATTCCTTCTTCCCTAAAAATACCTTCCACAAAACCACCGCCACAACCACAAGTGTAAGTAGTGAAGTTGCAGAAGAACCTATGTAATAAGCTATCACCGAATAATCCTTTGTATAGTAATACCCAACGGAGAGAAGTATCGCTGTTTTGACCATGCTTATACTTGTGCAATATAAAATAAATTTTAAGTAAGACATGCGGGCGCTACCAGCAGCTATCATTACGGGCCAACCTATGCCGTGGGTAATTTTCCCGAAAAAAATTGCGAAGTTGCCATATTTTTTAAAAAACTTTTTTACTCGAGTTTCATAACCTTCGTCTACGCCTCGCCACTTTTTGAATTTTGAAATAAGTTTTGGGCCAGCAAAACGCCCAATAGAATAGTACATCGTATCGCCAAAAATATCTGAAAACAAAACAAAGAAATATAAAAATATTATATTAAATTCACTATAATTTGGTGAAGCCAGAATTCCAGAAACAATGGTTGCAATAGGTCCCTCGAAAACCAGTATTGGAAAAAGAACTATATATTTGTATTTTAAAATAAGTCCAAGTATGAACGGTGGAATATTTGAAAAAATAGGGGGCATGTTTATATTTTACAGTGTTTTTATTAAAAAAAACATTTAAGCCGTGGTATTTTAAAGTTAGTTAATGTATAGTTTTAGAATAAAATCATGGAAAAACAATCATCAAATCCTAAAAATGTAGAATTTCACACAGATACAAACCCTTCAAAAGACCGTGTTAGTGATGTGAATATTTTGTCTAAGGGTGAATGTTTGGGAGAGGGAAAATTTTCTTCCTCTGTAAATAAAGTGGAAGCAACGGTGGTTAATGGTTCAGGTAATGAAAGTTCTCCACACACTTTTGTTTTAAAAAATTATAGATTTCCGCAAAGTTTAGGCTCTTCTGGAAAAAAGCCTGGAGAAAATGCGTTGGATAACTTTAATCTTCTGAAAAGTAAAGGGTTTAAAACATGGTCAACTTTTAGGTTGAGCGAAGATAAGGGTTCGGCCATTATGACAAATGGAAACTCTGAAGGTAGAAGTCTTATTGCAACAAATATAACCTTAAACACCAACACGTGCGAAACAGCTTTGATTTTAGAAGGGAAGCCATTAAAAACGATTAAGAACTTCGAGAGTTTTTTGGCAAGCCTTTTTGCAGAAGCTTTGAAGGCTGAAAAAGAAAAAATCTATATAAATTTGGATTCTTATGGTTTTTTAGTGGAAGATTCTTCTATCAGAGATGGTGTGACTCAATTAGATTTTGTGTTGTGTGATTTGGATAATGTTGAAATAGATGAAATCTCCCAAAAGTATGATTTGGATGTTCAGATGGCCTATGATGCTTTTAAAATTTTTCTAATGACTTATGTAGATGCTGGTCCTGCTTACGATTACATTATGGCTACACAGTCATATATAGATCAAAATCTACCTGGTAAATTATATAAAAAATAATTGGTCTAAATTCCTCTCCTCCAATTATCCAAAATAACTGCTGTGGCGATGGCAACATTGAGCGATTCTGCTTTTCCAAAAGAGGGGATGGTAATTTTTTTACTTACATATTTTTCTATATTTTCACTTATCCCTCTAGATTCATTGCCCATAAGTAAGATTCCTTCTTTTGGAAATTTTACTGTGTGAACATTCTCTCCTTCTAGGAATGCTCCAAAGACAGGTAATTTTGTTTTTGATAAGAAAGAAGACAAGTCCGTGTAAAAAACTTTAACTCGCATAAAGGATCCTTTGGTTGCTGATATAACTTTGCTGTTGTAGAAATCTGCTGTTGTTTCTGATGCGATTATATTTTTTATTCCATACCAGTCGGCTATTCGTATTATGGTACCCAAATTTCCAGGGTCGCGTACATCATCGAGGACAATGACTAAATCATTTTTAGAAATTTCAAAAGATACATTTTCTTTTTGTTTTACCACAGCGAGAGCTGCATTGTTGCTTTCCAACGTGCTTACTTTTTCTATTTCATTTTGGTCGACCATATCACATGTGATATTTTTGTTTTCTATGAGCTTATTGTTTTCTTCAAAAAAAGTTTTAGTTACAAGCAGAGAATCAATTATGAAATCTGATACTAGAAGTTCTGTGACATTTTTCTCACCTTCTACCAAAAACAAACCCGTCTCGTTTCTGTGTTTTTTCTCGTGTAGAGATTTTATAAGTTTTGCTTTGTTTTTGGTAAACATATACAGAGAGTGTATCTTAATATGAAAAACTCGTCGAGCGTTGTGATTTTTGCTAGTATATGCATAATAATAAATTCTCAATGAAAAAACATTTTACTAAGATTTTGGAAATATACGAAAAACATCTTTCAACACTTATGTTTGTTGGAGGTGCTGTCTTGGACAATGTGGCCATGAAGCGAATCGACTTATGGTGGAATGATTTGATTCTGATCACATATCTGCTCATCGCTGCAATAAGTATTGTTTTCATAAACCTTCAAGATGAAGGAAGTATTAAAAATGATTTTCTTGAAAATGCTCGTCCTTGGTTTTTATTTGCTATGCAGTTTGTTTTGGGAGGCTTATTTAGTTCCTTTTTTGTGTTTTATTCACGTAGCGCGACCTTAGCAGAGGGTTGGCCTTTTATTTTGGTTTTGGTTTCTTATATGTTGGCAAATGAGTTTTTTAAAAAACGTTACGCAAGGTTGAATGCTCAAGTCGGTGCTTTTTTTGTAGCAATCTTTTCATTTTTTATTTTGGTTGTTCCAGTTGTTGTGCATAAAATGGGGGACTGGGTTTTCGTTCTAAGTGGAGTAATAAGCTTGGTTGTCATTGCTCTCTTTATAAGTCTTCTCTTTTATATTACACCTTCACGTGTCACACAAAGTAAAAAACCTCTGTTGTGGGGGGTCTTTGGTATTTTCTGCATAATAAATGTTTTATATTTTACAAATATTATTCCACCTGTGCCTCTTGCACTCAAAGATTCCGGAGTGTACCACTATGTGGCAAGAAATTCAGATGGTACATACACCTTAGATGGAGACAAAAAAACTTGGAGGAATTTCTTCCAACCGCAAATACTCAAAGTTTCATATGGTGATCCTGTATATATTTTTAGTTCTATTTTCGGGCCAACAGATTTAAATGTTCGAGTTGTTCATGTTTGGCAATACTATGATGAAAATAACAAAACCTGGTTAACAAAAAGCAGGATATCTCTTCCTATTTCTGGTGGGCGAGATATCGGATATCGTACATATTCAATGAAATCAAATGTTGTATCTGGTTTATGGAGAGTAGATATTGAAACGGAAACAGGTCAACTTATAGGTAGAGAGAAGTTTGAAATTGAATAAGTTATCTAAAATATAATTAACATCACCCGCGTTGTAAAAAGCGCGGGTGATTTACGTTGAGCTATTTAGTAGTTAGCCCGCTTTGGTGTGTCTCTTCTTCTGCAAAAAAAGTTGCACCACCAAACTGTTTATCACAAAAATGGAGAACGACATCTTCTTCGGTGGGATTTTTACCAAAATCAACACCGGTAACATGCCAGTCAAAATCACTGTTGAGAGCGCGTAAGATCTGCTCAGCGATCCTTGGGGGGAAACGTCTCAGAGATCTTCCGTGAACAACAGAGTCGAGGGTGTATCTGTTGGACATATTTCTCCTTTCGTTGAGTTCAACTTTATGACTGATAGGAACAAAAACTACTAAAATTGTATACCTTCAGTGCTTGCAGGCAAATATAAAAAAGTGGATAACTTTACAAGCCTAGATTCTGTATATTATTGTATTGGCTTAAGAAAGAGGGAATAGCGAAGAAGAGACCTATAAGCGGTAGTACAACAAGAGCAACAGTTATAATCATTGTCCATAAAAAATATTTTCGTGTTTTTTCAACGGAAATATAAATCTGGTCTATTTTGATTTGCTGTTCTTCTAATTTTTGGATGAGGTTTGATTCCATAACCAAAAGTATATCACGAGTTTATTTATTTCTTCTCTGACAGATCAAACATTTTTTTGTAGAAGTCTTCTGGATTTATTCCTTTTTTCAATAGTAATCTTTTTCGAATAAAATATTCAACAATTGAAAATGCTCTAACTGTTGGTACTCCGTGATAAGTTAACCACGCAATATCAAAAATCATGTGGTAGGTCATACCTAAAAGTATTGGTATAAAAAGAAAAGAACTCAGATATTTTGCTAGAAGATACACAACAATAAATATTTCAATGGTGTGAAAAAGGCTAAAGCCCAAAACCTCCTTTTCTCTGTTGTGTTCAGTAAAGCGGGAATAAAATCTGAACATTCTTGCTGGACTCCAATCTTTTCCCTTGGTTATCCATAAATATGCAAGGTAATGGTCGGAGTCTATGAGAACGGATGACGTAAAAAATAACATGCTTTGAGCTGGTCCGAGTACGGGGTAGAGAACCGCTGTTCCTACTAACCCAGCCATAATATGTGATTCTAGTTTCATGGGTGTTATTGTAGTTCTTGCTAGTTAAAAATCAACTCCGAATTTTATTTATGAATTCATTGATAGATGAATTTTTGACAACACAAGTACTTTGTTTGTGTGCTTTTTTATCCACAGTAAACATTTCTCTATTGTGTGTACAATTATCACCCCTCTCTAAAACGGATCATGAAAAATGTGGAGGGATTTTTTGTTCTCTGGTTTTTTTATTCTTCAAATTTTAACTTTTATAGTAAACTTATCTATGCACCTTCACATACATATCCCAACTGACACTAAGGCGGAATTAGAATCACACAAAAAACTTGTGTGTGATATACGCCATGCAGTTGCCGAACAAAAACGCGTGCAATATTTCATAGACTTTTTTGTTATTGTCATGTTTCTTGCGTTTCTAATGTATTCAGTTGCGCTTTAAATGAAATATATCTTATATACTGTTTTGTCTTTGTGCGGTTTCTTAACTACTTATTTTTTGGTCAGGGAAGGATATTTTTTACCCATAGATCATTTTTTTGTGTCATTGCCGCACACAGCATGGCTTACATGGCTGTTTTTTATAATCACAGATGTTGGTGGGCTGGCTTGTATAACTTTAGGTTCGCTTCTGCTTATATTGTTTTTGGTTGTTGAAAATCATTATAAAGAAGCTTTATGCACAACATTTGCACTTAGTTTGGGCGTGGTTTCGCAAACAGTTGTTAAATATTTCCTGGCTGTAGAGAGACCGTCTGCAAGTCTTGTTTCGACGGTGGGGTATTCATTTCCAAGTGGCCACGCAAATATGGCAACTATTTTGTTTTTGAGTGCGTATTTATATCTTTTTCATAAATTAGCTTCAGTAAAAAAACAAAAAATATTATTTTTCCTCTGCGCAGGGATGGCTTTCGTGATAGGGGTAAGTCGTGTGTATCTAAATGCGCATTGGGCAAGTGATGTTGTGGCTGGTTGGTTTTTTGGAATCTTCTGGGCTACTTTGCCACTAAGCTTGCTTTCACTAAAAAAGCGCTTCACTATATAAAGGTTTTCATATAATATAGCCAATATGAAAATTATTGATGGCAAGAAAGTGTCTCTATTAAAAGAAGCTGAACTCATAAAGCGTATAAAAGATTTTCCAAGAAGTCCTGAGCTGGCAATCCTTATGGTAGGCGAGAGAGCTGACTCAAATACCTATGTAAAACAAAAGATTAAAGCCGCAGAACGTATTGGTATCAAGACGCGACTATTTACATTTCCTACCTCTGTTACTAAAGAAGAAGTTATTCAAGAAATTGAAAAACTAAATAGAAACAAAAATATAGACGGTATAATTCTACAGCTTCCTTTGCCGGCACAACTTACAGCTCGGACAATTATTGATCATATACATCCAAGCAAAGATGTTGATGGGCTCACAACTTTAAATCAGGGAAAACTTTTGACTGGAGATGTTGCTTTTGCTCCTGCAACAGCTCGTGGAGTTGTTTCTTTGTTGAAAGGTTCAAATGTGTCACTTGTAGGTAAAAGAGTTGTGGTGGTAGGCCGTTCGCTTCTTGTGGGACGTCCAGCAGCTCTTTTGCTTGAGAAGGAAGGTGGAACAATTATTCAATGTCACAGCAAGACCAGAAAACTTGCTGAACTTACTAAGCTTGCGGATATACTTGTGGTGGCGGTTGGTAAACCAAAATTCATAACAGAAAAATATGTAAAAAGAGAACAGGTGGTGGTGGATGTTGGTATTACAGTGGTGGAAAAGAAGGGTATAAAAAGATTAGTAGGTGATGTAGATTTTGAAAAAGTATCTAAGATGGTGAAAATGATTTCTCCTGTTCCTGGTGGAGTGGGTCCGATGACTGTAGTTTCTCTCTTTGAAAACTTGTGTGATGCATACGAAAGAAAGGAGATTAAATAAATAGAATTAAAAATAAATGTCGCGGATGGGCAAAGCCCATCCGCGACATTTCACTTGTGATATAATTAGAATGTTAACAAAAATAATAAATACTATGGAACTACTAAACAATAAATATTTTAAATGGCTTACGTTTGGTGTCTTGGGTTTTCTTGCTTTGTTTTTAGCTGCATCGACTTTATATCAACTAAAAAATGTTGGAGAATTAGACTACAATAAAGTTGCTACAAACACTATAAATGTAAGCGGGATAGGGAAGGCTGTTGCAATTCCAGATATTGCCACATTTTCATTTACTGTTACAAAGGAAGCTAAAACCGCAGCTGATGCACAAAAGCAGGCAGCTGATGCCTCAAACAAAGTTTTTGCGGTAATCAAGAAAGATGGAGTAGATGATAAAGATATAAAAACATCAAACTACAGTTTGTATCCAAAGTATGATTATTCCCAAGCCGTCTGTCCTCAATCAGTCTCTTCATCTGATGTCAGAGGTGTAAGCTCTCCTGTATACTGCCCACCTTCAAAACAGGTACTTACTGGATATGAACTCTCACAAACATTCGAAGTTAAAATTCGAAAAACAGAAACTGCTGGTCAGATTGTTGCTGATGTGACAGCAGCAGGAGCAACCAATATAAACGGACCAACATTTGGCGTAGACAATGAAGATGTTGTGATTGCACAGGCTCGCAATGAAGCAATTGCAAATGCAAAAGCGAAAGCGGAATCAATTGCGAAAGGTTTAGGTGTTCGCTTGGTGCGAATTATAAATTTCAGTGAAAACGAAGGTGGTTATCCAATGCCTATGATGAAAGCTGCATACGGGATGGGGGGTGCGGATGTCGCATCTGCACCACAATTGCCAGCCGGCGAGAGTAATTACAGTCGTACGGTAAATATTACATACGAAATTCGATAGTCTCTAAGTACTTAAACAAAAAACCGCCTGGGTAGGCGGTTTTTTGTTTAAGTACTAGGTAATCGTTTGACTTTTATTGCTCAATGGTGGTATAATAAGAGAGTAATAACAGAAGCCCCGGAGGGGTTTTTTTAATAACAAAACACATATTATGGGACTTATAGAATATATCAAAGATACAAAAGGTGAAATGAAGCATGTTAGTTGGCCAACAAAGAAACAAGCGATTGCATACACTACTCTTGTTGTTGTAATTTCAGTTAGTGTAGCACTTTTCCTCGGTCTTGCAGACTTCTCATTTTCTAGACTTCTAGAGAAAATTATTAATCGCTAATTTTTAATTACCTATGGCAAAACAAATAACAACTGGCGAGCGAAACTGGTACGCGATTCACACGTATGCTGGTTATGAAAACGCAGTGGTACGCAATTTGAAACAACGTATCGAATCTCTCGGAATGGAGGATAAGATTTTTAATGTTCTTGTACCAACTGAGAAGAAAATAAAAATCAAAGGTAACAAACGAACTGAAGAAGAGGAAAAAATCTATCCCGGATACATACTTGTTGAAATGGTTGTAACAGATGATTCGTGGTATGTGGTAAGAAATACTCCTCGAGTAACTGGCTTCGTAGGTGCGGGTACAACTCCTGTACCTCTCGATAAGACAGAAGTTGATGAGTTATTCCGCCGAATGAATGAAAATACTCCAAAACACAAAATTGATCTTTCTGTTGATGATGCGGTTATTATCGCAGACGGTCCATTTAAGGATTTGGAAGGTAAGGTTTCAGAAGTGGATGAAAACCGAGGTAAAGTACGCGTACTTGTATCAATGTTCGGACGTGAGACTCCGGTGGAACTCGACTTCTTGCAAGTAAAAAGAATATAAGGGACCAAAACCTCTTTTTCGGCGAAAGTTTCTCTGGGCACGAAAATTTTTTACTAAAAATTTTCTCCGTCCGTCGTCGCCACTCCTCCCGAGGCCCAGTTAAACTTTCGCACTCAACAAGGTTTTGGTATGGGAAGGGAGAGGATAGGGTAAGGCTTGCGAATTTGGCGAATTTAAGGTAATTTAATAATTGCTTTAGGTCCCGAAAGGGGGCTTCTCCTAAGGTTCACCCTATAAACTTTTTACCATCATATTTCCTCCAAAGGAGAAAATATATGGCGGAAGCCAATGGTAAAAAGTTTTGAGGGTAAAAATAAACATAATATTATGGCAAAAAAAATAACAAAAAAATTAAAGCTCGTCATTCCTGCAGGTAAGGCGAACCCAGCACCTCCAGTAGGTCCAGCACTTGGTCAGGCAGGTGTAAACATTGGTGAATTCGTAAAGCGTTTTAACGAGGCAACAGCTCAGATGATGGGCGATATTGTTCCTGTTGAAATTACAGTTTACGAAGACCGATCATTTGATTTTATTCTTAAAACTCCTCCAGCATCTGCTCTCATCAAAAAAGCGCTAGGTATTGAAAGTGGTTCAGGAACACCAAACACAAAGAAAGTTGGTAAGCTTACAAAAGCTCAAATCCGAGAAATTGCTGAAAAGAAAATGGTAGATCTTAACGCCGCTTCAATCGAAGCTGGTATGAAGATTATTGAAGGCACATGCCGATCTATGGGTGTCGACATAATCTAATTCGGAATTTAAAATTGCAAAACAAAAATCGCGACTTGTCGCGATTTTTGTTTTGCAATTTGCGTGTTACATTGTTCTCGGCGAAAGTACAAATTTTTATGAATAAAAGACAGGACCTTTTTTCTGCTCACATTGCTAGTCAAGGTGGTGAAGGTGAAATCCTTTGTGAAAGCTCTGGGCCAGGATATCACGTAGTTAAAAGTCTTCGCCTACCTTTTGAATCTTCTGATCTGCATGGGTCGGGCAAAGTTTTTGCTCTTACGCCAGTCCAGCCTGACAAATTGCAAATCGAATTTGCGTTTTAATGAATAAAAAGCTAAGACCTCGGTCTTAGCTTTTTTCTTTTCTTTGTATGATATACAATGGTGGCATATGAAAACTCTCGGAGAAAAATGCGCTGTATTTGGTATTTATGGAAAAGGTCTAGATGTAAGTCGTCTGACCTTTTTTGGTTTATACGCACTTCAACACAGAGGACAGGAAAGTTCGGGAATAGCATCTACTGATGGTGAAAAAATCTTTTGCCACAAAGGAACTGGTTTGGTAGCTCAAGTGTATAACGAAGAAATAATCAAAAGTCTTCACGGATATATCGCTATCGGACACAACCGGTATTCAACTTGCTCAGGACTTGGTATTGAACATGCGCACCCGATTGAAACTGCGGACAAAAGTATTACCCTGGTCCACAATGGAAATTTGCCAAGCGTTACTCTTCTTGTTGAATTTTTGAAAAAAAGAGGAATAGAATTGCAAAATGTTTCAGATTCAATGTTGATTACGGAAGCTATATACACTCTTGTGAAAGAAGGGAAAGAAATTGAAAAAGCTATTGAAGAAATTTTTCCTCTCATGACTGGATCATTTTCACTTCTTATCATGACTAAAAACAAACTAATTGCACTTCGTGACGAGTTTGGAATACGTCCGCTTTCTATCGCAAAATTAAATGGGGGATATGTGTTTGCTTCTGAAACGTGCGCGTTTCATCCAATCGGCGCTACTTTTATGCGAGACGTGAATCCTGGTGAAATGGTTGTTGTAGATGAAAGTGGTCTGAAAATTAAACAGATTGTTAAGGGTAATCAAAAGTTAGATATTTTTGAATTTGTTTATTTTTCAAGACCAGACTCAAATTTGCTTGGAAAATCTATTTACGAAGTAAGGAAAAATTTCGGTATACAACTCGCCAAAGAATATGTTATTGATGCTGATGTTGTTATTCCAATCCCAGAAACTGCCATTCCTGTTGCTGTTGGTTACGCGAACGCTTCTGGCATTCCGTTTGAGATGGGGTTAATAAAAAGTCGCTATATTCACAGGACATTTATTGAACCAGAGCAACACATTCGAGAGCAAGGAGTTAAATTGAAATTGGCGCCACTAAAAGAAGTGATTGAAAATAAAAGAGTTATTGTTGTTGATGATTCTATCGTGAGGGGAACAACTTCGAGACAAATAGTTAAAATGCTTTTTGAAACAGGAGCAAAAGAAGTTCATTTTATAGTAAGTTCTCCACCTGTTAAATATCCAGATTTTTATGGAATTGATCTTCCTGTTCAAAGTAAACTTCTTGCTTGGAAAAAAAGTGTTGAGGAAATGAATGCGTATCTTGGTTCAACATCGCTCAGTTTTCTTTCGTACGAAGGGATGATAAAAGCCACAGGACTAGATGAATCATTGTTCTGCACATCGTGTTTTAATGGGAAATACCCAATTGATCTACGTGAAAGAAAGGAGGATGTCAGTTTTTAATTTAGGAATCTATTTTTTTAATACATCAAACTCGAGAAGTGTTGATCCGTTTTCTGTTGATTCACTGCTTACAAGTTTCAAATCATAATCAAGGTCTTTATTGAAAAGATTCATTCCACTTCCGAAAATTTTTGGTTCAATGGTTAGGTAAAGTGTTTCTACTATTCCAGATTCCATAAACATTGTGTAAATGCTTGTACCTCCACATATCGCAACTTCTTTAAATCCTCGATCTTCCAAACTTTTTATAAGTTCTTTTGGGGGGAGAGAAGTGTACTCAACACCTTCAATTTCTGGGTTTTCTGTTTTGTCTGAATAAACAATATTTAATCTTCCAGGTAAGGCTTTTCCAAGTGTTTTAAAGGTGCGAAGCCCCATTACCATAACGCCTGCTCTTTTTGTTATTTCAATAAAACGTTTTTTATCGTCTTTACTTGTCCAAACAGCCGGATGGTCTGAATGTTTAGCTATATAGCCATCTGCTGTTTGTGCCGCGATTATGAATGTTTTGATCATGTTTTGGATTATATCATAAGGTTTTTTGCGTTAATATCTTTTGGTGGTAAACTCTATCGTATGGATTCTAAATATCAGAAGATTTTGGAAAATAAGGCGAATATTGAGGACCGTTTCATGCCTAATCATAATGAACTTGTGGAGTTTGTTGAATACTGTAAATCCAAAGGCAAGAAAATAGTTTTGACTCATGGTGTTTATGATATGGTTCACCATGGGCACGCTTTGTATTTGGAAAAGGCAAAATCATTTGGTGATATTTTAATTTTAGGTTTAGATACTGATGCTCTTACAAAAAAACGAAAAGGTCCAAATAGACCAATTGTTCCAGAGAATGAAAGGATTTTGATGATGGCTCACCTAAGACATATTGATGTTGTAACACTTAAGGATGTTGGTGATAGGATTACAAAACTACAGGAGATAATCAAACCAAATGTCTTAGTCTTTTCTAGAAGCACTGAAGATGTAAATGAGAATGATGTTAAGGAGGCAAAACAGTGGTGTGATGAAGTTGTTTTTCTTGAACCTCAAGCAACAACTTCCACAACAGCTAGAATAAGGCAGCTTACAATCGAGGGTGTGGAAAATTTGGCGGAAGAAGTTAATAAGCTCACTAGAGATTTTTTAGAAAAAATTAGAAATGGATAGATGAAAAAAAATATAATCATTACTATTGTACCGACTATTCACTCAGGATATATTTCTCTTTTTAAGAAATATTCTGGAAGTCTTTATGTTCTTGGATTGGATTTCGTGAAAGATTTTCCTCATATAGAAAGAGATTTGCGTACACCCGATACGGAAGATCTTAAGAGTATGATTTCAGCGCTTGGTATTTTTGATGAAATTAATTTTTTAGATAGAGAGACTATTTCCAAAATAAATTTAGAAAATGCTCAAATAATTATGCCAGATGACGATATTAACAAAGATATTGCAAAAAAATATTTGGTTGGTAAAGATATAATTTTTGAATCTGTTTTCCTAAGATGGGATAAGCAGATAACACTTATGGAGAATAAAATCCCTCAAGGAAGAATAATTTCTGAATCGGAGGCAGATAAGGAATTAATGAGTCAAGCTTTTGAAGAATCAAAAAAAAGTTCGGATTGGTGGCGTCAAATAGGTGCATTTATAGTTAAAGACGGAAAAGTTATTTTGGCTGGACATAATAAACATTTACCATCTGATTTCAACTTAGATACATATGGTGACCCTAGAAGTAATTTTGATGGCGGAGTAAATATTGAACTTTCTACTGCTATTCATGGTGAAGCAAGTCTAGTTGCTCTTGCTGCAAAAAAAGGTATAAGTCTAGAGGGAACATCTTTATATTTAACTGTTTTTCCTTGTCCTGTCTGTGCAAAACTTGTCAGTGAAGCGGGGGTAAAAAAAGTCTATTATTCCAAGGGGTATTCTCTGTTGGACGCAGAAGATATTTTCAAAGCAAAAGGAATAGAGGTTATTCTTGTAAAATAAAAAAACCCGCTATGCGGGTTTTTTTATTTATCCAATTCTTGTTAATACTCCCTTAGTTGTGTCATATTCCGGATCGTCTGGGTCTGATTGAAAAATGTGGGCGTGAAGATGGGTCACGGATGCCCCTGTATATTTTGTGTTTCCGAAGCGCATAAGAAATGCTCCACCTTCGATATTTTTAGTCTTTTCTAACTCATCCATTATGTCGTGGAGTTCTGTCCATGCATCTTTGCTAATTTCAAACATATCACTTATGTGAGTTTTGTGAATTAAAAGAATATGCTCCTTTTTTGGTTTATATGGATAAGCATTGTCTGTAATCAGCCAGAATTTTTTTTCTTGTATCGGGTTTGGGTGAATTGAGTGCAGGTGTTCTGGACAGAAGGGACAAATTTTATTTTCTCCTATCTTTTTTATTACTTCTGCATAAGCTCCTGCGCGTGCATTATTTAAATTTACGTGTTCGTCTGACATATTTTTATACTGGGGTAGGGATGATCATTTTTTCATGCGGTTCGTAGTCTTCAAGTACGAAGTCTTCTTTTCGGAAATCAAAAATAGATTTAATCTCTCGTTCTGGGCGTAGGTATAAGCTCGGGAGTTTTTTTGGTTCTCGGGAAATAAGCTCTTTCACACTGTCTATTTGAATATCATAGATTTGAGGGTTCGGTAGGTAATGAGTGTATTGAGTGAATTTCAAATTTGTCATATATGCAACCATCATTCCAAAAGCTACCCATTCAGCGAGGTTGAGTACTAGTCCCACAGGAGCATCCGCTGAACGTTGGTAGTGGATCATATGCATTTCGTCACCGAATACATTAAACTGGAGAACATTTCCATGACAAGGTGCTACTACCACTTGTCGAGGTGAACCTTGGTCTTTATCTCCAAGTGCAAATGGGGGATACCATGTGGTGATGAGATGAGTACGCAAGAAAGGCATTTTTTGCATCTGTTTTATAAGCGCCTCAATCTGATTGAAAGGTTTTCCTGAAGGTGTTGGCATTGCGGAAAGAGCTGCTCCATAGGAGCCTCCACCAAGGTCATGTTCTGGAAGTCCCCAAATATCACATTTTTCTTTTGTGACCCATCGTTCCCAAAAAACTTTTGGACAACCGAATCTTTCTAAATCTTCAAGCGTTCGTGCTCCATTTATAAACGCAACAACTTCACCAATAGCTCCTTTGTATGATTTTCCTAGATCTCGAATAGGTAGAATTGGAACCCCATTTGAAAGATCATAAGTAAGCATTTTTCCAGAAAGTTCTAGGCAAAATTGGTTACCGGAGTTTTTGTTCTCTGCTAATTTCGAATGAATGGTAACCTTACTCTTTCCATTCTCCAAAATGTCTTTTAAAAGCTCTTGGTATTGAGTGTCTGGAACCCTCTCAGATACTGGTTTGTAGTTGATGATATTTTCCATGTAAACAGTGTACTACGAAATAAAAAAGCTACCAGACCCTTCGCAAGAAATTATTACTACTTTCAAAAAAAAAGAGTTTTGATTTTCAAAGTTATCCCCATGTCTATTTAATACTCAAATTGGAGTGTTTCATGTTAAAATTACGGCCATATGACCCTTAGAAATTTTCTAGATTTACGTAAAAAAGAACAACCAGAAATAGTCGTTGTGGAAAAAGTTGTCTTCAAAGCTCGTTTGTGGAAATTAGAAATCCTGAAAATTTTTATGGTTATCTCAACTGTCTCTTTAACCATCTGGGGGATTTCCAAAGCTGATGATGCTATTTTTTCTGATTCATCCATAGCTCCCATTACCGAAGTTGCTGTTACTCCAGAAAATAATTTTTCTGCAATAGGTTACGTGACAGATATTTCAGATTCTTCCATGACCATAGACGACTCTCAGGTGTCGGATAACTCCGCAGATGCGTCTTATGTTTTTAATACAGGTCATATCAACAAAATTGAAAATAATGATTATCTTCCTTTAGCTATCTCTGACATCAAGCTTGGTGACAAAATTATTGTTCAAGGTACGAGAGTAAATGGGGTAGATGAAATCCATAGAATTATTTCTTTTGCAACTGCTGCAACCACAACAGCCACAACAACAGATGCGACTTCAACTGTTGCAACTACCACAGCTACTTCGACTGATAATTCAAATTCGACATCAACAGATTTGGTAGCAACTGATACAGCATCAACCACAGCAACCTCAACAGGTATCATTAATACTGTTATCAACGCAGTTAAGTCTGCGGTTGAGACAGTTGTTAATGCTTTCTTAGGAGATGAAACAAATACATCAACATCAACAGGTGCTGTTCCAGCAACCCAAACATCCACATCGGATTCATCCAGTTCTTCTACTGAAGAAAGTCCAACAAATACGCCAGACACAACTATCCCTCCACCTTCAACTTCAGACACTTCAACACAAGCTCCTGCTTCAGAGACATCACCACAATAAAATTGAAAATATATGCCAAAGACAAAAACAACCTCATTTAACAGATACAGAAAAATCTTCACTGGAATTATTTTCGTCTTTGGGTTATTCATTGCCCAACCTGCCCACGCCGGGATACTTTCAACAGGAACTATAAACAGCTGTGGAGAAATCGCTTCAGCCGGAACATACACTCTTGGTTCAAGCTTTACCGCGACACTTACAAATGGGCGATGTTTTGTGGTTGATGGAAATACCATCTCAGGCACTGTCACTCTTGATGGAGCTGGGTATACCGTCACTGCTTCAGGCGGTACTCTTGCTGTTGATGCAAAAGCATATGTAACAACTGGAAGTACAACAAGCGGTCTTCTCAATGGAGGTTCTGTTTCTGGTCTAACACTTTCAGTCAAAAATATTACCTTTACAGGGTTTACTGCTGGTATCGACGCGAGTGGAAACGCAGCAACAAGTGGTGCCAACGGAGGATCTGGTGGAGCGGTCACAGTCGCAACTTCAACTATGTCAACAATCACCTCAAACGGTGGAGCACCTTTCGGTACTGGTACTGGAGGAGCTGGTGGAGCATTGAATGTTACAAACTCAACAACAGGTCTACTTACTGCAAATGGAGGAA
>Ga0194052_1001013_pt1 | contig 16885 bp, 13 predicted proteins | sample SepL226m_MetaG_FD_160117 | JGI IMG/M metagenome (GOLD analysis project Ga0194052, IMG submission 160117) | Anoxic zone freshwater microbial communities from boreal shield lake in IISD Experimental Lakes Area, Ontario, Canada - Sep2016-L227-6m | ecosystem: Environmental > Aquatic > Freshwater >... | reverse complement strand
GCTTCACCGTGCACGAACGGCGGGCAACATCCTTCTTGCCCTGCTTGATCGTGATGTTCTTGCATGAGCCAGCCTTGATCACTGAACCACTCTTCGCGGTCAGCGTGTAGGAAACACCGGCGACGGGAGTGATCACCGCGGTGACCGTCTTCGCATTGACGGATGACGACCAAGCAACAGCAGGCTTCGCGGGGGCTGGGACAGGGTTAGGAGTTGGAGTCGGGTTAGGAGTCGGAGTCGGGTCAGGAGTCGGAGTTGGGTCGGGAGTCGGAGTTGGGTCGGGAGTCGGAGTCGGGTCGGGAGTCGGTGCTGGCGTTGAAGGAGAAACCGCGAGCCCATAATTCTGGTTTCCGGCCGTGAATGCGCTGGTCACGAAGGAGGCGTTAGCGCCCGTTCCGTCTATTGCGGCCCGTCCGATAGTCCCGGTCGAGGTGTTTGTCCAGAAGATGTTCGTCGAGTCGATCGCGATCGCGACAGGCTTGTTGACGCCGGTGATGAAGTCAGCGTTCTTGTTGCCGCCATCGATATTGGCGCGACCGATGCTCGTTGAGGCGGGGCTGCTCTGGCTGCCACCCCAGAAGATGTGCGTCGCATTGACCGCAAGGCCTGAAGGGTTGGTGAGCCCGGTAATGAAGTCGGGGTTAGGGCTGCTGCCGTCGAGGTTTGCGCGGCCAATCTTTCCGGCATTCCAGTCTGCCCAGTAGATGTGGTTTGAGTCGACTGCAAGCCCGCTAACGCCCGGCGATGAGCCGACGATGCCGGTCACGAGCGAATTGTTCAGGCCGGTTCCATTGATGCCGATGCGCCCGATCTTCGAGCTTCCGAACCCTGCGCTGTCGAGGATCGTGTAGTAGTAGTAGTTGGCGTCTGCCGCAACGGTTGAGCCAAACGCTGCAGCTCCCGGCCCCCCAACTCCCGGGGGCCCGAGCATGGGGATGACCGAATCGTTGGTCGCGCTGAGCCCTGACGCCGTGACTGAAAGAGCCGCGGAACCTGAGGCGTCCAAGTTGGCCGTGAACAGAGTGCCGCTCCCGTTCAAGCTGCCATCACGCCAAAAAATCTTGCTCGCCGTGACGGCGACCCCTGCTGGCAACCCCGAACCGGGTCCTGCCGAAAGGAAGGTCGTGCTCGCTGCCGCGCCGTCGATGTTCGCGCGCGCGACGTAGCCCGTTTGTGCGCCCGTGCTCCAGTAGACATATCGATCGGCCTGGGCGGACGAGACGCCAAGAGCGCAGACGAGCGCCACGGCGGCGCACGCCGCGAGTACCACCCGGGCAAGGATCGGCTTGCGGGTCGGGTGGGCGTAGTTGTTTGAGCGAATCGAATCGGAGAGCATCGGCTCACGGTAAACCGCGCCCTCGGGCGCATGAGGGCAAAAGTGGGGGTACCCCTACATCATTTGCGACGGCGGCTGCGCTGCTGGCGATTGCGATTAGTCCGAACTAGGCATTCAGCGCGATCAGCGCCTGAAAGGTCGTCCCGCGCCCGTCGTCGTCCAGTTCCCAACTGCGGCAAAGGTCGTCGAACAGGGCGCTGCCGAGGCCCGGTTCACTTGCCCCGAGATTGCTGCTGCCATCGTCCCGGACAGAGATCCCGATCCCGCTGGCGCGCTCGGACAGACTGCTTGCCGTGACCGTCACCTCAACCTCGACGGTATTGGCCGCTCCGTGCCGGAAGGCGTTGTTGACGGCTTCGCGGATCACTTCCGCAACCGCTTCGTCGACATCGGCGTCACTGGACAGCATTCCTTCCACCGACTCGCCGAGCCGCACACTGAATTGGCGGTGCGAATCCCATACCGATAAGAGCTCGCTGATCGTCGCCGAGGTGCGGAGCGACCCTCCGGCCTCCGGCCGGCCTTCGATCTGCGCGAGCGCAACGGCGAGGTCACTGCGGATCTCCTCGCCGAGCTGTTCGCTAACAACTTCGGACTCGGCCAAGCGCAGCGCGGCGGCGTGGAGCGCGCCCTGGAGCGCGCCGTGTACGACAAAGGCCAAGCGTCGGCGAACCAGGCGCTCGCGGCGGCGAATCAGTGCGACCGCCTGCTCCAGCGCCAGCGTCTGCGCCGCCAGCTCGCTCTCGCTGAGGGCCCGGCGCGCCTGCACCAGAAGGTCGGTGCCGATCGCAAGCCCCAGCAGCGCCAAGAACACAGCGACAGCGCCGGCGACCCCCGCCGGCCTTGCCACCCCCACCAGCCCGATGAACCAAAAGGCTGCAGACCCCGCCACAGCGTAGATCAACACGGCCGCTGGCAGGCCTATAGCCGTCCGCACTTGAGCGGAGGCGAGTACACGCTTGGCCAGCGTCAGGATCACCCAAGTGCTCAAGGACAGGGTCGCGAGGTAGATCAGCGCTCCGCCCGGATCGAGCGCGCGAGCGGCGGTTGCGAGCGCTCCGACCACAAGAACGCTCGCGGCGAAGCCGGGTTTGATTGCGTCGCCGAGGCGGAAGCGCTTCGGCAGCGGGACGCGCGCGGGAGAGCGGCCCACGCTGCCGGTGAGCTCGATCGGCTCGTCCGGCTCCGCGACAAGCTCGTGTGCCAAGGGTCGCACGCGCTCTTCTACGAGCGCGTCGAGCGCGCTGATTGCCGCGAGTTTTTCGCCTCCTGCCGCAACGTCGGTCAGGGCGGCATCGAAGGAGGCCATCGCCGGCTCCAGAGATTCGTGAACGACGTGTGTGAGTTTCGCTCCCACGCGGTCCAGTTCGGCGTCGACCGAATGGCCTATTGCGAGCAGCTGTTCGCGCGTATGCCGCAGCTCGGCGATGATTCGGCGATGGGCATCGTGGCGAGCGACCGCGTAACCGACGACTGCCAGCAAGGGAACTTGGAAGAAGAGGCCGGTAAGCCTGAAGCCTAGGTGCGGCGAGTCGTCGGCTCCGAGCAGGACCGTAACCAGCCCGAAGGTGACGCTCTGAGCGGTCGCGGCCAGAGCGTACGACAGAAGCACCGAAGACGGACTCGGATCTCCACGGCGGAGCGCTCTTGCGCGGGCAGCAGAGAGGAGTGCGATCAGCGAGAGCATCCCGATCGCAGAGGCAAGAACCCAAAGCGCGACCGATCCGCCGTAGATGGAGGCGTTGGCCGGCGCCTGGATTGCGACCCCGATCGGGCAGTAGATCGCGAGCACGAGCCACGAGAAGGAGGCTGCGGCGCCGAGAGGTGCCAGCGCCCGCCTGGCGGCGTCCACCCTTGCTCGCGCGCCGGCGGGGGTGCCTCGGTTCGTCGTCACTGGTCAGCCCCGCGGTCTTCCGGCAGCGAGACGGGCTGGCCGCTGAGGCGAATGAAGCGGCGGGCGGCGTCGACGCGGCTGTTTCCTGCGGGCGCGGCGTCCTCTCCGGCGGCAGCCAGAGCACGCGCCACCACGCGCTCGGCGGCCTTTACCGTCGTGCCACGGAGCTCGGCGATCTGCGCGTTGGTGCGGCCAAGCGCCACGAGGCGCAGCGCCTCTACCTGATGGCGCGTAAGCGAGGCATATGGGCGATCGTCGCGGCGGTCATGGCGCATATCGCCGACGACGAACCCTCGCATCGCCGCGTCAAGAGTCTTAACGAGAACGTCGATTTCGTGGACGGCGCCCTTGCGCAGATAGGCGATTCCGGCCGGCAGCGCATCCGATACGCGACCCACAAAACGGGGATCCGGCAGGTTCGTGAGGAAGACGATCGCCACGCCTGTCCCGGTCTCGACGAACCGCTCGGCCAGATCGAACCCGTTTGGCCCCGGCCCCAGATCAATGTCCATCACGATGCCGTCTGGGTCGAGCGCACGGAATGCGCGGACAGCGTCCGAGGCTGATCCGGCCGCGACAACCTCGAATCCCCTCGTCTCCAGCGCAGAACCGATCAGCTCTCGAAGGAGCGGCTCGTCCTCAACGACGAGTACCGACCGGGGATACTCGGCTTCTGACGTCTCACCCATGGTCATGAGGATCGGACTCCAGCGGCTTCGCAATGCACTCTCCCACCGATCCGGGAGTCTACGGCCCGATGAGCATTTGCGTGCGGCGCGATCCGCCGCCGCAGCCCGGCTCAATTGATCGTCGAGTAGTTATGCGCTCGCGGACCGATCATCCAACCCGTTGAGAGGCTGAGTAGCGAGCGAAGCGCGCCGACCCTGGGCGGGCAGTAGTGCGCTAGCACGGTGCCCGACCACAGTCGGCGAGATTCGCCGTCAATCAGTCTCTCAACTCCGTTGAGGCGGAGCTGCGGTGGATGGAGCGCGACGACTGTGGGCGGGCGTTAGTGCGCTAGCACGGTGCCCGATCACGGACGGCGCGATCCGCCGCCGCAGCCCGGCTCAACCGCAGCCGGTGTTGTTGCCGCAAGACGTGCACGTGTAGCAAGCACCCGTCCGCTGCATCATCCCGCCGCATTGGCTGCAGGCCGGCCCTAGTTCTAGGCCGCCCATCTTCGCCGGTGTTACTGGTGGGGTGTCGGTCATTGCTGAGGCTGCCGGCATCGTTTCGCTGTCCCCGGCTGAGGCTTGCGGCGCTGGTGCGCCGTTGCCGCCGTTGGCTGGGCCTGCGGTGTCTGAAACAAACGACGTGGCGGCCTCTTCCCCGGCCTTTTTGGCGCGGACCGAGTCGGTCATGATGCCGAGCCCTTCCTGCGTCTCAGTGTCAAGGAAGCGCGAGGCGAGCCAGCGCATGATGTAGTCGGGCATCGACTTGGCGAATGGAATCTCCGGGTTCTGGGTGATCCCTTCTGGGTCGAAGCGCATGTAGCTGAACTTCTCAACCAGCTTCTCGAGCGGTACGCCGTATTGGAGCGCGATCGAGATTGAGGTTGCGAAGGCGTTCATCATGCCTCGCAGCGTTGAGCCTTCCTTGCCGATGTCGGTCAGGAAGATCTCGCCGACTGTGCCGTCTTCGTAGACGCCGGCTGTGATGTAGCCCTCGTGACCTCCAATCGAGAACTTGTGCGTTAGCGACTGACGCTCACGCGGCATCCGCCGGCGCGCTGGTAGCGCGTCGCCCTTTGCTTCGAGCACGGCGTGCTCGAGCAGTGCGTCAACGTCGGCCTTGGTGTAGAGCCCGTCGGGTGCGTCGGTCTCGTCCTGGGCGTCGGTGCGTAGTGCTTGCGCGGTCTTTGAGCCGTCGCGGTAGATCGCTAGCGCTTTGATGCCGAGGCGCCAGGCGTCAATGTAGGCGCCTTCGATGTCCTCAACTGTTGAGGAGGCTGGCATGTTGACGGTCTTTGAGATCGCACCGGAGATGAATGGCTGTACTGCGCCCATCATCTTGATGTGGCCGTGCGCGGAGATTGCCCGCTCACCGACCGCCACGTCGAATACGGAGAGGTGCTCGTCGAGTAGCCCTGGCGCGCCAACGATCGTGCCGTTCTCTGTTACATAGGCTTCGATCTGTTCGATCTGCGGGTCGGCGTAGCCGAGCGTCTGCAGGGCCAGCGGGATTGTCTTGTTGGCGATCGTCATCTGGCCGCCGCCGACGAGCTCCTTGAACTTGACTAGTGAGAAGTCAGGCTCGATGCCGGTCGTGTCGCAGTCCATTAGGAACGAGATCGTGCCGGTCGGCGCCAGCACGGTGGCCTGTGCGTTGCGGTAGCCGTAACGCTCACCAACCTCCACCGCTTCGTCCCACGAGTGGCGGGCGGCCGCGAGTAGGTGGTCGTCCACAACGGTTGAGTCGGGGATTGCGTAAGAGGCGTCGCGGTGCATACGCATCACTGCGTTGTGTGGCTCGCGGTTCTCTTCGTACTTGTCGTACGGGCCGATCGCAGCCGAGATTACTGCCGACTGGCGGTATGCGCGGCCGGTCATCAGCGCCGTGATTGCGGCTGCTGTTCCGCGGCCTGGGTCGGAGTCGTATGCGACGCCGTTGGCCATTAGGTAGGCGCCGAGGTTGGTGTATCCAAGACCAAGCTGCCTGAAGGCGCGGGCGTTCTCGCCAATATCTTCTGTCGGGTAACTAGATGGCGAGACGATGATCTCCTGCGCGAGCAGCAGAACGTCGGTTGTGTGCTCAAAGTCATCCACGTCGAGCGTGCCGTCTGGGCGACGGAACTTCATCAGGTTGATCGAGGCGAGGTTGCAGGCTGAGTCGTCAACGTGCATGTACTCAGAGCATGGGTTGGATGCGTTGATCCGACCTGAGTTCGGCGATGTGTGCCACTGGTTGATCGTTGTGTCGTACTGAACGCCAGGGTCGGCGCAGCGCCATGCGGCGCGGGCGATCTTCATCATCAGTTCGCGCGCCGGCATTGGCTCACCGATCGGCTCGCCGGTTGCACGGGCGATTGTGTGCCACTCGGCGTCGTCTTCAACGGCCTGCATGAACTCGTCTGTTACACGGACCGAGTTGTTGGCGTTCTGATACTGAATCGAGTTGAAGCCGTCACCATCGATTGACATGTCGAAGCCGGCGTCGCGCAGTGCGGCGGCCTTGTCTTCTTCTTTCGCCTTACATTCGATGAACTCAACGATGTCCGGGTGATCCACGTCGAGGACGACCATCTTGGCGGCGCGGCGCGTCTTGCCGCCGGACTTGATCGTGCCGGCCCATGAGTCGGCGCCGCGCATGAATGAGACCGGGCCGCTGGCTGTGCCGCCCTTGCTGAGCGTCTCCATTGAGCCGCGGATGTTTGAGAGGTTGATGCCGGAGCCGGAGCCGCCGCGGAAGATCGTGCCTTCCTTCGTGTTCCAGCCGAGGATCGATTCCATTGTGTCCTCAACGCTGAGGATGAAGCAGGCCGAGCACTGTGGCTTCTCTTCAAAGCCGACGTTGAACCAGACCGGTGAGTTGAAGGCTGCCTTCTGGTGAAGCAGGATGTGCGTTAGCTCAGCTTCGAAGGCGTCGCCGTCCTCGGCTGTGGCGAAGTACCCGCGCGTGCGACCCCAGTCGGCGATCGTGCCGGAGACGCGACCGATCATCTGCTTGACCGAGCGTTCGCGCTCGCGTGAACCTGCCTGCCCGCGGAAGTACTTCTGCGTGACGATGTTGGTGGCGTTCTGTGACCAAGTTTTAGGGAACTCGACGTCGGTCTGTTCGAAGGCAACGTGGTCGCCGTGAGCGATTCGCGCGTCGCGAACCTCCCACTCAACGGAAGCGAATGGATCGACACCCGGTTCGGTGTGACGGCGTTCGATCGACATTGCTTGGCCAGCCTCGACGGCGGTGGCGGTGGTGTGGGTCTGCGGGGTGATTTCCATCGTCTGCTTCCTCTCTCCTGCCGGCCGAATTGCCGGTTGATTTTCGCGTCCTGAATAACCGGTCGCGGGCCGAGGAACTTCGCACTTCCATCGGACGGAATGCAACTGTGCGCCCGATCCTTTTTCGGGCGGCCAATTCAGACAAATTGGACCCTTCAAGGATAGCCCAGCTGCTTGCGGCTTTTTGCCCCTAGGCAGGCGCCGAGTTAGCGGCCGAGACGAATGAAGTCGCGTATCTCTGCGCCATTCATTCCGAGACGCCAACCGGCCTCGGCGGTGGAGTGGCGCCAGCGCTTGAGCCAGCGCGGATCCCATCCGCGGACGCGCCAAAGCAAGAGCACGATCAGCACCCCGAGCAGGACCGCGCCGAGCGCGATCAGGCCAATTGTTAGCCAGGCAAGTCCGCGACGCTGAGCCTTACTCAGCGGCTTGGTGCTCGTCGTCGACGTGGTAGGGACCGGGGTGACGGTCGTCGGCGCAACGACGGTCGGCGAGGCCGGCTGCCCCGGAGCGCCGGAGGGCGGCGAGATCGTTCCGCCGGTCGACTGAACCGGCTGCCCCGGCACTGGCTCGACCGGCTGAACCCCGCTCTGCGCATTGGCCGCGACTGGTAGCGCCAAGATCAGGACGCTGGCGAAGAGCGCGGCGATTGAGCGGAGAGGCATCCTCGCAATCCTAGGGCAGCAGCTCGCTGATCGCATCAATTGCCGCCGCCAAGACAACTTCGGGCGCTGCCGCGCCGTCGAGCACACAAATCCGCTCCGGCTCGGCCGCTGCGAGCTCATCGTAAGCATCGCCGGCGAGCTTGAAGAATTCGTCGCCGGCGAGCTCCAGCCGATCGGCGGCCTCACCACGCTCACCGATCCGCTCAGCCCGCGTTGCAGCGTCAACGCGCAGATAAAGAGTGCGGTCGGCGGCGAGCCCCCCGGTTGCAAACTGGTTGATCTGCGCGACCGCTTCGACGCCCAGCTCGCGGCCAGCCCCTTGGTAGGAGAGCGATGAATCTATGTAACGGTCAAGCACCACAAAGCGCCCGGCTTCGAGCAGTGGCAGCACCAATTCTCCAACGAGCTGAGCTCTCGCAGCGGCGTAAATGAGCGCTTCGGCGCGGGCGCTCACTTCGAGCGAAGGATCTTTAACCAGATCGCGCAGCCGCTCGGCCAACTCCACCCCACCCGGCTCGCGCAGCGCCGTCACCGGCAACTCGCGGCGTTCGAGCTCCGCGACCAGGCCAGCGACGAGCGTTGACTTGCCGGAGCCGTCTAGCCCTTCGATCGTGATCAGTCGTCCAACCATCAACGAGCCGAGCGTACCCGTACGATCAGCCAATGAGCACGCTCGCCTCAATCGAACGCCACCCGCACGCGTTAGCCGTGCTTGGTTCGGCGTTAGCACCAGGCGGCAAGCCCTCGCATGCCTATCTCTTCCATGGGCCCCCGGGTGCTGGCAAAGCGGCCGCCGCGCGCGCGTTTGCCGCCGAACTGCTGGCTGAGGGCGCCGAGAACCCTGCCGGGGTACGGGACCGAGCCGAGCGCGAGACTCACCCCGACCTAACTTGGGTTCGCGCCAGCGGCGCAAGCGAGATGCGCCGTTCAGATATCGACGAGCCTGTGGTCGCGGCCGCTGCGCGCAGGCCGTTTGAGTCATCGAAGCGCGTCTTTGTAATAGAGGGCGCCGACACAATGAACGCCGAGGCAGCAAACCGAATGCTCAAAACGCTCGAAGAACCGGCCTCCTACGTTCACCTCGTATTGCTGACCGACCGCCCTGAGCAGGTACTGCCGACAATCTCGTCGCGCTGCCTCGCAGTCCGCTTCGACGCCCCCACCGAGGCCGAGCTCGAGCAGCAACTCGGCGCCAGAGGGATCGCCCCAGAGGTCGCCCAGGCCTGCGCGCGGCTCGCACTAGGCGACGCAAACCGCGCGCTCGCAATGGCGGCCGGCAGCGGCGCCCAGCAGCGCGCGAACGCCGAGCGCTTCGCCCGCTGCGCGCGCCACAACAAACTCAGCGACCAGCCTTGGCTGGCACTGATCAACCTCGCGCAAACATTGGCGGTTGAGACCGAAGAGCGGCTCAACGCGGAGGCCAAGGTCGAGGCCGAGTCTCTACCGAAGCGTGAACGGAACAAGTACGAAAAGGACGCGAAGGCCGACGCGCACAGGACATGGAGGCGACTGCGCAACGCAACGCTCGACGAAGGACTACGCCTAGCTGGCCTCTGGTACCGCGACCTCGCCTGCATGGTCGACGGCGCACCGGAGCTGATTTACGCGGTAGACCGCCGCGAGCAGCTCGACGCTGACGCCGCCGGGGCAAACTCGCACCGCCTGCGAGACGCGATCGCTCTGGTCGACGCGGCTCGCGAGTCGCTTGCGATCTATCCCGATGATCAGCTTCAGCTTGAAGCGCTCGCCTACCGGCTAGCGCGCACGCTTAGCTAACCGCTCCGGCAGCAACCAGAACGAGCATCAGCACGCCTACCGCTACTCGGTAGACGATGAAGACGGCGAAGTTGTGAGTGCGCACGTAGCGCAGCAGGAAGGAGATCGCAAAGTAGCCACTGCCGAAGGCGAGCACCGTTGCGATCACAGTTGGAGCAATGCCAACCGAGGCGCCGGTCGAGTCGCCAACCTTGCGCAGCTCAAAGAGCCCTGACAGCACAACGGCTGGAACCGAAAGCAGGAACGAGTAGCGCGTGGCCGATTCGCGGTTGAGGCCAAGGAAGAGACCGCCGGAGATCGTCGAACCGGAGCGGCTGACGCCAGGAATCAAGGCCAACGCCTGAAAGAGGCCGATGATGATGCCGTCACGCAGCGTCAACTGCTTTACGTCGCGATCCTGCGCGCCCTTCAGGTCCGCGGCGAGCAGCACGAAGCTGAAAAGGATCATCACGACAGCCACTAGCGAGACGGTCCGTACGTTCGTTTCGATCTGATCTTTAAAGACGATCCCGATGATCGAAATTGGGATCGTGCCGAGCACGATGTACCAGCCGATCCGAGCGTCCGAATCATCGCTGCGCCAAAGCGGATGATCGCCGCCAAGCGATTTGACGAAAGCCATCGCCATCCGCCATAGGTCGGCCCGGAAGTACACGAGAACCGCGGCCATCGTTCCCAGCTGAATCACAGCACTGAACGCTGCCCCCGGATCGGGCCAGCCAGCGATCGCCGGCACAAACAGAATGTGGCCGGTGCTGGAGATAGGGAGGAACTCTGTCAGCCCTTGAACGAGGCCAAGGACGATTGCTTCGAGCGTGGACACTGCTGGAACGCTAGCGGTCGGCTAGGTCAGCGCTCCCGTGGCCCCTATCGCGCAGGCGTAATGCCCTGGTGGAACGCGAACAGGTTGTGCGGATCGTATTCGCGTTTGATTCGCTGCAGACGCTTCCAGTTGTTGCCGTAGTAAGCCGTTCGCCAATTAGTCAAGCCCCGGTCAATGTAGTTCTGGTAGGCCTGCCCGGAGGCGTAAGGGCGCATCGCAGCGTAGAAGTCATTAACCCAGCCGATGTTCGCCGCCGCCGACTGGGGCTCGCCCCAAAAGTTGAGGTAAACCGTGTGGTAGAGCGTGTCACGGTGGACCCAGGCCATCGCGTCGGGCGCAACCGCATTCATCTTGCTCGGCGCACCGAACGATTCCAACTGGACTCCGCCTTCGTATGCGCCTGGGCCGCCAGGCCAGTTCTCAACCTGCGAAACGATCTCGGCAATCCCCGCTGGCGGAATCTCCTTAGTAAAGAAGTCGGAGCGCTGGTAGTTGGGATAGTTGGCGTTGCCGCTGGTGCCGCACTGAGTGCTGCCGTTCGGCAGTACTTCGCAGCCGCCTGGCCGATATGCGGTAACGGCCGGAGTCAACGTGATCGTGATCGGCAGTTTCTCCGGCCCAAGTGAGATGAGCGGCTCGAGCAGCGCCTCGAGGTCGGCCTTCGTTCCCGTCCAATGGCCGCCAGCGGCTACAGACAACTCATATGGGCCGCTCCCAGACTTCGGCGGAACGCGAGTTAGGCGCAGCCAGCATGACGCGAGCGTCCTAGGTGCGGCCGGTGCGAGCTTCTGCCACGCGTCGTAAACCTGAGCCGCTTTCGACCAATCAAAAGTCATGTAGAAGACGTTGACTGCTGGTGCTGCGTGGGTGCGAATCGTAAATGAGGTAGCGACCCCAAAGTTGCCGCCGCCGCCGCCGCGTAGCGCCCAGAACAGGTCCGGGCGTTTGTGAGCTGAAGCCTCGACGAAGCTCCCGTCAGGCAGCACGACCGAAACTCCGACGACGTCATCAACGAGCGCGCCGTGCTGGCGCGAGCTCTGCGTCAAACCTCCGCCCAAGGCCAAACCGCCAATCCCAACAGAGGGGCAGGAGCCATTCTGAATTCCCCGGCCACCGCCGACCAGAACGTTCTCCCAGATGCTTTGGACGTCGTTCCCTGCGCCAAGCGTGACTGTTCCGTTGGCACGGTCGAAGCGCACCCCGTTGAGCTGAGTTACGTCACAGACAATCCCGGTCGTGTTGCAATAGCCGGCGAACGAGTGGCGGCCACTACGCGCCGCGATCGGCCAGCCACGCTGGCGCGCAAACCCGACGACCTCGCGCACATCATTGACGCTTTGACAAAAAGCCACGGCCTTCGGCAGCACCGAAAGACGCGGGTTCCAAACCGCCGCCGCAGCGCCGTACGTGAGGTCACCGGGAAGGACCAGCGTTCCACCGATTCGCCTTTCAAGCGCAGCGAGAGTAGTTGCCGAGCGAGCTGTGCCAATTGCCGGGACGCCAAGCTGCGCTAGCGCAGCACCGCCAGCGGCAGCTCCAGCGAGCTTGAGAACCTCTCGACGGGTGTGGGCTGCTCGCGTAATTTTTTGAGGCTACTTGACGCGCGACTCGAAAGCGCCGCTTCAGCGCCTGTCGATCGGCCCGAGGTTCGGCTCGAGATCGTAGAGACTGAAGTTGCGAAAGCTCGCGAAGTTGGGGTTTTCTGGGCCGTGAAAGTCGGCAGAGCCGGTCGTCAGCATGTCGAGCCCGGCGGCAAGCTCCACGAGCCTGCGCGTTTGGTCCTCCGTGTAACTGATGTAGAAGGCTTCGACACCGTCGCCGCCGAGCGCCGCGAAGCGCTCCAGCACGTCGCGAGTTGCTTCGTGCTGATTCTCATCGCGGAAATCCCAGTAAGGGTGCGCCCAGATTGCTTTGCCGCCAGCCTCATGGATCGCCTCAACTGCCTGGCCAACGGTTGGCGCAGTGCGGCCGCGGTAGCCGGGCGCGCCCGGGACGAGGTAGGCGACCAGCAGGTCGGTCGAATTTGCTAGCCCCTCAGCGGCGACGCGCTCAGCGTTGGCCGGGTCGTCAAAGATTGCGGCCGCGATGTGCGGACGGCCAAGCGGCTGATCGCCGCGCTCCGGCAGCGTCACCTGCCAGCCGTTTTCGCGCATCGCCTCAGCCATTCGCTCGCCGCGGGTCCAGCGGTCTTCGCGCCAGAGCTCAAGCCGCGCGAGTAACGCAGGGTCGTGGTGGTCGATGCCGTAGCCGAGGATGTGGAGGTCGGTGTCGCCGAGGTCGAGCGAGGAGATCTCAACCGCGCTAACCAGCGTCAGCGCGCCGTCGGTCGCCGCGGCGGCGGCAAAGGCCTCGTCGAGCCCGTCAACGGTGTCGTGGTCGCTCAGCGCGAGCAGCTCAACGCCGGCTTCGTGCGCGGCCACGACCACGGCGGCCGGCGGCAGCGCGCCGTCAGATGCGGTCGAGTGAGACTGAAGATCAAAGCTGGGTTTGGACACAGAGCCAGCCTACGGCAACGTTTGACGGCGCGACGCTCTATAACGAGAGCGCGATGGCAACCGATTCACTAGAGATCGTTTCACTCGTTGGCGTCTACAACGCCGACGGAACGCTCTTTGGAGAACTGCGCTACTGGCTGGGCGCGCGGATTGGCCGAACCCACTGCGCGCTCTGCGAAATCACTCACGGAACGTTCCGCGAGAAGGAAGAATGGAAGCGGCAAAGCGCAGCGCTGCCGGTGCCGTTCGAAGCTGTTCACCTCGATGAGCGCTCGCCTGAGGTCGCTGCGGCCAGCGGCGCGCAGACGCCGTGCGTCGTCGCCTTGATCAGCGGGGTCGGTTTTGAGCTGCTGCTCGGCCCGGAGCAGCTAGAAGCCTGCCGGGCCGAGCCGGCAGCGCTGGCGGCCGCGATCAGATCCGAAGCGGAAAGCCGCGGGCTCCACTTCGCAGCGCAGCGCTGAGAGCGCACCGCAGAAGCAGCGCCCAGTATCCTCGACCGTTCCGGTCCGGGGTGCTCTCGCCAGCACAACGGGCCGGTCCTAGCCGACGTAGCTCAGTTGGTAGAGCACTTCACTCGTAATGAAGGGGTCCCCGGTTCGAATCCGGGCGTCGGCTCTGCGTTTCGCGGCTCCTGAAGGGGCAAAGTGGTAGCGGGACGGCAGGCCGGGCGCCGCTGTACCTGCGCACTTGCCCGCCGGGTTTTGTACTTTCCAGCGATGCGTTCTTTTACGAAGGTTTTCTGTCTGTCACTTCTATCGGTCGCCATGCTCGCTGGCTCAGCCCAGGCGCGCACCGTCAAGGGCTGCGTAATGAAGCCTCACACCAACTGCCAGCACATGGACCTCCACGGTCAAGATCTACACGGCGCTGTGTTGCATCACAGCGTGCTCCACCACATCAACCTGCGCAAAGCAAACCTACGCGGAGCCGATCTCCGCTACGCCGATCTGCGCGAGGCCGATCTGCGCGGAGCAAACCTGCGCGGAGCCAACCTCAAAGGCGCAAAACTTCACCAGTACACGGCACCAAAGAAGAAGGGCGCGCACGCATCGCAAACCCCTGCCTGCGCGCCGGACTGCCAAGGCGCGATCCTGGGGGGCGCGGACGTGTCCTACGCGAACCTGAGCAGCGCGAACCTGTCCTATGTAGACCTGAACGGCGCGATCGTGTCCTACGCGAACCTGTCCTACGCGAACCTGTCCTACGCGAACCTGGTCAACGCGATCCTGTCCAACGCGAACCTGTCTCACGCGAAGCTGTCCTACGCGTACCTGTTCTACGCGAGCCTCGACGGCGCGACCCTGTCATACGCGAATCTGAGCCGCGCGACCGGTTGCTCCACAGTCACGCCCACAGGAACCCTCAACGGCAGAGGCTGCGACAACTAGCACCAACACCGCAGACTGCGTACCTGCGCGCCTGCCCACCGGGTTTTGTACCTTTTCGCGATGCGTTCTTTTCTGCGGATTCTGATTGTTGCTGTGTCAGCGTGCGTTTTACTGTCGGGCGTTGCTGAGGCGCGCACCGTCAAGGGCTGCGTAATCAAGCATCACACCAGCTGCCATTACATGGACCTTCACGGCATGGATCTGCACGGCGCCGTGATGCCTCACAGCGTGCTGCATCACATCAACCTCAAAGGCGCGAACCTACGCGGCGCTGACCTGCGCTACGCCGACCTGCGCAAAGCTGACCTACGCGGAGCCGATCTGCGCAGAGCGAACCTCAAAGGCGCGAAGCTGAACTACTACACGACACCAAAAAAGAACGGTGCGCGCACGTCAGCTACCCCGTCCTGCGCGCCAAACTGCGGTGGCGCGAACCTGCGCGGCGCGAACCTGACCGACGCGAACTTGACCGGCGCGAACCTGATCCGCGCGAACCTCACCGAGTCGAACCTGACCAGCGCGACCCTGCTCAACGCAACCCTCGTCTTCGCGAACCTGACCAACGCGGACCTGATCAGCGCGAACCTGACCGGCGCTAACTTGATCAGCGCGACCCTGACCGGCGCAGTCTTCACGAACGCGACAGGCTGCTCAACCGTCGAGCCCGCGGGAGCCCTCAACGGCAAAGGCTGCAGCACCTAGCACCAACGCGCGACACCCCACCTGAGCGGCAGATCGAGCGCGCTGGGCTTGGGCTGTAGTTTCTCCCTGATGGAGACGAGTGAGGCCGGACCACGTCCGGTGCTCTGGCATCTGGCGATGTCTCATTACAACGAAAAGGCACGCTGGGCTCTCGACTGGAAGAGAATTCCCCATACGCGCCGGGCGACGATGCCGGGGGTTCACGTGGCAGTGGCAAAACGGCTTGCCGGCACTGAGACCTTCCCGATCCTTCAGATCGGCGACGAGGTTTTTGCCGATTCGAGCGAGATCATTGCCGCGCTCGACCGGCGCTGGCCGGCGCGGCCTCTGCTCCCGACCAACCCGGCGGAGCGTGCACGCGCGCTGGAGCTTCAGCAGCAGTTCGACACGGTCCTCGCCCCCGCTGTTCGTAGCCTCGCCTACCAGCACCTGCTCGTGGATCCTGAGCTCTCGGCGAAGATGCTCTCTACCGGCGGCGGAGCTGGGCGCGAACGAACGCTGAGGCTTTTGCAACCCGTGTTGGCGCCGCTGATGCGAAAGAACTTCGACGTTCCACCCCAGTCCGACGACGGGCCGGAGCGAATCGTCCTCGCCCAAGTCGAGCAGATCGGCGCGATCGCAGAGGGCCGGGAGTTCCTAGTTGGTGAGCGCTTCAGCGTTGCTGACCTCACGGCAGCGTCATTTCTCGCGCCGCTCGTCTGCCTCGATGCGATGCCAGCCGGAATCCCAGCTTTACCGGGATCGCTTCAACCGCTCGCCGAGCGAATCACATCGATGCCAGGAGGCCAATGGGCAGCACGGACGTACCGCGCCAATCGACTTGGATAGCAGCGGTCGCACTTCTTTCTGTTCCCACGCACAGACTCTGGCCCCTACTCTTTGGCCCGCGCTTGACGACGACTAGTCGGGCGACCGGCCGGCGGCCGCGGCGATGTGTCAGATCGAACTGGCGCAGAACGGTAGATCGCCCTGTTACGCTTACGACTCGTTGGAAACAATCACGGTGCCCTTACCGCCAGCGTCAAGCCACGGCGGCCGGGACGGCCAACTACTCAAAACGAAAGGCAGCAAAAATGATCCCCAGTTCAGCCGGCCCGCGTGTAATTACTACGGCGCTTGCCACGTCCCTCCTTGCCGCCGCGCTGTTCGCAGTACCAGCGTCCGCAAAGCCGGTTCGCGCAGCCGCAGCTAACCCGATGTATTCGTCTCTGATGCAAGACGTCCTGATCAACGCTGACTACTGGGACAAGAAGCCGAAGATGCTGGCTGCCGGGCTCGGATTCACGAACATCCTTGGCGTCACCAACGCTGACTCCACCGACCTCTCCGTTGCTCAAGCCGCAGTCCAAGGAGTATCGGGCGCATGGAACGTCGGCCTAACCTGCTCGTCAACCTCAACCCCGCCTCAGCGCGCGTACACCTCGGCTGCAACCCCTACCCAAATCCTCGACGGCTACGGCGCATCGGTGAATACCGGTTCCGGGCTGCCGGTCGAGTTCTCGTGGCCTGTCTTGCCAACGACCGTCCAAACGACAGACTTCCAAGTCACGCTCAGCGACGGATCGGTTGTCACCCCGGAAGGCGTCTCGATCGTGCCGAACCTTGAGTACAACGAGCGCTCGACGGTAGTGCTCGTCGGCCCCTTCGGCACTCCGTTCCCGTCTGATCAAGGCGGCGTATACGTGACCAAGGTCGCGGTTGTCAGCGACGGGACGCCAATGAAGTTGATTGGCCCTCACGCGAAGAAGGTCAGCGCAGTCGGCATGAGCGCAACAAAGACGACCTCCCCGTATGACCTCCCTTCGAGCGACCCAACCGACTGGGCCGGTCCGAAGCTCACCGCCGGCAAAATCTCGAAGATGTCAACC